>Ga0207656_10000034_pt1 | contig 66750 bp, 61 predicted proteins | sample KBSCornC12_FD_184297 | JGI IMG/M metagenome (GOLD analysis project Ga0207656, IMG submission 184297) | Corn rhizosphere microbial communities from Kellogg Biological Station, Michigan, USA - KBS Corn C1-2 (SPAdes) (version 2) | ecosystem: Host-associated > Plants > Roots > Rhizosphere > Soil ...
TGGCGTCGGAACTGACGGTAAAGAGGATGGTTGGGTCAGATGAGGCTTTGCACATATTCGTAATTCCCTAGTTTGGCCGTCACCCCATCGCTACTAAACGAGTGAAAACGTGGTCTGACCCCAATTCTCCGGGCGGGTAGTCATTTGATCGTAACGACGACCTTGCCTTTGGCTCGTCCCTGTTCGACGTATTTCAGAGCCTCTGCCGTTGATTCAAAGGAAAACGTTCGATCAATCACCGGGTTGATGATACCCGCCTCAACCAGTGCGCTGATTTGTTGCAGTTGGGTACCGTTGGCGCGCATGAACACGAACGTGTACTTGATGTCCTGCTTGCGTGCCCTGCGCCGAATGCCGAGGCTCAGCAGACGCATAACCTGCTGCAATGGCCAGGATAACCCTTGCTCCCGTGCGAACAGCGCAGTGGGCGGCCCTGAGATGGAAATCAGTTGGCCGCCGGGTTTGAGGACCTTGAGTGACTTGTCCAAAACATCGGTGCCGAGGCTGTTCAACACCACGTCGTAGCCGTTTAAGACATTTTCGAAATTCTGCTTTTTGTAGTCGATGACCACGTCAGCCCCCAGCACCTTGACCCATTCGACATTCGCGGTGCTGGTGGTTGTGGCGACAAAGGCACCCAGGTGTTTGGCAAGTTGGATGGCAATGGTGCCGACGCCGCCGGAGCCTGCGTGAATCAACACCTTCTGGCCCTTTTGTAGCCGGGCGGTGTCGACCAGCACTTGCCAGGCAGTCAGTGCCACCAAGGGCAGGGAGGCGGCTTGCGCCATGCTGGTATTGGCTGGTTTCAGGGCGATCGCGTTCTCGTCCACGGCAATCCTTTCGGCGAACGTGCCGATCCGTCCTTGCGGCGGGCGAGCGTACACTTCGTCACCTGGTTTGAAGCGTGTCACATGCGAGCCGACTGTCACCACTACCCCCGCCAAGTCGTTGCCCAGAATCAGCGGAAACGAGTAGGCCAGGATCAGCTTGAACTCGCCTGTGCTGATCTTCGAGTCCAGAACGTTGACACTGCTGGCATGGACCTCGATCAAGACGTCGTGGGCACCCACTTCAGGGGCTGACGCTTCGTCGATGCGTCCGGGTTGCTTGCCGTAGCGATCAATAAGAAATGCTTTCATCGAGGTGCGGCTCTTGTCGGTTGTAGGGAGGGTAGTCGGTGCGTGGTCAGGCATCGAGGAACGCCTGCGCCTTGGCCACAAAATCAACGTGGTGCTGGAAAATCCCGCCGTGACCGGCATCCTGATAAATCACCAGCTCTGCGTTGGGGATACGCTTGGCCAGTTCAAACGAATTGATGCTGGGCACCATGATATCGGTGTCGCCGTTGACGACCAGCGCAGGTGCCCGCAAGCGTTCGAGGTCTTGCGGCGGCTGTTTGCCCCACGCGGTGATCGCTTTCAACTGGCGCAGGAAAGCACGGGGCGTCGGGCCTTGGTCACGATTGTTCTTGCGGGCTTGCAGGCGCTGCAAATACTGCGCGGCAGATCGACGGCCATTGGCCGTAGAAGTGAAGAACAGGTAGAATTTCGGATCGCGCAGGGTCAGCAGGCCTTTGAGAATCAATGGCCACGACACCGCGCCAACTTTGCCGATACCGCTGCCGCCAGCCGGCCCGGTGCCGGTCAGAATCAACCGCCGCACCCGATCAGGCGCCTTCAGAGCGATGTCCTGAGCGACGAAGCCGCCGAGGGAGAATCCGAGCACATCAACGGTTTCCAGCCCCAGCGCACGGATCAACTGAATCGCATCGTCGGCCATCTCACCAACGGTCAGTGGCGCGGTTCCACCCGAGCCGCCGATGCCACGATAGTCGGTGGTAATGACGCGTCGGGTTTGCGCCAGACCATCGATGATTGCGGGATCGAAGTTATCGAGCACCGCGCCCCAATGGTTGAACATTACAAGGGGCACACCGGTAGTGGGGCCGATATCGCGGTAGGCGAATGGAATACCGTTGACCGTGATCGATTGGTTCGCAGCGTTGATGAACGACGTTGGCGAACCCGAAAGGGGATTTGTCTGGGCTGAATTCATTACCACTCCCGATTTCTGGACGGATTCGATGCAACGCCTTGCGCTTGCATCGAATCCGCCCCAAATGCTCACTACCTGAAGATCACTCTGGAGTCTGGTAACGCTGAGCAACCGCGGACTGACGTATTTGCCCGATCAGGCCCAGTCGTGCGCCCTGCAGGACATCCCAACGCTCAGCTTCGTGCAGCGGCGGAATGGTCACGGGTTCGCGACGATCGAAACCGACGAGAGCGGCATCCACCAGATCGCCCACTTCCATGATTTCACTCAGGGTGTTGATGTCGACGCCGGAGCGATCCCATATTTCCGTACGCGTGGCGGCCGGCAGCACGGCCTGCACGTAGACGCCTTGAGGCGACAGTTCCAGGCTCAAACCTTGGGACAGGAAAAGCACAAAGGCCTTGGTCGCACCGTAGACCGTCATGCCGAATTCCGGTGCGAGGCCTACAACCGAACCGATGTTGATGATCGAACCTTCACCGGCCTTGGCCAGGCGTGGAGCGATGGCGCTGGCGAGCCGAACCAGCGCCGTGGTATTGAGGGCGACCAGTTGCGCCACTTTATCGGTGCTTTGCTCGACGAAATGACCGGACAGTGCAGCGCCGGCGTTATTGACGAGGATCCCGATGTGGGCGTCGTCGCGCAGACGGTTTTCAACGTTGCTCAGATCGCCGGGTTGAGTCAGGTCCGCCGGGATCACATCGACGTTGACGTTGTGTTCGCTGCGTAAGCGCGCGGCCAGTACATCCAGGCGCGTCTGATCGCGGGCAACTACCACTAGATCGTGGCCGCGTTGTGCAAAGCGTTCGGCGTAGACGGCGCCAATCCCGGTGGAGGCGCCAGTGATCAAAACAGTTGGGCGAGTGCTCATGGGGTATCTCTCTTTCAGGATATGAGAAACAGAACGAGCTCAGCTTGCGCTGATGCTCGATTCAGCCAGTGTCGGGTAATCGATGTAGCCTGCCGCGCCGCCGCCATAGAGGGTGGCGGGATTGAACGCGGACAACGGCGCGCCACGTTTCAGGCGTTCCACCAGGTCCGGGTTGCCAATGAAGGGGCGACCGAAGGCGATCAGGTCTGCCTGGTCTTCAGCGAGCCGCGAGGTGGCCAGATCGAGGTCATAGCCGTTGTTGGCGATGTAGGTGTTTTTGAAGCGCTGGCGCAGGGCGGCGAAATCGAAGGGCGCCACGTCACGCGGGCCGCCGGTCGCGCCTTCGACCACGTGTAGGTAAACCACGCCGAGGGCGTCGAGTTGTTCTACGACGTAATCGAATTGCGCCTGCGGATCGCTGCTGGATACGCCATTGGCCGGCGACACTGGTGACAGGCGTACACCGGTGCGGTCGGCACCGATCTCACTAACCACAGCCTCCGTCACTTCGAGCAACAGACGAGCACGATTTTCAATCGAGCCGCCGTAAGCATCGGTGCGCAGATTGGCGTTGTCCTTGAGGAATTGATCGAGCAGGTAGCCGTTGGCACCGTGAATTTCCACGCCATCGAAGCCAGCGGCGATCGCATTGGCCGCCGCCTGACGGAAGTCGCTGACCACTCCCGGCAGTTCGCTGATGTCCAGTGCGCGAGGCTCGGAGACGTCTTCGAAGCGATTGTTGACGAACACTTTGGTGGCGGCGCGTAGCGCAGAAGGGGCCACGGGGGCAGCGCCGTTTTCCTGCAGGTCGACGTGCGAGACGCGGCCGACATGCCACAGTTGCAGAAAGATTTTTCCTCCCTTGGCATGCACGGCATCAGTCACGGCGCGCCAGCCATCGATCTGTGCCGGCGTGTAGATTCCCGGGGTGTCTTGATAGCCCTGTCCCTGCCGGGAAATCTGCGTGGCTTCGCTGATCAGCAAGCCGGCGCTGGCGCGCTGGCTGTAATAGGTCGCCGCGAATTCGCTAGGGACGAAGCCTTGACCGGCGCGGTTGCGTGTCAGCGGCGCGAGAACGACGCGGTTTGATAGCGTGAGGCTGCCTAGTATGCAAGGAGTGAACAGAGTCTGCTTGGTCATCTGATGAATCTTCCGTGCCCGTTGATGAAGATCAGTGGTGCTTGCATTTAGGATGATGATCGAAATCTAAACTGTCAACAATTTTGATTATAGGTGACATCTATGTATCATCGGACTTAGGATTTCCCGGGAAACACGAGGTATTGCAAGTGAGAGTAACCAAGGCCCAGGCGCAGGCAAATCGAGAGCGCATCGTTGAAACCGCCTCAGAGCTGTTCCGTGAGCGGGGCTTTGACGGCGTCGGCATTGCTGATCTCATGGCGGCCGCTGGTTTCACTCATGGTGGTTTCTACAAACATTTCGGGTCGAAGGCAGACCTGATGGCCGAAGCCTCGGCGTGCAGTCTGGCCAAATCGCTGACAGCCGCCCAAGCTCTGGATGTTCCGGGCTTCATCAACGTCTACGTGAATAGAGAGCATCGCGACGGACGCGGCAGTGGTTGCACGATGGCCGCGCTGTGTGGCGACGCGGCGCGTCAGGCGGACGATGTGAAAGCGACGTTTGCCGAAGGCATAGAACACACCCTGCAGACGCTAGAAGAGAAATACCCGACAGGAACGGATCCTGAGTCGGGTGAGGGCAGAAAGAAAATGATCGACCTGCTTTCACGTGCCGTCGGCGCGATTGTTTTGTCGCGCGCCTGCCCGGATGACTCCGCACTTGCTGATGAAATACTTGAAGTGTGCCGGGCAGAAATGGTTGCTTCATTGCCGGTCGATGAGGTGGAGCCGGTGTAGAGACGGCGCTCATTCAAAGAGTAGCTTCAGTAGAAGTGCGATGATTATGCTCGGAGCAGAAAGTTAATTTGAGTCCAAAACGATGGGGCGCGAATGACGGCTTTTGGCCGATTCTGTTGAAAAAGTCGGATTTTCAGATCGCCTGAATTCAGGCTCGACCACCACTGGAGAACCTACTCACCACATTGAGTGGTTTTTCGGACCTTCGGTGACCTTTGCTGCTCTGTTATTGGGTTAATTTGAGGTTTTTTGCTTGGTGCAGGCGCACCTATCCCGTGACTGGTGGCCCTTGAGATGAAAATTTGGCCAGCCGTCGCAGGTTCTGCACCGCAGCGGCCAGCGTGAATTCATCCGTCGCGCCACTCATGCCACGTAGTCGCAAGCGATCCAATTTCAGGATGCGCTTGAGGTGGGCAAACAACATTTCGACCTTTTTACGTTCGTGGCGAGAGCGCTGATACGCCGGTGTTGCTGCAATGCGCCGAGCCACATCGCGAGCAGCTTCATGGACGCTGCGGGCGATCTTGCGAAACGCAGTGTTCGGGCAGCACTTGGCTTTCATCGGACACGTAGCGCAGTCGGTCTGTCTGGATCGGAAGATGATGGTGTTGGCTTTGGTGACGTGTGAACGCTCATTTTTGAAGGCTCGCCATTCGCAGCGCAATGGGTTGCCGGCCGGGCAGCGGTATTCCTCAGCCTCTTCATTCCAGTGGAAATCGGTGCTCGAAAAACTGTCGTTCTTGCGCTCGGTTTTGTCCCACACCGGCACATGCGGCTCGATGTCTTTTTCCTCCACCATCCAGGCCAGCATCGGCGCCGTACCGTAAGCAGTGTCGCCGATGAGGCGATCTGGCTTAATGTCGAATTGTTCTTCGACCCGATCAATCATCGTCTTGGTACTTTCGACCTCGGCCGTTCGATTGGCAGGTGTTGGTTCCACATCCATGATCACGCCATGCTCAGTGTCGATCATGTAGTTCGTGGAGTATGCAAAGAAGGCGGGGCCACCCGGAGCAGCCGTCCATCGGGCTAGAGGATCAGTCAGCGATAAGCGCTTGGGAGGTGCTTCAGCCAGCGCCTCTTCATCAAGTGCTTCGAGGTATTCACGTACGGCACGCGTACTGAGCGTTGGATCGCTCCAGTTGACCTCTCCATCGCCTGGTACACCACGCTGCCGACTCGCGTCCGCCTTGATGATGCTGGCGTCCACTGCAAAGCCTTCGCCCTTGACCAGACCTGCGTCCATGCAGCGACGCAGCACCTCATTAAACAGCCACCGAAACAAACCGCTGTCCCGGAAACGGCCGTGTCGATTCTTGGAAAACGTCGAGTGATTGGGGACTTCATCCTCAAGGCTCAACCGGCAGAACCAGCGATACGCCAGGTTCAAATGGGCCTCTTCGCACAACCGCCGCTCGGAGCGAATGCCATAGCAGTAACCCACGACCAGCATGCGAATCATCAGTTCGGGATCAATTGAAGGGCGCCCAATCGGGCTATAGAAATCGGTGAGATAATGGCGCAGGTCGCCCAGATAGAGACACCGATCAATGCTGCGCAGAAGATGATTTGCTGGGATGTGATCTTCAAGGTTGAACGAGTAAAACAGTCGATCCTGCCCACTCGATAACTGTCCCATCATGCTGCGTACGCTCCCGCTGGCCGATGTGTATATTTTGCCGCAAGCCCGGTAGGAGAGCTACTTGCTCAATAAATCGATCGAAAACTGTCAGTCAAAGAACTCCATACCTGCGTATGGATGGCGCCGACATTGCTCAAGCCGCGAAGCCAGACTGCCGACATGCACTTCCAGTCGGTGCCCGTCGGGGTCTGAGAAATAAAACGAGTCACCCTCGCTCGAATTGGTTTTCCACTCGATAACGTTCCGTAACCGCAAGCAAACAGTTACTCCTTCAAAATCGTCCTGCCCCACCGAAAACGCATAGTGAGTGTAATCAGGGTGTTTTTCCGATGCATAGTTCTCATCGAAAGACAAACAAAGCCAGAGATCGCCAAGGGTAAGATAGGCCCCCGTTTCCCAGCGAGCAGCCAGCCTAAAACCGAGTAGCCCCACATAAAATTCGATACTGCGAGGAAGGTTCGCAGTCGCCAACGTAAGGTGATTCAAGCCAGTCAACATGAGCACCTATCCAAAACAAGTCGATGAGAGGGGGTGAGCATACCAACGTCGATTTTTTCAACACAATCGGTCAACAGCTGCCATTCATCAATGTCCGTTGTCAACGTACAGCTGCCTATAGCAACAGGCAGCTATGGACTCATGGCAATTGATTACCGAATCTTTGGTTCAAGCCAATTCCAACTGTGCAGCAAGATTGCTCAGTTTCATTTTCAATGAATTCCGCAAGTTGGAATCTGTATGTACGCGTCTTAGCACGGCTTTCTCATAGTCATTGCGACTGCTGAAGCGTAGACCCTTTGCAATACTATTTAGAACTCCAGATTCGCGAACGGGGTACCTGCTAACAATTTCTTGTAAATTATTCGTCTCAATCAACTGTGTCAGGTACTCAAGCTCTTCGGGGTACGGTGAAGTGAACTTTATATCTATGTCACTATCGCCATTCTCTATCAACTGTTGGCGTGTGGGGATCATCGAAAGCAAGCGGTCTCGCATATGCCGCTCAGTAAGGCGACTTGCGAGATGTTCTTTTCTCTCCCCAGCTTTCAGTGACTCGATTGCGCCGTTGCTCGCATCATCCAGTAGCTCTTGCGGATCTACACCTAAAGTGTTTGCCTGCAATAAAGCGACCGCGCTTTGAGCTTCCAAAGAATAGATTAGGCTTTCAACAGAGAAAATTGGCAAAGGGTAGATACCCCTATCTTCAAATTCTCTCATCTGTTCTGCGGACATTCCATCATGATCAATCAGACCAAATGCTCTAGTTCGATGAACTTCTTCAACCGCGCGAAGGCCATCAACAGCTCTCATTACATCTTTACAAGACTCGAGCGTCCTAATCGAAACTGCAGGAAACAGCAGCGAGTAAAGCGGTTGATCCAAGCTCGTTCTATCATTGCCCTCAATGAAAAGAATTTTACGTCGAGCGCCGACCACATCGACCAATAGCCACTCAGGAATTTGCGCTGGGTCATTGATCACGTCAACATCCCACGAAGAGATGCTGCCATCCTGCCAATTGCAGCCACGAACTAGAACGATCTCCCCGCTTTGAACGGTAATAGGCAACTCAAGTTCGTGGGTACACACCACAAAACCGCAGTCGGGGCGCGTCAAAATCAATGCTTTGATGAGCGCTATGACGATCGATGGGTGAAGGTGAAGTTCGGGTTCGTCAATCAGAAAGATTGTGCCCGATGGTGCCGCAACCACCTCAGCTGAAAAAATTAGTGCAGATCGCTCACCGTCGGACATCCGGGCATAGCTGTACAGCGAGCCTGCGAGGCTTGCTCGTAGTTCGCCGCCTGCGACCTCAATTCGCACCGCCAAATTGGCTTGAGACAATATTGCATTGACTATATCCAGCGGGGAGTCATCAGCCTGAAGCCGCGCAATCGCCGAGGATCCAGATCCTTCGACTTTTATCTGATTGGCGGCATCTAATTTGTACTGGGTTTCTGCCGCCTGAAGGTCGTGAATAGCCTTCTCATTTCGAGTAGTACCACCTAAAGACTTCCATCTACTGTCTAGCGAGTCTAATAGCCAAGGTTTGTATTGAAGTCCCGACGAGTCGCTGGAGTCATGGATAAGCTTTCGTGATCGAAATAACTTGGGCGAGACCCCGGCATATAGACGCATTGACCTCTCCAAATGATCGCAAGATCGTTCACGAGAGCTGACTTTCCAGTTCCATTACGCCCCAAAATGAAAACGGGTCGCCCAGCCCTAACATAGAGACTGATCGGCTCCTGCCTGGTTCGGATTTTAATTTCGGCTAGTACGGCATTTTCTTCACTTTCCACGTAAAACGCTCCATTAATGCTCTACCAAGAATTCTTGATGGTAGTCGAATCAAAGCCAAAGCCGCACCCTAGGAAGCTCATATCCTAGAAATCTCATTTGTTCAAACATGATTGAATCGCGCCTGAATTTCTAGACTCGCAATGGTGGGTAGCTTTTGGCCGTTATCTGCCTGATCCCCAAGGCGGCTAGTCAGGGCTGAGGTATGGGTCGAAAGGAACCCTGTGGTACATAAATGGTACGAGCTCAAACTGCGTCAGCTGTAGGCCTTTGATTTAAGGGCTCTTGGGTTTAGTAGCTCCAATCCATCATCGGGGCGACGGAGAAGCGGCGGGAGAGTGGGGCGATTTGTAGGGGCATTGGGGCGTCTGAGTCAGCGGGGTGAATGGCGCGCAGTTTATCAGGGATGTATGTTGGGTGTCGGGGAGCCGAGATTTACGTCCACTACCATTTCGAACGTGGACGCTGCCGTGTATGGAATACACCGAGGATTTGCAGGCGATCACTGCGTATCCGATACGGAATCAGATATGACCAATTGGGGACTGCCCATTCACGGGTGTTTTTGACCCGGCCTTCACGACCCATGGAGGGAAATTGAGCCAGTTTGTCGACGCTGGCGAAAATGGCATCGGAGAAGTCGTCAGCAGCCGTTGGATTTTCGAGAGCGATATAGTTCGCTTCGTCTTCTAGATTTTTGAGCGCTTTTTCAAGCCACTCAACCCGCATTCCGACTCCAGCGCCTAGCGCGCATGGCCGCCACTTGATCGTCGGTGGCGAATTTGCCTTGGTCGGCTTCTTTCACGGCCAACTCGATCTGAGCGGTCAGCGTTTTTTCATGCTCGATGTAGTCGCGAAGAACGTCCATCGCCAGGTAGGTCGCAGTCTGGCCGTTGCTTTTGGCCAAGTCGGCAAGAGAGTTGGACAGGTCTTCCGGCAGGGTTAGGGAGATTCCAGTCATGGCGACCTCGAAGGTGGATGGTTGTGGGCATCTTACACTGTGGATCGTTGGCTTGAATCAGCAGGTCGTCGCGAGGTGTATCCAGAAGCTACTAACCTTAATTCAGAGCATCATGGTTTTATCGATTTGGTCTAAGGGCGTTCGCGGAAACCTTCCTACTCTTCTTTCGGCTTGCCCCTCAGACCACACATTGCCTAACAAATCACGCAATCCTTATATCGATCAAATCAGCGCTCCCTCCGAACACCCAACCGGCAACCTGAACCCCTCCTGTCACCCAGCAAAGGTTCATCATTCCCGGCGCTTTTGAGCGCTACGATCCTCTTCAAGAGAGGACCTCCGCGCCTCCATTCCACAGGGAACTGAAACCATGATTTCGAACCTCGTTAAAGTCGTTATGGTTGCGGGTACGTTGCTGTTGGGCGCGTGTTCGACAGGGTCGGCCGGCGTGAGCAGTGACCCGTGTTTTTCAGGCGGATGCCAGGCGTTTGGGGACCATAGCCCCAGCAAAGCCGCCAAGATGAATTTTGGCGGCAGTGGGTTGGGGAGTAGTTATGGGGAGTATGGGGCGGGGTTGTTGCATGATGATTGATGGGGGGGTGGGCAGTCGTGAGTGTGTTGACTGACCCACTGCCATCGGGGGCAAGCCCCCTCCCACAGTTGGATCTTCATTGGATCGGGAAGTGTGGCGTCAGTGGCCGCCCTTCATGCGGCGGGCGATGAGGTAGATGCCCAGGCCGATCAACGCTGTAGCGGCGCCGATGTAGCCGGTGCTGGTCCAGCCATACCCGGCTGTAATCGCCATCCCGCCCAACCACGGTCCCAGCGCATTCGCCAGGTTGAACGCCGCGTGGTTCGACGCCGCCGCCAGGCTCGGGGCTTCGTGGGCGATGTCCATCAAGCGGATTTGCAGGGGAGCGGCCATGGCGATCATGGTGCCGACCAGGCCAATGCCCAGCAGCACGCTCCATAGCGAACTGGCGGCGAAGGTGAAGAAGATCAGCACGGCCATCGACCACACCATGATCCAACCCACGGCGCGAAATTGCAGGCGGTCGAACAGCTTGCCGCCGGCGATGTTGCCGATGATGCCGCCGACGCCAAACGCGGCGAGGCCGAAGGGAATCCACTGCGGCGAGACTTTGGTCACTTCCAGCATGGTCGGCGCCAGGTAGCTGAACACGCAGAACATCCCTGCAAACCCGATCGCGCCAATCGACAACGCCATCCACACCTGCGGTTTGGTGAAGGCGCGCAGTTCCTTGCGCGGGTCGCTGCGTTGTTCGTCGTGACGATGGGGCACGAATTGCCAGACCAGTAAGAGGGTGCACAGGGCAATCACGCTGACCAGTGCAAACGCCGAGCGCCAGCCCAAGTGTTGGCCGAGGAAGGTGGCGATGGGGTTGCCGAGCAGCATGGCCAGGGTCAGGCCCATCATCACGCGGGCCACGGCGCCGGCGCGTTTGTCGTTGGGCACCATGCTCGAGGCGACCACGGCGGCGATGCCGAAGTAGGCGCCGTGGGGCAGGCCGCTGATAAAGCGGAAGGCCACCAGCGAGCCGAAGGTCGGGGTGAAGGCGGTGGCCAGGTTGCCCAGCGCATACAGGCCCATCAGTAACAGCAGCATATGTTTGCGCAGCAACTTGGCGCCGAGGATGGCCAGCAGTGGGGCGCCGACCATCACGCCCAGGGCGTAGGCGCTGATGGCGTGGCCGACTTGCGGTTCACTCAAATTCAGATTGTGGGCGATGTCGGGAATCAAGCCCATGATGGCGAATTCGCCGGTGCCGATCGCGAAGGCGCCCACGGCCATGGCCGCTTCCATTTTGGCGGCGCTGCGCGCGGGCAGCACATGCCCGGGTGTTTGCTGGATAGTCATGGGTAACTCTGGTTGGATGTAGCGCACGAAGGAGAGCCGCTGATGCTACGCAAGCGGCGGCAAAGGTGTCTAGAACAGCCGTTTGCGTCAGAGTTCCAGGCCTGTGACCCCTGGTCGCGCCTGCCACGCTTGACATCGACGGGTTAAAAGCCGCGATTTAGAGCTGTCAATTGGCCAAACGGCGCATAAACGCCGTTTGCCGTGATATTCTGCGCGCCGTCCTGGTCTAGTCTCTCCTGGGTACGTACATCCGTATACGTCCCGGCGGTTGGCTGTCGCCCAGGTAGCTGAAGCCAATAATGATAAAAAGTCAGCGCAGAAGGGACATAAACAGTGAGGTCGATACGTCGGCCTTGTGTGCCCACCCTGCGGCCCTCTCGTGAATGTGCAAACCCCGCGGTGCGTTGCCTGGCGCATCGTGATGGAGGGTTGCCCATGATCAGGGGCGGTAGGGCGGATGGCGTTTTATCATAGGTGCTACTGATGTTTAAAAAAGTAAACACTGCCCTGCTGGGGCTGGCTTTGTCGCTGGGGATCAGCTCCGCTCAGGCGGAAGAGGCAAAGAAAGTCGATGTGCTGCTGATTGGCGGCGGCATCATGAGTGCGACCCTGGGTGTCTGGCTCAACGAGCTGGAGCCGGACTGGTCGATGGAGATGGTCGAGCGCCTCGATGGCGTGGCCGAAGAAAGCTCCAACGGCTGGAACAACGCCGGTACCGGTCACTCGGCCCTGGCTGAGCTGAACTACACCCCGGAAGACAAGAACGGCAACGTTGAGATCCCGAAAGCGGTCGAGATCAACGAAGCGTTCCAGATTTCCCGTCAGTTCTGGTCCTGGCAGGTCCGCCAAGGCGTGCTGAAGGACCCGCGTTCGTTCATCAACACCACACCGCACATGAGCTTTGTGTGGGGCGATGACAACATCAAGTTCCTGAAAAAACGCTACGAAGCCCTGAAGGCCAGCCCGCTGTTCGCTGGCATGCAGTACTCCGAAGACCCGGCGCAGATCGCCAAGTGGGTTCCGCTGATGATGGAAGGGCGTGACCCGAACCAGAAAATCGCGGCCACCTGGAGCCCGCTGGGGACCGACATGAACTTCGGCGAGATCACCCGCCAGTTCGTCGCTCATCTGCAGACCACGCCTAAGTTCGACCTGAAGCTGTCGAGCGAAGTGCAGGACATCACCAAGAACGCCGACGGTTCGTGGCGTGTGAGCTACAAAAACCTGAAAGACGGCACCAAGACCGAAACCGACGCCAAGTTCGTGTTCATCGGCGCCGGCGGCGGTGCGCTGCACCTGCTGCAGAAGTCGGGCATTCCTGAAGCCAAGGAATACGCTGGCTTCCCGGTAGGTGGTTCGTTCCTGGTGACCGATAACCCAACCGTTGCCGAGCAACACCTGGCCAAGGCCTACGGCAAGGCTTCGGTTGGCGCGCCACCGATGTCGGTTCCGCACCTGGACACCCGCGTGCTGGATGGCAAGCGCGTGATCCTGTTTGGCCCATTCGCGACCTTCTCGACCAAGTTCCTGAAAGAAGGCTCGTACCTGGACCTGCTGACCAGCACCACCACCCACAACATCTGGCCAATGACCAAAGTCGGTATTCGTGAATACCCACTGGTCGAGTACCTCGCCGGCCAACTGATGCTGTCGGACGACGACCGCTTCAAGGCGCTGCAAGAGTACTTCCCGAACGCCAAGCAATCCGACTGGCGCCTGTGGCAAGCCGGTCAGCGCGTGCAGATCATCAAGCGTGACGAGGAGCAAGGCGGCGTCCTGAAACTCGGCACTGAAGTGGTCAGCTCCGCCGACAACACCATCGCGGGCCTGTTGGGTGCATCGCCAGGCGCGTCCACTGCGGCCCCGATCATGCTGACCGTGCTGCAGAAAGTGTTCAAGGACAAGGTCGCGACCCCTGAGTGGCAGGCCAAGCTGCACCAGATCGTACCGAGCTACGGCACCAAGCTGAACGACAGTCCGGAAGCGGTTGCCAAGGAATGGGCCTACACCGCCGAAGTCCTGCAACTGCCTACGCCGCCTGTGATTCCGCAAATGGCTGCACCCAAGGCCACCGAGGCTGCCAAGCCCGCGGCTGAGCCGAGCAAGCCGGCGTCTGATCTGGCGCTGTAAGCCAGGCTGATGCACAAAGCCCGCTGAACCGGTAACGGTCAGCGGGCTTTTTTGTGGGGCGGTGTTTAAGCGCGGGTGTGCTCGCGGTCGACCGGCGGCAGTTCGACCGTACGCTCGGCCGCGGCCAGGGCCGCCTTCAGCCCGGGCTGGTCCAGCGGCACGCAGTACGCGGGCTTGGCCCGCTCGAACCGCCAGCTTTCATCCAGGCTGCCGGCATCGACGGCGTCAAAGCCCAGCTCGTCGAGCAGGGTGATCACCTGCGCTTTGGCGACAGCATCGTCGCCGGCCACCGGCAATGCGCGACGGTCAGGTGCGCCGTGGGGGCGAGCATGATCGGTAATGTCCGTGGCGAAAATCGCGTTGAACACTTTGATCACCTTTGAGTGGGTGAAGTGTTCGGCGAGCAGTCGGCTGGTGGTGGTTTCAAATCGATCCAGCGCGGGGAAATGACCGTCGCGCTCCGGGTAGTAGTTGTTGGCGTCGAGCAAGGTCTTGCCTGCCAGCCACTGCGCCGGGACTTTTCGGTAGTGTTCAAACGGAATCGCCACCAGCACCACGTCACCAAACTGTGCGGCATCTTCTGCGCTGCCCACTTTGACGCCGCGTATGCCACTTACCACGCTGCTCATGGTCTGCGGGCCGCGAGAGTTGCTCAACATCACTTCATGCCCGGCCGCCAGTGCCCGCTGTGCCACTGCGCGCCCGATAAAACCGGCTCCAATCACGCCAATCTTCATGGTCTTGCTCCTGATAAAGGGGGAAGCCGCTATGATGATTGGCAACCAAATGGCGATAAATAAGCACTATGGCGTGGATGTTGTTACTGGGAGTAGGGAGTGATGGACCGTCTATCGAGCATGAATGCCTTTGTGATCGCCGCCGAATTGGGCTCCTACGCCCGCGCCGCCGAGCGTTTGCACATGTCGGCGCAAATGGTGGCCAAACACGTTGCCGCGCTGGAGCAGCGCCTCGGTGCGCGGCAACGTGATCGCACCACGCGCAGGCAAAGCCTCACGGAGTTGGGGAGCGCGTACTACGAACGTTGCAAACATATCCTTACTGAGGCCGAAGCTGCGGACTCGCTGGCGCAAATCATGAATGACACGCCGCGTGGCAAGCTGAAGATCACCGCGCCTGTGACCTTCGGTTCCTACAGCCTGATGCCACTGATTACTGCATTCCTGCGCGATAACCCGGACGTGGAAATCGACCTGCACCTGACGGATCGCTTCGTCGACTTGGTGGAAGAGGGCTATGAAGCAGCCTTCCGCATCGGTCCATTGGCGACCACCGGCCTGACAGCCCGGCCACTGGCGCCTTATCGCCTGGTGGTCTGTGCTTCGCCTGCGTACCTGGCTGCGCGGGGTACGCCGCAGGTGCCGGCAGACCTGGAACGTCACGAATGCCTGGGCTATGCCTTCTGGTCACGCCCGGCGGACCGCGAGTGGATATTTCATCAAGGCTCGACGCTGTACAGCGTACAGGTGACCAGTCGTCTGCAGATCAACGAAAGCCGGGCATTGATGTCGGCGGCGCTGGACGGTTTCGGCATGGTTCTCGGCCCCCAGGATTTTTTGCGTACGGCAATGGCCCGCGGTGAGTTGGTACAGGTGCTGCCGGACTTCGAGGCCCCGAGCCGGCCAATGCATCTGGTCTACACCGCAAATCGGCAGCGCACCGCCAAGTTGCGGCGATTTGTCGAGGCAGTGCTGGCGCGTTTCGGTCCGGTTTGAGCATTCAAGTACCCGACGAGCCTTTCGTCTACCCCATGAACGCAACGTCCTCAGGTTCAGCAACCTGACAGACGCCACCTGTTAAAAATACTCCAGAGCCAAGCAGGAGCGAGGCTGCAACAAGGGGGCATTTTCTAGCGGTGCAGGTACTGGGCGTCAGCGTCCGAGGGTTTTTCTATGTGGCTACGTTATGGGGCATTGGCGGCCATGGTCGTCGCGGCATCCGGGTGTGTTCAAGAGCGCGTCGTGCATGAGCGCAGGCCGGTGCAACATGAGTATGTGGAAGTCATCGCGCCGCAACCGCCGCCGGTGCAGGTGATCGAAGTCGAGCCACCCGTACGCTACGGCTATATATGGTCGCGTGGTTATTGGCGCTGGGACGGCGGGCGATATGTGGCGGTACATGGTCACTGGGAGCCGGTACGCGAAGGCTATCGCTACGTGCATCCGCATTGGGTGCAGCGTAATGACGGGTATCACTGGCAGGGTGGTGGCTGGGTTCGCTGAGCCCAGGTTTCATTGGTCAGTAGCGTTAGATCGGCTTGTGGGTACCCAGCAGCCGAACCTCTCGCAACAATGCGGCACCGAGTTGATCGGTGCCCAGTTCCCGATAGCCCACGGCCTTGACCTCGCCGTTCTCCTCCGCCTGGATGAGGATCACCGGGGTTTCCTTGCCGGTGGTTTCGTCGATATGCATCGCGTATTGGGGAATATCCAGCTTGATCGGCGTCCCCGCCGCCTGGCCTTTCACATTGATCAGGAAGGCGGCGCAACCGCTGTCGACATCCGCACTGGTGGCGGAGCGGCCGCTGACGAAGCAGGTTTTTGGCAGATCGGGCCAGGTGATGGCATCGGCCAGGGCGAGAGTGGGCGCCATAGCCAGGGCTGCGAGTAGAAACGTGCGCACGTCGGTCTTTCTCTCGATCAAGGTAAAAAACGGTTTGTATCAAAGCCCGCCCGCTGCCGCAATGCTGCGGTTCAGCCCAGTCGCTTCATGCCTGTGGTCTTGATCGCACTGAGGTCGAAGGTTGCCGTGTACTCGCAACCGGCGGCATGGGCGCAGCGCTCGATCAGGCAATCTGCAAAGTCAGCCTTGTTCGCCACAAACGTGCGCAGCGCCTGCCAGATGATCTCGGCATGTTCTACGGTCAATTCGCGGGTGCGCAGCAGGGTCTCCAGTACCATCACCACATCACTTTTGGCCGACTGGTAGCAGCTTTGCAGTACCCACACCAACTCCACAATGGAAACCAGGCTGATAAAGCCCGGCGAGGCAGTGGTCAGTGATTCGATCAGATCGGACGCCTTGGCGGATTGAACGGGATCATCCTGGGTGATGTAGCGCGCCAGCACATTGGTATCCAGCCCGATCATCCGGCTTTTGCCCCCTGCGTTGCGATGGCTTGGTTCATCTCTTCGATGGAGACGGCCCTGGCGGAGCTGCGGATCAGCCCTTTGAGGTCATGCACCGTTTTGCTCGCGGCAATGATGGAAAACTGCCCATCTTCCATTTCTACGAATTCAACCCGATCCCCTGTTTCCAGGCCGAGGGCTGTCCTGACCTGGACAGGAATGGTGATTTGGCCTTTTGAGGTGAGTGTAGCGATAGCCATGTTGAAGATCTCCATCGTGATATTCCTTACCTTAGGGTAAGGAATGACAGAGGACAATATCCGTCGGTCCATAGGGTGCTCATCTGGTGTGGGTGAGTCGGAACAGGTAAAACACTAGTCCCAACTGTGCTCGCCTGCCGGGCTTAAAGAGATACAAGCCATGACCGACCGCCAGCTCATCATCCCTCCCTCCATGCACTCAATCGTCGAGCGCGCCGGCTACGTGCCCGCGGTCAAGGTGGGCAAGACGTTGTACTGCGCCGGTCAGGTCGGGCGTACGGCTGCATTGGCGGTGATCGAGGACCCCGAGGCGCAATTCGTCGCGGCCTGGGAGAATCTGCGGCAGGTGCTGGAAGAGGGCGGTTGCACCTTCGACGATGTGGTGGACATGACCACTTATCACGTCGACATGAGCCAGCACATGGCGGTTTTCCGTGAGGTGAAAAACCGCCTGTTTCCACGTGGGCATTGCGCCTGGACCACTATCGGGGTGTCCGAACTGGCACACCCCGGCCTGCTGGTGGAAATCAAATGTGTGGCGGTACAGCGCTAGCTTATTGCACCACGCGGTAGCACGGCACATACGCCGCGCCGCCCGGCAACTTCATGCGGTGCTGGGCCACGAAGGCCTGTAGCAACTCATCCAGCGGTTTCATGATGGCCGGGTCGCCGTGGATCTCATACGGGCCGTTCTGTTCGATCAGGCGGATGCCTTTGTCCTTCACGTTACCCGCTACGATCCCCGAGAACGCGCGGCGCAGGTTGGCGGCGAGTTCGTGGGGCGGCAGGGCGTGGCTCAATTGCAGGCTGGCCATGTTTTCGTGGGTGGGGTCGAACGGGCGCTGGAAGCCTTCGTCGATCTTCAACAGCCAGTTGAAATGGAACGCGTCGTTGCGCTCGCGGCGGAACTGCTTCACCGCCTTGAGGCCGGCAGTCATCTGGCGTGCCACTTCCGCCGGATCATCAATGATGATCTGGTAGTGCGCCTGGGCCGCTTCGCCCAGGGTGGCGCCGACGAATGCGTGCAGTTGTTGCAGGTACGGCGCGGCGTGTTTCGGCCCGGTGAGGATGACCGGGAACGGCAGGTCACGGTTGTCCGGGTGCATCAGTATGCCCAGCAGGTAGAGGAATTCCTCTGCTGTACCGGCACCGCCCGGGAAGATGATGATGCCGTGGCCAACGCGCACGAACGCTTCCAGGCGCTTCTCGATGTCCGGCAAAATCACCAGCTCGTTGACGATTGGGTTTGGCGCCTCGGCCGCGATGATGCCTGGCTCGGTGAGACCCAGGTAGCGCCCGCCGGTAATCCGCTGCTTGGCGTGGGAAATGGTCGCGCCTTTCATCGGACCTTTCATCACGCCAGGGCCGCAACCGGTGCACACGTCAAGGCTGCGCAGGCCCAGTTCGTGGCCGACCTTCTTGGTGTATTTGTATTCTTCGGTATTGATCGAGTGCCCGCCCCAACACACCACGATCTTCGGCTCTACACCCGGGCGCAGCGTACGGGCGTTGCGCAGCAGGTGGAACACGTAGTCGGTGATGCCCTGGGAGTTGCTCAGGTCGATGCGCTGGCTGTCCAACTCGTTCTCGGTATAGACGATATCGCGCAGGGCGCTGAACAGCATCTCGCGGGTGCTGGCGATCATTTCGCCATCGACGAAGGCGTCTGCCGGAGCGTTCAGCAGTTCAAGGCGCACGCCGCGGTCCTGTTGGTGGATGCGCACTTCAAAATCTTTGTAGGCGTCGAGGATGGTCTTGGCGTTGTCGATGTGCGCGCCGGTGTTGAGGATCGCCAGGGCGCATTGGCGGAACAGGGTGTAGATGCTGCCGGTACCGGCTTCGCTCAGTTGCTGGACTTCACGTTGAGACAGGGTTTCGAGGCTGCCCTTGGGGCTGACGGAGGCATTGATGACTTGACGTTGGGGCATTCTGATTCCTTGAAAGCGCAGCCACCGCACCCGCAAGGGGCCGCGATGGCTTGAGAATGATGGGCGCCGAATTCGGTCGCACGAGACGGTTATTTACCTCAGGCGCAAGGCCCAGCGCAAATACCGTCCAGCACCATCATGCCGCAGAACTCACTGAATCAGCTTCCAGTTTTTGTAGAAAACCCGACGCAGGGTAAAGGCCATCCCGGCAAACCCAGCGATCACGGCGTTGAGCACCCGGGGCACCGGGGTCGGCCGCACGATATCGATAAACAGGCAGTAACGCTTGGCATCGTTTTTGTTGAAAGACGCGTGCATCAGCGTGTCATCGAAAATAAACAGCGGGTCGTCATGCCAGTAGTGTTTGTGCTGGCCGACCTGGATGTAGACGCCCTCGTGATGCGGTGCCGGGGCCATGTTGTAGAGCACGCGGAACATCATGCGCAGGGGGCCGAAGTGGAAGGAGGTCGAGCGGTTTTCGTTGAACACGGACACGCCGATGGTCTTCACGAACGGCAGTTTTTTGCGCAGTTCCGGAATGTCGAGGGTCGTTTCAATGGGCTGGCCGTACCACTGGAAAAACAACATGCCGCGCTTTTTCTCGGCCATGCGTTCGTTTAGGTAACCGATGATTTCATCCTTATGAGCCATGGCGTTTTCGATCACCCGTTGCAGGTCTTCACGCCAGGCCGGCGGCAGATCGTCCATCCGGTAAACGTATCGGTTACGCCAGCTCAACAGGTCGAACAGGGTGTTGAACGGCGCCAGCAGCCACGTGTTACGGCCACTGCCAATAAAGTACTTCTTGGCGGTGGGCGCGTCATACAGGCCATTGCGCAGGAAGTCGTAAATGCCGCAGATCACCACCAGCCCGAGAAATACCAAAGTGGTTTCCGGGAAAATATCCATAATCAGCAGCACGCCGAATACCCAGGCGACCGATACCGCTTTTTTACGCAAAGCAGGCTTTTTCATGAAACTCAGCTCCAGCAGGACGCCATTCGACAGGTCCGGATCCGTGGCCGTGAGTGGTGGGGGTTTTGAAACATATTGAAACAACTGCGCCATCATAAGCCGTTCCACGACGCGTAGGCGTTTTAAATATTGCAAAATTGTGAAGGCTCACTAGGGTTTTTAACCCTGGTAGTGTTGAGCGGATTGGATTTTGTAAACGGAAGATTTGCGACTATCGTGACGCTTCGGTTTTTTGGACGTCATAGACCGGTACGATTGAAGTTGAATGGCCACCACTGGCCTTCGGCACCTTGGAAGAGGCAGAAATTTTATGATCATCAAACCGCGGGTTCGTGGCTTCATCTGTGTGACCGCTCACCCTGTTGGCTGTGAAGCGAACGTCAAGGAACAGATCGACTACGTGACCCAACACGGCGTCATCGAAGGCGGCCCGAAAAAGGTGCTGGTCCTCGGTGCTTCCACCGGCTACGGCCTGGCCGCGCGCATCAGTGCCGCGTTTGGTTGTGGCGCCGACACCCTGGGCGTGTTTTTTGAGAAAGAAGGCGAAGAAGGCAAGCTGAGCTCCGCCGGCTGGTACAACAGCGCCGCGTTCGAGAAGTTTGCCGTCGAAAAAGGCCTGTACGCCAAGAGCATCAACGGCGACGCGTTTTCCGACGAGATCAAGCGCCTGACCATCGAAACCATCAAGAAAGACTTGGGCAAGATCGACCTGGTTGTCTACAGCCTGGCCGCGCCTCGCCGTACCGACCCGCAAGGCGTGGTGCACAACTCCACCCTCAAGCCGATCGGCAAGGCCGTGACCCTGCGCGGAATCAACACCGACAAAGGCGTTGTGGTCGACACCACCCTGGAGCCAGCGACCCAGGAAGAAATCGACGGCACCGTGAAAGTCATGGGTGGCGAAGACTGGCAGCTGTGGATCGACGCCCTGCGTGACGCCGATGTCCTGGCCGAAGGCGCCAAGACCACTGCGTTCACCTACCTTGGCGAGAAGCTGACCCAGGACATCTACTGGAACGGCTCCATCGGCGAAGCCAAGAAAGACCTCGACAAGAAAGTCCTGACCCTGCGCGACAACCTCGCCGCGCTCAAGGGCGACGCCCGTGTGTCGGTGCTCAAGGCCGTGGTCACCCAGGCCAGCTCCGCTATCCCGATCATGCCGCTGTATCTGTCGCTGCTGTTCAAAGTGATGAAAGAACAGGGCACCCACGAAGGTTGCATCGAGCAGGTCTATGGCCTGTTCAAGGACAGCCTGTACGGCAAAGAGCCGAAGCTCGACGCCGACGGCCGCCTGCGTGCCGACCTGGCCGAACTGGAACCGAAAGTCCAGGACGCCGTGGCGGCCCTGTGGAACCAGGTCACCGACGAAAACGTCAACGAGATCAGCGATTTCGCCGGCTACAAGGCTGAGTTTCTGCGTTTGTTCGGCTTTGAAATCGACGGCGTGGACTACGAGGCTGACGTGAATCCTACCGTGAAGATTAACGGTCTGATCTCGGCGTAACGATCTGGGCCGACAGCAGTCTCCATAACCCTGTTATGAGGCTGCTGTTTTGTTGACGCCCCGACGTGTTCAGCCTTGGTTGAACCGCTGTTGGGCTTTGACGAAGTCAGAACGCCTGATGCTTACTATTTCTTTCTCCCAAAGCGGATTCACCGGAACGTGATAGCCGCTGTCCTTGGCTGTTTTGACCAGCTCCGCCATGTCTTGGCTGTCGTTGATCATGCAGATTTCATCGAACCGTCCCAGTTTGACTGGCAGAAAGAAGGTTGCCGGGTAGTTGGCGTCGACGTCCGTCGCCGGGCTGCCGGAGTCCGCATTGTGGTGTACCACCCGCTCTCCGTTACCGACCAATCGATGATTGATCAACGCTATCATCTGCTTTATCCGTGACGTGGCGTTACCCAAGTCGGGGTCTTCCTTTTGATAGAAACGGGCGGCGCTTTCATAGTCTGCACGCAGCGCTTCGGGCACCTGAAAACAGCCAGTGATTGAGTGTCGATGCCTGTAGCTGTCGATCCGTTGTGTGAAAACACTGTGCGCCACATCGGGCACCGGGATTTTATCCTGGGGGCCAAAATCGCTGATGTGAGGCGCCACCATGTGCAGGTCATAATCGGCGGTCAACGCCTTGCCACCGGCGTGTTTCGCCAGGACTTCAACCGGTACTCCCTTATGGGTGATGAGGTAGCTGTCTTCTGACGCAGATGTGCGTCTACCTTCAAATGCATACCGCTGTCGACTGGGCCCTTGGGCACTGAAACGCAGTGCTTCTTCGTGGGGCCTTGTTGCCAACTGGGCAATGTGTCCGAGTTTTATCAGTTCGCCGATACGCTCGCCCGAGATCTCCAAGGGGACCGCGACAGCGTGCCCGTCGCGAATGCATGCCTGGATTTGCTCATTGGCGCTGGTCACTTTGGCGGGGGCGTCCTCCTTGAATTTTTCAAGCTTGCTGAACGCCTGGTTCGTACAGATCAGGCCAGCTTGCGGTCCCCAGTCGGCACTTTTTCCTTTGATGTGAAAGTCCTTGGTGGGGTGACCGGCCGCTATCATCCCGGTAGCCACGGTTTCTACAGGGCGTACGCCAATGATGGAATTGGTGGCCGCTGCGATGTTCTGCAGGGGAACAAGGTGGCTCGGTACTATTCCCGTCCGCTCCTTGGCACGTTCAAATGCGTCGATGATCGAGCTGTTCGCCGCTTGGACGGTGCCGGTCGACTGAGTGGCTTGAGCGCCCAGCAGTGTGTGCAGGCTTAGCGCGGAAGGTGAAATGACAGGGGAGATGATGTCGCTCATTGAGTTGCTCCAAGTCATGTTTTATCGGCATGTTGGATGATTCCTTCCGGAACAGAGCATTCCCTCGATTACACAGCGCGACACTAGAGACATTTTGTGCGCGGGGGGTGAAAGAAGTACTACAGGCTGTATGAAGCCGATCTGCAACGGAAGGTTCAGGCCTGAATGCATGGGCGTTGCAGCGATACCTGTTGTGCGTGAGCCGGAAAATTATCGGAGCGGTCCTACGCCTGCTTACTTGCCGACGCAGGTCACCGGTATGAGACTGATGCAGCACATTAATTGGGAGGAGCGTATGACAATTCGTGCAGTGGTTTTTGATTTCGGCGGTGTCCTGTTTGATTGGAGCCCGCAGCACCTGTACCGCAAGCTGATTGCCGATGATCACGAGCGACAATGGTTTCTCGACCACATCTGCACCCAGGCCTGGAACACCGAGCAGGACGCCGGTCGCTCCCTGGCCGAAGGCACCCGCAGCCTGATCGAGCAGTACCCGCATCATGAGCGCTTGATTCAAGCCTATTACGACCGTTGGCACGAGATGCTGCGAGGGCCGTTGCCGGAAGGCGTGGCGATCCTCGAAGCGTTGCACCGAGCCGATATACCGTTGTTCGGGCTTACCAACTGGTCTGCCGAGACGTTTCCCTATGCGCGGGCCAACTACCCGTTCCTGCAGTATTTTCGCGACATCGTGGTGTCCGGCGAGTTGAAACTGATCAAGCCGGACGCGGCGATCTACCACGCCAGCCTCAGTCAGGTACGGGCCCAGTTGCCGGATATCCAGCCCTCTGAAGTGGTGTTTATCGATGACGTTGCCGGCAATATCGAAGCGGCCATCGCTCTGGGCTGGCAGGGGATTCACCATGTGTCTGCCGCGCGCACGGCAGCGCAGTTGCGTGAGTTGGGCGTGGGCTTCTAGCGCGCCCACTTTTCCATGGCGAAATCCACGAAGGCGCGCAGCTTGGGCAGGCGATAACGGTCCTGGCCGTAGAGCAGATGCATGGGGCGGCTGGGCAGTCGATAGGTAGTCAACAGGGCCACCAGTTTGCCGCTCTCCAGGTCCGGTTGTACCAGGGCATCGGCCAGCATGATGATGCCCATGCCGTTGACGGCCGCCTGGCGCAAGCCTTGCGAGCTGTTGATGGTCAATGAGCCGGACACCGGCACTTCCACCTCGCCGCTATCGTCGGTCATGCGCCAGAGTTTTTCGGTGTCGCGCCAATTGTCATTTGCCGGGTAGGCGAACGCCAGGCAGTCATGCTGCCTGAGGTCCTCGGGTGTCGAAGGCGTGCCGCGTCGCGCCAGGTAAGCAGGTGACGCGCAGAGGGTGAGGGTGTAGTCCTGCATGGGCCGTGCGATCAGGCTCGATGTTTCCAGTTCGCCAAGACGTATCGCCACGTCGAAGCCGCTGTCGACCAAGTCCATCCGCTCATTGCTCAACACCACGTACAGGTTGATCAGCGGGTAGCGCCGGGAAAATTCGCTCAAGGCCGGTGTAAGGCGTTCGGTGCCGAATACGGGGGGCGCGGTGATGCGCAGGGTGCCCTTGGGGACATCGCTATGGGCTTGTTCGGCCAGTTGCTCGGAGTCGGCCACCAAGCCCAGCACTTCCAGGCAGCGCTGGTAATACTGCCCGCCGAATTCCGTGAGGCTCTGTTTGCGCGTGGTGCGCTTGAGCAGGCTGACGCCAAGGCGTTGTTCCAGCGCGCGCAAGTGGTTGCCGACCATGGTGGTCGACATCCCGCAGGCTTGGGCTGCGGCGGTCATGCTGCCAGTCTCGACCACCTTCACGTACACCGACATTGCCTGGAACAGATCCATTATCAAGCCCTGGTTTAAAGTCATTGCAGGAATGTGCAGTTTATCCAGCTCAGGTGGCTAACGATACTGAAGCCATCCCAACGATGCACTGGAGCCGCACCATGACCGCCGCCTGCTTGATGACCACTTACCAACCCCTGGCGCTGAGCTTTACCCGCGGCCTGGGCACGCGCCTGTGGGACCAGCAGGGCCGTGAATACCTGGATGCGGTGGCCGGTGTGGCGGTGACCAATGTCGGCCATTCGCACCCCAGGTTGGTGACGGCCATCAGTGAGCAGGCTGGCTTGTTGTTGCATACCTCCAACCTCTACAGCATCGACTGGCAACAACGGCTGGCCCAGCGCCTGACTCAACTGTCTGGCCTCGACCGGGCCTTCTTCAACAACTCCGGTGCCGAAGCCAACGAAACAGCGCTGAAACTGGCGCGGCTGCATGGCTGGAAAAAAGGCATTGAAGAACCGTTGGTGGTGGTGATGGAAAATGCTTTTCACGGCCGTACGCTCGGCACCATGGCTGCCAGTGACGGGCCTTCGGTACGCCTGGGTTTCCAGCGCTTGCCGGGGGACTTTCTCAAGGTGGGCTTTGGCGATCTGGCTGCGCTTGAAGCCATCACCCAGACGTTTGGCGCGCGGATCGCCGCGGTTCTGCTGGAACCGATCCAGGGTGAAAGCGGCGTACTGCCGGCACCACCGGGCTACCTGAAAGCCCTGCGTGATCACTGCACCCGCCATGGCTGGTTGATGATGCTCGATGAAATCCAGACCGGCATTGGGCGCACCGGCGCCTGGTTTGCCTTCCAGCATGAAGGCATCGTCCCGGACGTGATGACCCTGGCCAAGGGCCTCGGCAACGGCGTACCCATCGGCGCCTGCCTGGCGCGGGCCGGTGTGGCCCAGTTGTTTACGCCGGGCAGCCATGGCAGCACCTTCGGCGGCAACCCGTTGGCGTGTCGCGTGGGGTGCACCGTGCTGGACATTATCGAAGAACAAGGTTTGCTGCAGAACGCGGCGCTACAGGGCGAGCGCTTGCTGGCGCGGTTGCGGGTGGAACTGGGTGAGCACCCGCACGTCCTGGCGATTCGTGGGCAGGGGTTGATGATCGGGATCGAACTGGCGAGCCCTTATCGTGACCTGGCCCAGCGCGCGGCCCAGGAACACGGCCTGCTGATCAACGTGACGCGGGGCAAGGTCATTCGGCTGCTGCCGCCGCTGACCCTGGCTGCCAAGGAGGTCGAGATGATCGTGCGGGCCATTACCCGGCTACTGGATCAGGCCCGTTGAGCCATTCCTGGTTCAGGGTTTCGGTATCGCCCAGATACTCCAGCAGCCAGGCCATGGCCGGGGACAGCCTGTCCTGTGCCCAGGCCACACACGACGGGCTGGCAGGAAACGGCCGGCTCAATTGCAGCGCCACTAATTCCCCGCGCTCGATCCACGGCAGCACCTGATGCGCCGGCGCCATGCCGACGCACAGGCCATCACGCAAGCAATCGAGGGCCGATGACCAGTTCGGCACCACCAGCCGACGCTGGTTATCCAGGGTCCAGGTGTCGCGTTTGGGCAGGTTGCGCGATGTATCGGTCATGCACAACGAGGCGAAGGGGCGCAGTTGATCGTCACTCAGCAAGCCTTCGACGCTGGCCAACGGGTGGCGCGCACTGACCACACACAGCCAATTCAACAACCCCATGTCGCGAAAGGTGAAGCGGCTGGCCACCGGCACCGCGCTGGTGGCGCCGATCACGATGTCGGTGCGCTCATCCGCCAGGGCATCCCACACGCCGTTGTACACCTCGTATTCCAGCAACAGCTCGACCTCGGGAAACTGCCGGTAGAAATCAATGACCAACTGCCGGCAGCGCTGGGGTTTGACGATGGAATCCACCGCCACCTTCAACTGGCCACTCCAGCCGTTGGCCACTTGCTGGCAAAGGCGTCGGGTGCCGAGCATTTTTTTCATCACGCCACGGGCTTCGTCGATAAACAGCCGGCCGGCCGGCGTCAGCTCGACGTCCCGGTGGCGCCGCACAAACAACGGCACTGCCAGCCATTCCTCGATCTGACGCACCGTATAGCTGATGGCCGACGGCACCCGGTGCAGTTCCTGGGCAGCTGCGCTGAAGCTGCCATGACGCGCGACTGCATCGACAACGTCCAGCGAATATTCGGACCACATGGCGGTTGCCTTCAAATTTATTGATAAAAGTATCCAATTATTATCGCTTCACACCAAAACTGTCAGCTTCATAATGGGCGCCAGTCAGCAAATAGTTTGATGGCAGGATCAACAAGGCTTCAATGAAAAATTCTTTTGGTTTCACTGGGTATCTGGCGGGGCTGAGCATGCTCGGTTACCTCGCCATGGACATGTATTTACCGGCGTTCGGCGCCATGGGCGAGCACTTGCAGATTGGCGCCGGTGCAGTAGGCGCCAGCTTGAGCATTTTCCTCGCCGGCTTTGCGGTCGGGCAGTTGTTATGGGGGCCGTTGTCCGACCGCCTGGGGCGCAAGCCGATCCTGCTCGCCGGGCTGAGCCTGTTTGTGCTCGGTTGTGCGGGCATGTTCTGGGTCGAAACGGCGCCTCAGTTGCTGGCATTGCGTTTTATCCAAGCCATTGGCGTATGCGCCGCCGCCGTCAGTTGGCAAGCCCTGGTGATCGACCGTTACCCGGCCGACAAGGCCCATCGCGTGTTCGCCAGCATCATGCCGCTGATGTCGTTGTCACCGGCTTTAGCGCCGCTGTTGGGCGCGATGGTGCTGAGTCACTTCGGCTGGCAGGCGATCTTCGGCGTATTGCTGGGTGTGTCGTTGTTGCTGTTGTTGCCGACGTTGTTCCTGCGTACTGCGCAGAAACGTCAGGCCGCGAAGGGCGAACCTTCGCGCCTGGGTTATGGACAGTTACTGACGTCTCGCGTGTTTACCGGCAATGTCATGATTTTTGCCGCGTGCTCGGCCAGTTTCTTCGCCTGGCTGACGGCGTCGCCCTTCATCCTGGGCGGCATGGGCTACAGTCCGAATGACATCGGCCTGAGCTACGTGCTGCCGACCTTGGCGTTTCTGGTCGGCGGCTACAGCTGCCGCAGCGCCTTGCAACACTTCCAGGGCAAGACGCTGTTGCCGTGGCTGCTGCTGGCGTATTGCATCAGCATGGTGGCGTTGTACCTGGTCGCGACCTTGACCGTGCCGAGCCTTACCACCTTGCTGATTCCGTTCTGCCTGATGGCGCTGTGCAACGGTGCCAGTTACCCCATCGTCGTGGCGAACGCGCTGATGCCGTTTGCGCAAAACTCCGGCAAGGCGGCGGCGCTGCAAAATACGCTGCAATTGGGCCTGTGCTTTCTCAGCAGTCTGCTGGTGTCGTCAATGATTGACCAGCCACTGCTGATTACCGTGATTGTGATGCTGGCGACCGCGCCGCTGGCCGTGCTGGGGTACTGGCTGGCGCGGCCCAAGGCCGAGGATTCGGAACTGGCAGCCGCCTAGAACGTCACTTCCAGGTTCACCGTCGGCGTCGATGTGCGGCTACCCCGGCCGCCATCCACGCCGAATTTGTTATGCCAATACTCGTAACCCACCCCCAGGTACAGGTTCGGCTTGACGCTTTTGCCCGGTCGCACCGCCACCATCAGCGCGGTGCGCATCAGGGCTTCCGGCGCGCTGTCGCGACCGTGATAGTCCTCGCCTTTTTCCCCGACATAATTGATGAAACCCTGGAATTTCGCCGCATGATTGGCAATCTCGAACGGGCGCATCCACGTCAGGTTGAGCATGTAGGTATCGTCGAACGTGTGGTTCGACTCCTGCGCGCCGGGGATACCGGTGTGGTTCTTTTCCTTGTAGTACAGCAGGCTCAGGTCCAGCACGCCGACGGTGTTGAACTTCAAGGTCGGGCCGATCACCAGGGCGCGCTTCCTGGCTGAGGCGAAGTTGTTGTTGCGGTTGGCATCGAACCCCAACGTCAGCGCGTAATCCTTGACCAGGCCAGTGCCCAGCGGCACATCGAACACCCGCGATGCATACAACTGGTGACGGTACACCGCATATACCTCGCTCCCGCCATGATCCGTACCCTTGCGCGGGTCGCGGCTGTCGGACAGGAACACATCGAGGTTGAGGAAATTGCTGCCGTACCGGTAGCCGCTGGCGTGGGTAAAACTGTAGATGCGCTTGCTGAATTCGTCGGGGTTGTTCGGGTTGGTGAACTGCTGGCCGTAGCGAAACCCTACGCTGTTGTTCATCCATTCCACCGCGACGGCCTCCCCGCCGCCGAGGAGGGTGAGTGCGACGGTTGCGCCCTGTAGTGCCTTTTTCATTGTTATGGGTCCTTTGGCGTTCTGGCTCATCACGGCCGGATTGTTTTTGTAACGCCGACGGAGGGTAACTTGTTCGATTGATTGTATACAACTCTATGGACATCCAGTCCAAACATTGCATACAGTGGCCGCACAACAAAAACAGAGAACCCCTCACCATGACTATCCCGAAGGCGTCACCGCAGCGGCCAGAAGATGAGAATCTCGGCGTCGCCGCCAACATGGCTTACGGCCTGCAACATGTGCTCACCATGTACGGCGGCATCGTCGCGGTACCGTTGATCGTCGGCCAGGCGGCGGGTTTGTCGCCGGCGGATATCGGCCTGCTGATCGCCGCGTCGTTGTTCGCCGGTGGCCTGGCCACGCTGTTGCAGACCCTGGGCCTGCCGTTTTTTGGTTGTCAGTTGCCGCTGGTGCAGGGCGTGTCGTTCGCCGGTGTGGCAACCATGGTGGCGATTGTCGGCAGTGATGGCGCCGGTGGTGTGCCGGCGATTCTTGGCGCGGTAATGGCCGCGTCGTTTATCGGATTATTGATAACCCCGGTGTTCTCGCGGATCACCAAGTTTTTCCCGCCGTTGGTAACGGGCATTGTGATCACCACCATCGGCTTGACCCTGATGCCCGTTGCCGCGCGCTGGGCCATGGGCGGCAACAGCCGCGCCGCTGATTTCGGCAGCATGTCCAATATCGGCCTGGCGGCGTTGACCCTGGTGCTGGTGTTGCTGTTGAGCAAGATAGGCAGCGCGACCATCTCGCGCTTGTCGATCCTGCTGGCGATGGTGATCGGCACCGTGATTGCGGTGTTCCTCGGCATGGCCGACTTCTCCGGCGTGACCCAGGGGCCGATGTTCGGTTTCCCCACACCCTTCCATTTCGGCATGCCCACCTTCCATGTGGCCGCGATCATTTCCATGTGCATCGTGGTGATGGTGACCCTGGTCGAGACCTCGGCGGATATTCTGGCGGTGGGTGAAATCATCGACACCAAAGTCGATTCCAAGCGTCTGGGCAACGGCCTGCGTGCCGATATGCTGTCGAGTATGTTCGCGCCGATCTTCGGTTCGTTCACCCAGAGCGCCTTCGCCCAGAACGTCGGGCTGGTGGCGGTGACCGGGGTCAAGAGCCGCTTCGTGGTGGCCACGGGCGGGCTGTTCCTGGTGATCCTCGGCTTGTTGCCCTTCATGGGCCGGGTCATCGCGGCGGTGCCCACTTCAGTGCTGGGCGGGGCCGGGATTGTGCTGTTCGGCACCGTGGCAGCCAGTGGTATCCGCACCTTGTCCAAGGTGGATTACCGCAACAACATGAACCTGATCATCGTGGCCACGTCCATCGGTTTTGGCATGATCCCGATTGCGGCACCGAGCTTCTACGACCACTTCCCGAGCTGGTTCGCGACCATTTTCCACTCGGGGATCAGCTCGTCGGCAATCATGGCGATCCTGCTGAACCTGGCGTTCAACCATTTCACCGCCGGCAATTCGGACCAGCAGTCGGTTTTCGTGGCGGGGACCGAACGCAGCTTGTGCTTTCGCGATGTGTCGGAACTGCGCGATGGGGATTACTTCAAGGGCGGCAAGTTGTTTGATGCCGAGGGCAGGGAGATCCCGTTGGTGGCGGACGTGCCTGGGAAGGTCACCAAACCCGAGGCTAGCGAGGCCTGAATGTGGGAGGGGGCTTGCCCCCGATGACGGTGGATCAACTGAGTGATTGGCGCCTGACACACCGCTATCGGGGGCAAGCCCCCTCCCACAATTGGAATGCATCCAGCTTGAGTATTCAGCCGGCCTTGAGCACTTTGTATTGTGCCGAACACACCTCATCCAGAAACTTCACCACAGTCCCCATGCACGCCTGGCGTTCTTCCACATGGGGCATGTGGCTGGAGTCTTCAAACAGCGCCCAGCGCACATCCGCAATTTCGTCCAGGAACGGCTTGACCACCAGCGGCGTGGCCTCGTCGTGGCGCCCCGAGATCACCAGCGTCGGTACGTTGATCGCCGACAGGCGGCCAGTGGATTTCCAGTCTTTCAAGCTGCCGATCACATGGAATTCGGTCGGGCCGCTCATGGCGTGGTACACCGTCGGGTCTGCATCGACCGCGGCGAAGGTGCGCGCCACTTCCTCGGGCCACGGGATGACCCGGCATACGTGATGGTCATAGAACACCCGCGACGCGGCGAGGTATTCCGGGTCCTGGTAGTTGCCGACGGCTTCGTGCTTGAGCAGGGTTTCATGCACGCCTTCAGGCAACAATTTGCGCAGGCGGTTGGCTTCGCTGACCCAGGTGCGCATGCAGGTCGGCGAGTTGGCCGGGATGAACGCGCGCAGGCCCTTGGGTTGCAGGATCGCGTGCTCACTGCCGAGCATGCCGCCCCAGGACTGGCCGAGGATCGCGTAGTTATCGCTGATCTGCAGGTGGTCCAGCAGGTTGTTGAGTTCTTCGAGGAACAGGCCCACGGTCCAGAAGGACGGGTCTTTGTCGGGCAGATGGGTGGAGCGGCCGTTGCCCAACTGGTCGTAGTGGATCACCGCGTGACCACTGGCGGCGACGTCCTTGAACGCGTCAACATAATCATGGGTGCATCCGGGGCCGCCGTGGATAACCACCAGGGGCGTGCGACCGCTCGACAAGTCACCGGTCACGCGGTACCAGGTTTGGTAGGCGCCAAACGCCGCATACCCTTCGCGGATTTTTTCGATGAATTCCATTTCGTACCCTGCTCTGAAAAAAGGATCAGGGACACGATAATGCGTGGCAGAAATTTAGGTAACTAGCAAAACAGCTAGGTTTTGCCGGGGTGTCAGTCTTCCAGCAGCCGGTAATGGGTGGCGCGCACTACCGCCTGCACGCGGTTCTTGGCCCCCAGTTTGTGCATGGCCGAGGCCAGGTGCAGGGTGACTACCGCCAGCGAACGGCTCAATTGCGTGGCAATTTCGGCCGCAGTCAGGCCTTCGGCGGCCCATTTGAGGCACTCACGTTCGCGTTTGGTCAGGTGGATATGCGGGTAAGTGCGCAGCTCTTTGCTGAACAGTGGGTAGGCCGCTTCCTGCAAGGCATGGGAAATCAGGCTGAAGTCCGACAAGGCCTGCTGCGCATCCTTCAACACGCTGCGGGCGTTGCCGGTGCGCAGGCCGGTCAGCGAGGCGAAGCCGCCACGGGGCAGGTGGATCGGCACGCTGACGCCGCAGGTCAATTGCTGGTCATGCAGGTAGGATGAAACCGGCGCGTGGCAGGGATCGATGATCTTTTGCAGGGGGGTGTCGGCCTTGACGTCGTAGGACCACACGAACGGCGACACCCGGCTCAGAGCCAGGTGTTGCACCGGATCGATCTGGTAGAACCCTTCGCTGCACCACAAGGCATGCCAGTCGGCCGGGGTGTTGCGCAGTTGCAGCACCGAGGGGGTGATCAATGCGCCATCCTGGTCGATCGGCACCGGGGTGTAGTCGTACACCAAGGCGTCGAAGCCCAACTGTTGGGCAAGGATAAAGGTGTTGTCCATCTGCTCGTCCAGGCTCCTGCCCGGCATCAGACGGTGATTTAAGGCAGTCAGCTTGGCCAGCATCCGTTCTGCTCCCGATTTCATTTGAATCTCGACTTGCGGCAAGTAGAATGCCACGCCCCGGCGAAGGACTGCCAGGCCAAACCTATAAGAAATACTAGGTTATGGACGCGCGGCATCCTCGGTAGTGTTGGCCGATCAACGGCCGCTACCTGCCAGGCCGATACAACACAAGGAATGTATGCATGTGGCGTGAAATTGCCCCCGACCAGCAGTACAACGTGCAAGTCGATGGCCATAACCTCGTGGTCTACAGCTTCGGCGAAGGCGATGAGGTGCTGCTGTGCCTCAACGGCGGGCCGGGCCTGCCGTGTGACTACTTGCGCGACGCCCATGGCTGGCTCAAGGAGCATAACCTGCGAGTGGTTGCATTCGACCAGCTTGGCACGGGCGCATCAGCCAGACCCACCGATGTTTCGCTGTGGGAAATCCGCCGTTATGTCGAAGAAGTCGAAACCGTGCGCCAGGCCCTGGGCCTGGGCCGCGTGCATTTGCTCGGGCATTCCTGGGGCGGCTGGCTCGGCATCGAATACGCGATCCATTACCCCGACGCGCTGAAAAGCCTGATCCTCGAAAACACCGTGGGCGACATTCCGCACCTGTCCCAGGAACTGGAGCGCCTGCGCGGCGCCCTCGGCGGCGAAACCGTGGCCATGATGCAACGTCACGAAGCCATGGGTACCCTCGACCACCCGCAGTACCAGGCCGCGATTACCTTGCTCAACTACCGCCACGTGTGCCGGCTGGACGAGTGGCCTGCACCGGTCAGACGCTCTCTCGACGACTGGAACATGGGCCCTTACGAAACCATGCAGGGTCCCAACGAATTCCTCTACATCGGCAACCTCAAGGACTGGAACCGCCTCCCCGAGATGGCCGCGTTCAAGATGCCGATCCTGATCACCACCGGCCAGCACGACGAACTCACCCCGGCCTGCGCCATGCGCATGAAAATGGCGGCCCGGCACGCCGAATTGCATGTTTTCCCCAACAGCAGCCATATGCCGTTTTATGAAGAGCCCCAGGCATATTTCCCGGTGCTGCTGGACTTCCTCTCGCGTCACCGAGGCTGACGGATGAACCTGGCGCGCTACCGTTTTGTGCTGTCCCGGCCGCTGCAGTTGCTGCCGGTGCTGTTTGGCATCAGCCTGATCACCTTTGTGCTGGTGCGCTCGATCCCTGGCGACCCGGCGCGCGCCTTGCTGGGCTCGCGCAGCACGCCGGATGCCTTGCTGAAGATTCGCGCCCAGTACGGCCTCGACCAGCCGTTGTGGCAGCAATACTTCTACTTCCTGAAAAACCTGCTCAAGGGCGACCTCGGCCAATCGCTGCTGTACAAGGTCGACGCCCTCAAGCTGATTGTCACGCGCATCGAGCCCACCCTGGTGCTGGTACTGGGCAGCGTGGTGCTGGCGCTGCTGATCGCGGTGCCGCTGGCGACCTGGGCCGCACGCAACAAGGGCGGCTGGGTGGACAACCTGATCCGCGTGTTCACCACGGTTGGCCTGGGCATGCCGGCGTTCTGGCTGGGCTTGATGCTGATCCTGTTGCTGAGTGTGCAGTGGGGCTTGTTTCCGGTGTCCGGCTACGGCCGCACCTGGCTGGACAAGGCGCATCACATGGTGCTGCCGTGCCTGACGATTGCCCTGGCGTTATCGGCGGTGCTGGTGCGCAACCTGCGGGCGAGCATGCTGATGGAGTTGCAGGCCGATCACGTGACCGCAGCCCGCGCCCGTGGGCTGTCGGAAACCGCCGTTTTTCGTCGGCATGTGTTGCCAAATTCCCTGGTGCCGGCGGTCAACCTGCTGGCGGTGAACATCGGCTGGCTGATCAGCGGCACGGTGGTGATCGAAAGCCTGTTCGCCATTCCCGGTATCGGCCAATTGCTGGTGCGCGGCATTTTCACCCGCGATTACATGGTGGTGCAGGGCGTGGCCATGGTGCTGGCCTGCGCGACGGTGGTGGTCAACTTCATCGCTGACGTGGTGACGGTGGCCCTCGACCCACGGGTGAAGATGCAATGAGCAGCCGCCCGTTGATTGCCCCGTGGCGCTTGCGCCTGCGTTTCGGTTTGCGCAATGGTCGGCTGACGGCAGCGTGGGGCCTGTTGATCCTGCTGGTGTGGCTGGCGCTTGCGCTGTTTGCGCCGTGGATTGCACCGTATGACCCGATTGCGCAGAACACTGATTTCAGTTTGCTCGCTCCAAGCCTTATGCATCCGTTTGGCACGGATAACTACGGAAGAGACATCCTTTCGAGGGTGATCTGGGGCGCGCGCATCGACCTGCAACTGGCCATTGTCGGGGTGATCTTCCCTTTCATGATCGGCACCTTCATCGGTGCGGTCTCGGGCTATATCGGCGGGCGCTTCGACAGCGTTTGCATGCGCGTGATCGACGTGATCCTGGCGTTTCCCTTCCTGGTGCTGATGCTCGCGATCATGGCCATCCTCGGGCCGGGCTTGAAGAGTTTCTACATCGCCATGGCGCTGGTGGGCTGGGTGTCGTATGCGCGGCTGATCCGCTCGCAGATCCTGGTGCTCAAGGAAAGCGAGTTTGCCCTGGCCGCCAAGAGCCTGGGCTTTGGCCACGGGCGCATTCTGTTCCGGCATCTGCTGCCCAATGCGATGTTCGGCTCGATTGTGTTTTCCATGTCTGACGCGGTGCTGGTGCTGCTCAATGGCGCCGCCGTGAGCTATCTGGGCCTGGGCGTGCAACCGCCGACCGCCGAGTGGGGCACCATGGTGGCCGAGGGGCAGGCCTTTATCACCACGGCCTGGTGGATCTGCACCTTTCCGGGGCTGGCCATCGTGACCCTGGCCATGGGCTTCAGCCTGCTGGCCGATGGCGTGGCGCAAGTGTTGGGGGACCGCTCATGAGTCTGCTGCAAGTGCGCGACCTCAGTGTCATCGCCAACAATGCGGGGCGCGATGTAACCCTGGTCGATCGGGTGTCGTTCGATCTGGCCGAAGGCGAAATCCTCGGCCTGGTAGGGGAAAGCGGCTCAGGCAAGACCATGGCCTGCCGTGGCCTGATGCGCCTGCTGCCATCGCCCAGCCTGCGCGTGCAAGGCGGCTCGGTGCGGCTGGCCGGCCAGGACCTGTTGGCATTGGATGACGCTGGCATGCGCGCCGTGCGTGGCGGCCAACTGGGCATGATTTTCCAGAACCCCAGCAGCCACCTTGATCCGCTGATGCGTATCGGCGAGCAGATTGCCGAGGGTATCCGCCTGCATCAAGGCGCGTCGAAAAAAGACGCGCGATTGCAGGCCATCGACGTGTTGCGCCAGGTTGGCATCCCCGATCCCCAGGCGCGGGTCGACAACTACCCCCACGAGTTTTCCGGCGGCATGCGCCAGCGTGCAATGATCGCCGTGGCGCTGGGCTGCAACCCTAAAGTGCTGATCGCCGACGAACCCACCACCGCCCTGGATGTGACGGTGCAGGCGCAAATCCTGCGGTTGTTGCTGGAATTGCGCGACCAGCGCGGTCTGTCGATCATCATGATTACCCATGATCTCGGCGTGGTGGCGCAAACCTGTGATTCCATCGCCGTGATGTACGCCGGGCGGCTGTGCGAGCACGGCAGCAAATACGACTTGCTGGCTCGACCGCAGCATCCCTACACCGCCGGCCTGATCGATTGCCAGCCCGCCCACAGCAGCGGTCACGCCTTGCTGCGCACGATCCCCGGGCAACCGCCGTTGCTGGATGCATTACCCGCCGGTTGCCGGTTCAACCCGCGTTGCCCGCAGGTTGGCGCGTTGTGCACCGAGGTGTTGCCGGAAGGTGCTCGGGTCGCCTGTCATTACCCGTTGGGAGCGCAGCCATGAGCCTGTTGCAGATCAAGGACCTTGAGGTGAAGTTTGCCGCGTCCGGCACCGGCGTGTTCGGGTTGAACAAGCAGTGGGTGAGGGCAGTGAACGGCGTGTCGCTGAACCTGGCGGCGGGTGAAACCCTGGGGCTGGTGGGTGAGTCGGGCAGCGGCAAAAGCACCCTGGGCCGCGCCATCCTGCACCTCAACCCGATCAGCGCCGGCCAGGTGTTGTTTGACGGCATCGACATGGCCCATGGCAGCGCCATCGACATCACTCGTCTGCGGCATGAAACCGCAATGATCTTCCAGGACCCGTACGCTGCGTTGAACCCGCGCCACACCATCGGCGAAACCATTGCCGAAGTGCTGCGCGTGCAGCGCAAAGTCGCGCCAGAGCAGGTTGCAGCTCGTGTGAATGAACTGCTCGACCTGGTCGGCCTGCGCCCCGAACTCGCCAGCCGCAAACCCGCCGCCCTCAGCGGTGGCCAGTGCCAGCGCGTCGGCATTGCCCGGGCGCTGGCGGTTGAGCCACGCCTGATCATCGCCGACGAGTGCGTGGCGGCGCTGGATGTGTCGATCCAGGGCCAGATCATCAACCTGCTGCTGGAACTGCAGCAGCGCATGAACCTGGCGATCCTGTTTATCGCCCATGACCTGGCCATCGTGCGCCGATTGTGTGACCGCGTGGCGGTGATGTACCTGGGCAAGATCGTCGAGGAAGGACCGGTGGAGGCGGTCTTCACGGCGCCACGTCATCCGTACACGGCGGCGTTGATCCAGGCGATTCCCGAGATCGATCCGCATCGGCCATTGCCGACAGAACCCTTGCCGGGTGAACCACCGAGCCCACTGAATCTGCCCACAGGCTGCGCCTTTCACCCGCGTTGCCGGCATGCCCGCACTCTGTGTTCCGTGGTGTTGCCGCCGACCCATTTCCTGCACGAGCATCGGTACAGTTGCGTGCTTGAAGAACCTTTGCTTTGACCCATCCCTGCCATTCATGAACAAGGAGTTATGACATGCAATCGCGCCACTTGAAGTTGCTCGCCGCCGCGACACTGACCGCCTGGTCGCTGACCGCCGGTTTCGCCCAGGCCGCCGGTGTCCTGACCATCGGCTGCCGTGAAGACAGCACCACGTTCGACCCGATCAAAAGCGCGCAAAACCGCGACACCTGGGTCTTCGCCAACGTCTACGACACCCTGGTACGCGTGGACAACCTGGGCACCAAGATGGAGCCGGGCCTGGCCGAAAGCTGGGATATCTCCAAGGACGGCCTGACTTACACCTTCAAACTGCGTGACGCGAAGTTCTCCGATGGCTCGACCATTACCGCCGACGATGCGGCATTCAGCCTGCTGCGTATCCGCGACAACAAGGCTTCGCTGTGGGCTGATCCGTTCAACTTGATCAACACGGCCAAGGCATCGGACCCGAAAACCCTGGTGGTCACGCTGAAAACCCCGGCCGTCGCCTTCCTCTCGCAACTGGCGTCGCCGACGGTGTCGATCCTGTCGGAAAAAGCCATGACCAAGATGGGCGAAGACGCCTACTCGGAAAACCCGGTGACGTCCGGCGCGTTTACCGTAGACGAGTGGCGCAAGGGCGATCGGGTGATCCTGAAGAAGAACCCGAACTTCTGGCAGGCCAGGAACGTGAGCCTGGATGGCGTGGAGTGGGTCTCCGTTACCGACGACAACACGCGCATGCGCATGGTGCAGAACAATGAGCTGGACACGGCGATCTTCGTACCGTTCTCGCGGGTTGAAGAGCTGAAGAAAGACAAGAACGTGGTGATCCACGCCGACCCGTCCACCCGTGAAGATCACCTGCTGATCAACCACGCCCACGGGTTGCTGGCCAAGCCGGAAGTGCGCCAGGCGCTGGACATGGCCATCGACAAACAATCGCTGGTGAAGACCGCCACCTACGGTCAGGGCACTGTGGCCTATTCCTACATTCCAAAGGGCTCGCTGTACCACTACGCCAACAACCTGCAGCGCCCGTATGACCCCACCGCCGCCAGGAAGCTGCTGGAGCAGGCCGGTGCGAAGGACTTGAAGCTCAACTACGTGGTCAACGCCGGCAACGAAGCCGACGAGCAGATTGCGGTGATCATCAAGGACCAGTTAGCCAAGGTCGGCGTAACCGCCAACCTGCAAAAGGTCGATCCGACCCAGAGCTGGCAGATGCTGGTGGACGGTGAGTACGATATTTCGGTGATGTACTGGACCAACGACATCCTCGACCCGGACCAGAAGACCACCTTCGTGCTGGGCCACGACACCAACCAGAACTACATGACCCGCTACAGGAATGACAAGGTCAAGGACCTGGTGGCCCAGGCACGGATCGAGGCCGACCCGGTCAAGCGTGAGCAGATGTATGTGGAGTTGCAGAAACTGGCGAAACAGGATGTGAACTGGATCGACTTGTACTACAGCCCGTACATCAACATCTCACGCAAGAATGTGAGCAACTTCCTGCAGAACCCATTGGGCCGCTTCACCCTTGAAGAAGTGGTGAAAAACTAAACCACACTGCTGAAAAATGTGGGAGGGGGCTTGCCCCCGATAGCGGTGGGACAGTCACTGTATCTGTTGACTGATCCACTGCAATCGGGGGCAAGCCCCCTCCCACATTTGGTTTTACAATGTGCCGGTTATTGCGCGTCGAACGCCTGGCCGTTGATGCCGGCACTGTCCGGCCCCATCAGGTACAGGTACACCGGCATGATTTCTTCCGGAGCAGGCCGTTCCATCGGGTTTTCCCCTGGATACGCCTGGGCGCGCATGCTGGTGCGCGTGCCACCTGGGTTGATGCTGTTGGAGCGTACTGCTGCCACATCCTCAAGCTCATCGGCCAAGGTTTGCATCAAGCCTTCGGTCGCAAACTTCGACACGCCATAAGCGCCCCAGTAAGCCCGACCCTTGCGGCCGACGCTACTGGAGGTGAACACCACCGAGGCATCCTTCGACAGCTTGAGCAGCGGCAACAAAGTACTGGTCAGCATGAACATCGCGTTGACGTTCACGTGCATCACCCGCATGAAGTTCTCGCCGGACAACTGTTCGAGCGGCGTACGCGGGCCGATGATCGAGGCGTTGTGCAGCAGGCCGTCGAGGTGGCCGAATTCTTTCTCGATCATCGCCGCCAGCTCATCGTATTGATGGGGCAGGGCGGTCTCCAGGTTGAAGGGGATCACCACCGGCTGTGGTTGGCCTGCGGCTTCGATCTCGTCATATACCTGGGCAAGGTTGGCTTCGGTCTTGCCCAGCAACAGCACGGTAGCGCCGTGGGCGGCGTAGGTTTTCGCCGCCGCCGCGCCAATCCCGCGACCGGCGCCGGTCACCAGGATGATTCGGCCTTTGAGCAGGTCTGGACGCGCGGAGTAATCAAACATAAATAGCCTCGATAAAATTCAGCAGCTTATGAACCCCAACTCTGAAAACACTGAAGATCCCCTGTGGGAGGGGGCTTGCCCCCGATGAGGGCCTATCAGTCATAGAGGTGCGGGCTGGCACACCGCTATCGGGCGCAAGCCCCTCCCACATTGGATCTTCATAGAGGGTGGGGGCGTTGAGTAATCAGCAACTGCACAGTGCGTTATCCAGCACCTTGCGCAGTTCCAGCGGGTGATCCACCACCACATCGGCACCCCAATGGCGTGGGTTGTCGTCCGGGTGGATGTAGCCATAAGTGACCGCCGCCGTGCGGGTGCCGGCGTCGCGGCCGGACTCGATGTCGCGCAGGTCATCGCCCACGAACAGCACGCTGGCCGGGTCCAGGCCGAGCATCTTGCAGGCCAGGATCATCGGCTCCGGGTCCGGCTTGCTGTTTTTCACGTGGTCCGGGCAGATCAGCAGTGCCGAGCGTTCGGCCAGGCCGAGTTGCTGCATGATCGGCTCGGCAAAACGCAGGGGCTTGTTGGTGACCACGCCCCAGATCAGCTTGGCCTTCTCGATGTCTTCGAGCAGCTGCGCCATGCCGTCGAACAACTTGCTGTGGACCGCGCAGCCCTTGAGGTAGCGCTCGAGGAATTCCTGGCGCAGTTCTTCGAAGCCTGGGGATTCCGGGTCCATCGAGAAGGTCACCGCAACCATTGCCCGCGCACCGCCGGAGATTTCATCGCGGATGTGCTGGGGGTTGATCGGCGGCAGGTCGCGATCGGCACGCATCGCCTGGCAGATCGCGATGAAGTCCGGCGCGGTATCCAGCAGGGTACCGTCCATATCGAAGAGAACCGCTCGCAACTTCACAGGCTCACTCCTCGCGCAGGGTCTGGATCATGTAGTTGACGTCTACATCGTTGGCCAGCTTGTAGTGCTTGGTCAGCGGGTTGTAGGTCAGGCCGATGATGTCCTTGACGGTCAGCCCGGCCTGGCGGCTCCACGCACCCAGCTCGGACGGACGGATGAATTTCTTGAAGTCATGGGTGCCGCGCGGCAGCAGCTTCATGATGTATTCGGCGCCGATGATCGCGAACAGGTAAGCCTTGGGGTTGCGGTTGATGGTGGAGAAGAACACCTGGCCGCCGGGCTTGACCATGCGGAAGCAGGCGCTGATCACCGAGGACGGGTCGGGCACGTGTTCCAGCATTTCCAGGCAGGTGACCACGTCGAACTGCTCGGGCATCTCTTCGGCCAGGGCTTCGGCGGTGATCTGGCGGTATTCCACGCTCACCCCGGACTCCAGTTGATGCAATTGGGCAACGGCCAAGGGCGCTTCGCCCATGTCGATACCCATCACGGTCGCGCCGCGTTGGGCCATGGCTTCGCTGAGGATGCCGCCGCCGCAACCGACGTCCAGTACTTTTTTGCCGGCCAGGTTGACGCGTTCGTCAATCCAGTTGACCCGCAGCGGGTTGATGTCGTGCAAAGGCTTGAACTCGCTTTCGCGGTCCCACCAGCGGTGAGCCAGGGCTTCGAATTTGGCGATTTCGGCGTGGTCGACGTTGCTCATGGTGAATCCTCTGAATCTGATAAATCGGTTTGTCGGTCTTGAACGCCAGGGTTCAAGGCCGTCGTTATTCGCTGTGCCCGCTGATGCGTTGGCCCCAGGCGATGGCCGTGGCGGTCAACTGTTGTTCATCCATGCGGGTCAATTGCCGGTCGTCGAGCAATTGCTTGCCAGCGACCCAAAGGTGTTTCACGCAATCGCGTCCGGTGGCATATATAAGCTGTGAGACCGGATCATAGATCGGTTGTTGCGCCAGCCCCGACAGATCGAAAGCAACGATATCCGCCGCCTTGCCGACTTCCAGCGAGCCGATCTCGCTTTCCAGGCCCATTGCTCGCGCGCCATTGAGGGTGGCCATGCGCAGGGCGCGATGGGCATCGAGTGCGGTGGCCGAACCGGCGACGGCCTTTGCCAGCATCGCCGCCGTACGCGTTTCGCCCAACAGGTCAAGGTCATTGTTGCTGGCGGCGCCATCGGTGCCGATGGCCACATTCACGCCAGCCTGCCACAGACGCTCCACCGGGCAAAAGCCGCTGGCCAGTTTCAGATTGGATTCCGGGCAATGGATGACGCTGGTGTTGCTTTCTACCAGCAAAGCCAGGTCGTCCTCGCTGATTTGGGTCATATGAACGGCCTGGAAGCGCGGGCCCAGCAGCCCCAGGCGCCCCAGGCGCGCCAGCGGGCGCTCGCCGGTCTGCTCGACCGCTTGCTGCACTTCGAAGGCGGTTTCGTGAACATGCATATGGATCGCGGCGTCCAGCTCTTCGGCGATCACCCGGATTTTTTCCAGGTTGTCATCGCACACGGTGTAGGGCGCGTGGGGGCCGAAGGTGATCTTGATGCGCGGGTGGTGCTTGAGGTCGCCGAACAGCTCGACACCCTGGCGAATCGCCTCGTCGGCACTGCCGGCGCCGGGGATCGGGAAGTCGAGGATCGGAATCGCAATCTGTGCGCGCATGCCGCTGTTGTGCACGCAGTCGCTGGCGACCTTGGGGTAGAAGTACATGTCGGAGAAGCAGGTGATGCCGCCCTTGAGCTGTTCGGCGATGGCCAGGTCGGTGCCGTCACGCACGAACGCTTCATCGACCCACTTGGCTTCGGCGGGCCAGATGTGTTTTTCCAGCCAGGTCATCAGCGGCAGGTCATCGGCCAGGCCGCGAAACAGGCTCATCGCCGCGTGCCCGTGGGCGTTGACCAGGCCGGGGCTGAGCAACATGCCCGGCAGTTCGCGGGTCTCCTTGGCGGTCAGCTTCAACGCCGCCTGGCGAGGCCCGATAAACGCAATGCGCCCATCGCGGATGCCCAGGCCGTGTTCCTTGAGCACCACGCCGGCGGGTTCGACAGGTACCAGCCAGGTCGGCAGCAACAGTAAGTCGAGCGGGGCGGCAGTGGCAGTCATCGCGGGCTTCTTCCCAGGCAGCTATAAAAGAAGGGCGAAGTATACCCGAGCGTCCTGGCTGGCGGATCGCTATAATCGGCGGCTTTGTTTATGAGTGCGGAGTAAGGGATGCGCGATCGACTGTTGGCAGCGGAGAAAGTGAAGGCCATCGAATGGCGTGATGGCGCACTGTACCTGCTCGATCAGCGTGCCTTGCCGTCCCGCGAAAGCTGGGTGGCCTGCGTGACGGTCGATGCAGTGGCTGCAGCCATTCGTTCGATGGTAGTGCGCGGTGCGCCGGCCATCGGCATCAGCGCCGCATATGGCCTGGTGCTGGCCGCCCGCGAGCGGATCGCCGAGGGCGGTGACTGGCAGGCAGCGTGGGAAGAAGACTACGCATTGTTAGCCGATGCCCGCCCCACCGCGTCGAACCTGTTCTGGGCCTTGAAGCGCATGCGTGACCGGCTCGACCGCGTCAAAAAGCACGCCGACCCTGTGGCGGTGCTGGAAGCGGAAGCCATCGCCATCCATGAAAGTGACCGCGAAGCCAACCTGACCATGGCCCAGCTGGGCGTCGAGCTGATCCGCAAGCACCAGGGCAACGCTCAGGCCATCCTCACCCACGGCAACGCTGGCGCCCTGGCGACCGGCGGTGTCGGTACGGCGCTCGGGGTGATTCGCGCGGCCTACCTCGAAGGCATGGTCGAGCAGGTCTACGCCAATGAAACCCGGCCCTGGCTGCAAGGCTCGCGGCTGACCGCCTGGGAGCTGGCGGGCGAGGGCATTCCGGTGACGGTGAATGCCGACTCGGCCGGTGCGCATATCCTCAAGACCAAAGGCGTGACCTGGGTGATTGTCGGCGCCGACTGCATTGCCGCCAACGGCGATGTGATCAGCAAGATCGGCACTTACCAGTTGGCTGTGTGTGCGATGCACCACGGCGTGCGTTTCATGGTGGTGGCGCCGAGTTCCACCCTGGACCTGATGATGGCCACTGGCGATGACGTTGCCCTGGAAGAGCGCGATGCCGGTGAGTTGCTGGAAGTCGCCGGCCAGCGCTTCGCGGCAGATGTGGCGGCCTTCAATCCGGTGTTCGACGTGACCCCGGCCGACCTGATCGATGTGATCGTGACCGAAAAAGGCGTGGTCGAACGGCCGGATACCGCCAAGCTGGCCAGGTTGATGTGTCGTAAGCGCTTGCATTAAGCCAATTTGCCCCCGAAATCGGGCTTGGTTCCAGCTCTGAGCCCCTCTCGTCGCCCTCAAGCCTGTCATCCGTCAACTTACTATGCTCCATGCGCATCAGGGGGATAGGTGCGTGGCGGCGATTGTGATAACATCCGGCGGTTTCCAGGGCTGCCCCGAGGGGTGGCCTATAACGTGCAGATCCGTGTCATAACTCGTTGATTTGTCGTAAGTCGTTGTCAGGCACTCTGCCGGCAGCGGCGAGCTTCGTTCGTCCCATATGGATGTGACGAGGTTTCACCCGAAAAAGGAATCAGGCTTCTCATGGGCGAACTGGCCAAAGAAATCCTCCCGGTCAATATCGAAGACGAGCTGAAACAGTCCTACCTCGACTACGCGATGAGCGTAATTGTCGGTCGGGCACTGCCTGATGCGCGCGATGGCTTGAAGCCCGTGCACCGGCGTGTGCTGTTCGCGATGAGCGAGCTGGGTAACGACTGGAACAAGCCGTACAAGAAATCTGCCCGTGTTGTCGGTGACGTGATCGGTAAGTATCACCCTCACGGCGACACTGCGGTGTACGACACCATCGTTCGGATGGCCCAGCCGTTTTCCCTGCGCTACCTGCTGGTAGACGGCCAGGGCAACTTCGGTTCGGTCGACGGCGACAACGCCGCGGCCATGCGATACACCGAAGTGCGCATGACCAAGCTGGCGCACGAGCTGCTGGCCGACCTGCATAAAGAAACCGTGGACTGGGTGCCGAACTACGACGGCACCGAAATGATCCCGGCCGTCATGCCGACCAAGATCCCCAACCTGCTGGTCAACGGTTCCAGCGGTATCGCCGTGGGCATGGCGACCAACATCCCGCCGCACAACCTCGGTGAAGTCATCGACGGTTGCCTGGCCCTCATCGACAACCCCGAGCTGACCGTCGATGAGCTGATGCAATACATCCCCGGCCCGGACTTCCCGACCGCCGCGATCATCAACGGTCGCGCCGGCATCATCGAAGCCTATCGCACCGGTCGCGGCCGCATTTACATGCGTGCCCGCTCGATCATCGAAGACATCGACAAGGTCGGTGGCCGCCAGCAGATCGTCATCACCGAGCTGCCGTACCAGCTGAACAAGGCACGTCTGATCGAGAAGATCGCCGAGCTGGTCAAAGAGAAGAAGCTCGAAGGCATCACCGAGCTGCGCGACGAGTCCGACAAAGACGGTATGCGCGTGGTGATCGAGCTGCGTCGTGGCGAAGTGCCTGAGGTGATCCTCAACAACCTTTACGCCCAGACCCAGCTGCAAAGCGTGTTCGGTATCAACGTGGTTGCACTGATCGATGGCCGCCCGCGCATCCTGAACCTCAAGGACCTGCTGGAAGCCTTCGTGCGTCACCGTCGCGAAGTGGTCACCCGCCGTACCGTGTTCGAACTGCGCAAGGCCCGCGAGCGCGGCCACATCCTGGAAGGCCAGGCAGTTGCGCTGTCGAACATCGACCCGGTGATCGCTCTGATCAAGGCCTCGCCAACCCCGTCGGAAGCCAAGGAAGCGTTGATCAGCACCCCTTGGGAATCCAGCGCCGTGGTGGCGATGGTTGAACGTGCCGGCGCCGACTCGTGCCGTCCGGAGACCCTGGACCCGCAATACGGTCTGCGTGAAGGCAAGTACTTCCTGTCGCCGGAACAGGCCCAGGCCATCCTGGAACTGCGCCTGCACCGCCTGACTGGCCTGGAGCACGAGAAGCTGCTGGCCGAGTACCAGGAGATCCTCAACCAGATCGGCGAGTTGATCCGCATCCTCAGCAGCGCCGTGCGCCTGATGGAAGTGATCCGCGAAGAACTGGAAGTGATCCGCGCCGAATATGGCGATGTGCGTCGCACCGAGATTCTCGATGCACGCCTCGACCTGACCCTGGGTGACATGATCCCGGAAGAGGAGCGCGTGGTGACCATCTCCCACGGTGGCTACGCCAAGACCCAGCCGCTGGCTGCGTACCAGGCTCAGCGTCGTGGTGGTAAAGGTAAATCGGCTACCGGCGTGAAGGATGAGGACTACATCGCTCACCTGCTGGTTGCCAACAGCCACACCACGCTGCTGCTGTTCTCCAGCAAGGGCAAGGTGTACTGGCTCAAGACCTACGAAATCCCGGAAGCGTCCCGTGCCGCCCGTGGTCGCCCACTGGTCAACCTGCTGCCGCTGGACAGTGATGAATACATCACCACCATGCTGCCGGTCGAGGAATACACCGAAGGTCACTTCATCTTCATGGCCACCGCCAAAGGCACCGTGAAGAAGACCCCGCTGGAATCCTTCAGCCGCCAGCGCAGCGTGGGCCTGATCGCCCTGGAGCTGGACGAAGGCGACGTGCTGATCTCCGCTGCCATCACCGACGGCGAGCGTGAAGTCATGCTGTTCTCCGACGGCGGTAAAGTAACGCGCTTCAAGGAATCCGACGTTCGTGCCATGGGCCGTACCGCCCGCGGTGTGCGCGGCATGCGCCTGCCGGAAGGGCAGAAGCTGATTTCGATGCTGATCCCGGAAGAAGGCAGCCAGATCCTCACCGCTTCCGAGCGTGGTTATGGCAAGCGCACCGCCATCAGCGAGTTCCCGGAGTACAAGCGTGGCGGCCAGGGCGTGATCGCCATGGTCAGCAACGACCGCAACGGCCGTCTGGTCGGTGCGGTGCAGGTGCTCGACGGCGAGGAAATCATGCTGATCTCCGACCAGGGCACCCTGGTACGTACCCGTGTGGCTGAAGTGTCGAGCCTGGGACGTAACACCCAGGGCGTGACCCTGATCAAGCTGGCCAAGGACGAAAAACTGGTCGGCCTGGAGCGTGTTCAGGAGCCATCGGAAGTCGAAGGCGAAGAGCTGGAAGGCGAGGAGTTTGAAGGCGAGGTGATCGCAGCAGGCGATGACAACGTCGACGAGCCAACCCTCGACGCTGCCGCAGACGAAGAAGAACCGCAGGAATAAGCGGACACACAGGGGGCGGATGAAGATTCGCCCCCTTGTTGTTTGTCCCCTTTGAAACATGTGGGAGCTGGCTTGCCTGCGATGGCATCACCACGGTATCACTGACGTACCGAGGCGCCTGTATCGCAGGCAAGCCAGCTTCCACAACGGTCCGCTCCGGAAGCAGAGCGTTGCCGAACATGATTGCAGCCCCACCAGATCAGAGTGAGATTGGATGTGAGCAAGAGAGCCTATAACTTCTGTGCCGGTCCCGCGGCGCTTCCTGAAGCAGTCCTGCAGCGTGCGCAGGGTGAACTCCTCGACTGGCATGGAAAAGGCCTCTCCGTGATGGAAATGAGCCATCGCAGCGATGAGTTCGTGTCCATCGCCACCAAGGCCGAGCAGGATCTGCGCGACTTGCTGGACATCCCTTCCAACTACAAAGTGCTGTTCCTGCAGGGCGGCGCCAGCCAGCAATTCGCCCAGATCCCGCTGAACCTGCTGCCGGAAGACGGCACTGCCGACTATATCGACACTGGTATCTGGGGCCAGAAGGCCATTGAAGAGGCTTCCCGTTACGGTCACGTCAATGTGGCGGGCACCGCCAAGCCTTACGACTATTTCGCCATTCCGGGTCAGAACGAGTGGAAGTTGTCGAAGGACGCTGCCTACGTGCACTACGTGGCCAACGAAACCATTGGCGGCCTGGAGTTCGATTGGGTGCCGGAAGTGGGCGACGTGCCGCTGGTGTGCGACATGTCCTCGGACATCCTCTCGCGTCCTATCGACGTGTCCCGGTACGGCATGATCTATGCCGGTGCCCAGAAGAACATCGGCCCGAGCGGCATCCTGGTCAACATCATCCGCGAAGACCTGCTGGGCCGTGCCCGTTCGCTGTGCCCGACCATGCTCAACTACAAGGTCGCGGCGGATAACGGCTCGATGTACAACACCCCGCCGGCGTTCGCCTGGTACCTGTCCGGCCTGGTCTTCGAGTGGCTGAAAGAGCAGGGCGGTGTCGCTGCGATGGGCAAGCTGAACGAAGAGAAGAAGCGCGTCTTGTACGACTTCATCGACGCCAGCGGCCTGTACAGCAACCCGATCAACCTGACCGACCGCTCGTGGATGAACGTGCCGTTCCGCCTGGCTGACGACCGCCTGGACAAGCCGTTCCTGGCCGGTGCTGACGCGCGCGGCCTGCTGAACCTCAAGGGTCACCGCTCGGTGGGTGGCATGCGCGCCTCCATCTACAACGCCGTCGACATCCACGCGATCAACGCGCTGGTTGCCTACATGGCAGAGTTCGAAAAGGAACACGGCTAATGTCTGAGCAAGAACTCAAGGCCCTGCGCGTACGCATCGACAGCCTGGACGAGAAAGTCCTGGAGCTGATCAGTGAGCGCGCGCGGTGCGCCCAGGAAGTGGCAAGGGTGAAGATGGCGTCCCTGGCCGAAGGCGAAGTGCCGGTGTTCTACCGGCCCGAGCGTGAAGCCCAGGTGCTCAAGCGTGTGATGGAGCGCAACAAGGGCCCGCTGGGCAACGAAGAGATGGCGCGGTTGTTCCGTGAAATCATGTCCTCGTGCCTGGCGCTGGAGCAGCCGCTGAAAGTGGCCTACCTCGGCCCGGAAGGCACCTTCACCCAGGCGGCGGCCATGAAGCACTTCGGCCACGCGGTGATCAGCAAGCCAATGGCGGCGATCGACGAAGTGTTCCGTGAAGTGGCGGCCGGTGCGGTGAACTTTGGCGTGGTGCCGGTGGAAAACTCCACCGAAGGCGCGGTCAACCACACGCTGGACAGCTTCCTCGAGCACGACATGGTGATCTGTGGCGAAGTCGAGCTGCGCATCCACCACCACCTGCTGGTGGGTGAGAACACCAAGACCGACAGCATCAGTCGCATCTACTCCCACGCCCAGTCGCTGGCCCAGTGCCGCAAGTGGCTGGATGCGCATTACCCGAATGTCGAGCGCGTGGCGGTCTCCAGCAACGCCGAAGCCGCCAAGCGGGTCAAGGGTGAGTGGAATTCGGCAGCCATCGCTGGCGATATGGCGGCAGGCCTGTACGGCCTGACGCGCCTGGCCGAGAAAATCGAGGACCGCCCGGACAACTCCACGCGCTTCCTGATGATCGGCAGCCAGGAAGTACCGCCGACCGGTGACGACAAGACCTCCATCATCGTGTCCATGAGCAACAAGCCCGGCGCACTGCATGAGCTGCTGGTGCCGTTCCACGACAACGGGATTGACCTGACGCGCATCGAGACTCGTCCTTCGCGCAGCGGTAAATGGACTTATGTGTTCTTTATCGACTTCATCGGCCATCACCGCGACCCACTGGTCAAGGGCGTGCTCGAGAAAATCAGTCAGGAAGCCGTGGCACTCAAGGTGCTGGGCTCTTACCCGAAAGCGGTTTTGTGAGGCTTTAACATGAGTGGCAACTTCCTCGCCCTGGCGCAGCCGGGCGTGCAACAACTGTCGCCTTACGTTCCGGGCAAGCCTGTGGACGAGCTGGCGCGTGAGTTGAACCTGGATCCTTCGAAAATCGTCAAGCTGGCGAGCAACGAGAACCCGCTGGGCCCTAGCCCCAAAGTCCTGGCGGCGATCCGTGAAGAGCTGGCTGAGCTGACCCGGTATCCGGACGGCAACGGCTTCGCGCTCAAGTCGCTGCTGGCGGAAAAATGCCGCGTCGAGCTGAACCAGGTGACCCTGGGCAACGGTTCCAACGACATTCTCGAGCTGGTCGGCCGTGCCTACCTGGCGCCGGGCTTGAACGCGGTGTTCAGTGAGCACGCCTTCGCGGTCTATCCGATCGTGACCCAGGCCGTCGGTGCCGATGCGCGCATCATTCCGGCGAAGGATTGGGGCCATGACCTGCCGGCCATGCTGGCAGCCGTCGATGCCCGGACCCGCGTGGTGTTCATCGCCAACCCGAACAACCCGACCGGCACCTGGTTCGACGCCCAGGCGCTGAACGACTTCCTGCAAGACGTGCCCGAGCACGTGCTGGTGGTGCTGGACGAGGCCTACATCGAGTACGCCGAAGGCAGCGACCTGCCGAACGGCCTCGATTTCCTGGCCGCGTACCCGAACCTGCTGGTGTCGCGCACCTTCTCCAAGGCTTACGGCTTGGCATCGCTGCGCGTGGGCTACGCCCTGTCCACTGCGGTGGTTGCCGATGTGCTGAACCGCGTGCGCCAGCCGTTCAACGTCAACAGCCTGGCTCTGGCAGCGGCCTGTGCGGCGGTGAAGGATACCGAGTACCTGGAGCAAAGTCGTCGTATCAACGAAAGCGGCATGCTGCAGTTGCAGGAAGGCTTCCGCGAGCTGGGCCTGGGCTGGGTTCCGTCCAAGGGTAATTTCATCTGCGTCGACCTCGGTCAGGTGGCCGCTCCGGTATTCCAGGGCTTGTTGCGTGAAGGTGTGATCGTGCGTCCGGTGGCCAACTACGGCATGCCGAACCACCTGCGCATCACCATCGGTCTGCCGGCTGAAAACAGTCGCTTCCTGGAGGCGCTGGCCAAGGTTCTGGCTCGTGGTTGATGTCACTGCATTGCAACCTGCTGTGCCTATGATCGGTCGCCTGGTGGTGGTCGGCCTGGGGTTGATCGGCGGCTCCTTCGCCAAAGGCCTGCGTGAGAGCGGGCTGTGTGGCGAAGTGGTCGGTGTGGACCTGGACCCGCAATCGCGCCAGTTGGCGGTCGAGTTGGGCGTGGTGGATCGCTGTGAAGCGGACCTGGCGCTCGCCTGCCGGGGCGCGGATGTGATCCAGCTGGCCGTGCCGATCCTGGCCATGGAGAAATTGCTCGCCGTGTTGGCGGGCATGGACCTGGGCCAGGCGATCCTGACGGACGTCGGCAGTGCCAAAGGTAATGTGGTGCGCGCGGCGCAGCAGGCGTTTGGTGGCATGCCGACGCGCTTCGTGCCGGGTCATCCGATTGCCGGTTCGGAGCAAAGCGGGGTGGAGGCGTCGAATGCGCAGCTGTTCCGTCGGCACAAAGTGATCCTGACGCCACTTGCGCAAACCGATCCGGCGGCGCTGGCGGTGGTCGATCGCCTGTGGCGCGAGTTGGGTGCGGATGTCGAGCATATGCAGGTCGAGCGTCACGACGAAGTGCTGGCCGCGACCAGCCATCTGCCGCATTTGCTGGCGTTTGGCCTGGTGGATTCTTTGGCCAAGCGCAACGAGAACCTCGAGATTTTCCGTTACGCCGCCGGTGGCTTCCGCGACTTCACGCGGATTGCCGGCAGCGACCCGGTGATGTGGCACGACATCTTCCTCGCCAATCGCGAAGCGGTGTTGCGCACCCTGGACACCTTCCGCAGCGACCTCGACGCCTTGCGCGATGCGGTCGACGCCGGGGATGGCCATCAATTATTGGGTGTGTTCACCCGTGCGCGGGTGGCGCGTGAGCATTTCAGCAAGATCCTGGCACGCCGGGCGTATATGGAAACCGCTGTGAACGCTGATGACCTGACCTTCCTCGCCAACCCGGGCGGCCGCTTGAGCGGAAGCATTCGGGTGCCGGGCGACAAGTCGATTTCTCATCGGTCGATCATGCTCGGTTCGTTGGCTGAGGGTGTGACGGAAGTCGAAGGTTTCCTCGAAGGCGAGGACGCCCTGGCGACTCTGCAGGCGTTTCGCGACATGGGCGTGGTGATTGAAGGGCCGCACCATGGGCGCGTGACCATCCACGGCGTGGGGCTGCATGGTTTGAAGCCCGCACCGGGGCCGATTTACCTCGGCAACTCGGGCACCTCCATGCGCCTGCTGTCCGGTTTGCTGGCGGCGCAAAGCTTCGACAGCGTGCTGACGGGTGACGCTTCCCTGTCCAAGCGTCCGATGAACCGCGTGGCCAAGCCGTTGCGGGAAATGGGCGCGGTGATCGAGACCGGCCCGGAAGGGCGTCCGCCCCTGACTATCCGGGGTGGTCAGGTGCTCAAAGGTTTCGATTATTCGATGCCGATGGCCAGTGCGCAGGTTAAATCCTGCCTGTTGCTGGCCGGGCTTTACGCCGAGGGCAAGACCTCGGTGACCGAGCCTGCGCCGACCCGTGATCATACCGAGCGCATGTTGCGCGGTTTTGGATATCCGGTTGATGTGGTAGGGGGCAAGGCGTCGGTTGAGTCTGGCCATGCGTTGGCTGCAACACATATTGAAGTGCCGGGGGATATTTCCTCTTCGGCGTTTTTCCTGGTGGCGGCTTCGATTGCCGAAGGCTCCGAGTTGTTGCTGGAGCACGTGGGTGTCAACCCGACCCGCACCGGCGTGATCGACATTCTGCGGCTGATGGGGGCGGACATTACCTTGGAAAATCCGCGTGAGGTGGGTGGCGAGCCGGTGGCTGACCTGCGTGTACGTGCCGCGGCGTTGAAAGGTATTGAAATTCCCGAGGCGTTGGTGCCTTTGGCGATCGACGAGTTCCCGGTGCTGTTCGTTGCGGCGGCCTGTGCCGAAGGGCGGACCGTGTTGCGCGGCGCTGAAGAGCTGCGCGTGAAGGAGTCCGACCGTATTCAGGTCATGGCCGATGGTCTGCTGGCACTGGGCGTGACGTGTGAACCGACCCCTGAAGGGATTATCATTGACGGTGGCCCGATGGGTGGCGGTGACGTACATGCCCATGGCGATCACCGGATTGCCATGGCATTCAGCGTGGCTTCCCTACGGGCGGCGGCGCCGATTCGTATCCGTGACTGCGCCAATGTTGCTACGTCTTTTCCGAACTTTCTTACACTGTGTGCCCAAGTCGGCATCCGTGTTGCCCAAGAGGCTCAATTGTGAATATCAAAGCACCGGTGATTACCATCGACGGGCCAAGCGGCTCGGGCAAAGGCACGATCGCCGGCATCCTGGCCAAGCGCCTGGGCTGGTGCCTGCTGGATTCCGGCGCACTGTACCGTCTGCTGGCATTCGCCGCACGCAACCATGGCGTCGACCTGACCAACGAAGAATCCCTGAAGCTGCTGGCGGCGCACCTCGATGTACAGTTCGTCGGCGCGACGGAAGGGCATCCCCAGCGCATCATCCTTGAAGGGGACGATGTGACCGATGACCTGCGCAATGAGCAAGTTGGCTCCTGGGCCTCCCAGGTTGCCGCGCTGCCAGCGGTGCGGGACGCATTGTTGCAGCGCCAGCGGGCTTTCCAGGAGCCGCCGGGCCTGGTGGCCGATGGCCGCGATATGGGAACCGTGGTGTTTCCCGAGGCGCCATTGAAGATTTTCCTGACCGCCAGCGCCGAGGAGCGGGCTCGCCGCCGCTACTTGCAGTTGAAGGGCAAAGTCGATGGTGTTAGTCTGTCGAGTCTGCTAGATGAGATCCGTGCACGCGATGAGCGTGATACCCAGCGCGCAGTAGCCCCGCTCAAGCCGGCGGCTGATGCCATACAGCTGGATTCCACGGAGCTGTCCATCGAGCAGGTGCTGGAACGCATCTTGAGTGAGATCGCCATTCGCGATATCGCCGGGTGACCAAGAAGGCCGCAGGGGACCAGTCATAGTCCTGTGGTGCTTCTTTTAATTGAAACTGACCCACACCGTCTGGGGTGTGGAGATGGGCGTATTCTTCGCCCTTATCAACAGGAATTAAAATGAGCGAAAGCTTTGCGGAACTCTTTGAAGAAAGCCTAAAAACCCTGAACCTTCAGGCAGGCTCCATCATCACCGGTGTTATCGTTGATATCGATTACCAAGCTCGCTGGGTAACCGTTCACGCTGGTCTGAAGTCTGAAGCTCTGATCCCGCTGGAACAGTTCTACAACGATGCTGGTGATCTGACAATCAATGTCGGTGACGAAGTTCACGTTGCTCTGGACTCGGTTGAAGACGGTTTCGGTGAAACCAAGCTGTCCCGTGAAAAAGCCAAGCGCGCTGAATGCTGGATTGTTCTCGAAGCAGCCTTCGCAGCTGAAGAAGTGGTCAAGGGCGTTATCAACGGTAAGGTTAAAGGCGGCTTCACTGTCGACGTTAACGGCATCCGTGCGTTCCTGCCAGGTTCTTTGGTCGACGTTCGTCCAGTGCGCGACACCACGCACCTGGAAGGCAAAGAACTCGAATTCAAGGTCATCAAGCTCGACCAGAAGCGCAACAACGTTGTCGTTTCCCGTCGCAGCGTCCTGGAAGCAGAGAACTCCGCCGAGCGTGAAGCTCTGCTGGAATCCCTGCAGGAAGGCCAACAAGTCAAAGGTATCGTCAAAAACCTCACCGACTACGGCGCATTCGTCGACCTGGGTGGCGTGGATGGCCTGCTGCACATTACCGACATGGCTTGGAAGCGTATCAAGCATCCTTCCGAAATCGTCAACGTTGGCGACGAGATCGATGTCAAGGTTCTGAAATACGATCGCGAGCGCAACCGTGTTTCCCTGGGCCTGAAGCAACTGGGCGAAGATCCATGGGTTGCTATCAAAGCCCGTTACCCAGAAGGCACTCGCGTAACCGCGCGTGTTACCAACCTGACCGACTACGGCTGCTTCGCTGAGCTGGAAGAAGGCGTGGAAGGCCTGGTACACGTTTCCGAAATGGACTGGACCAACAAGAACATCCACCCTTCGAAAGTCGTACAAGTCGGCGACGAAGTGGAAGTTATGGTTCTGGACATCGACGAAGAGCGTCGTCGTATCTCCCTGGGCATCAAGCAGTGCAAATCCAACCCATGGGAAGATTTCTCTGGCCAGTTCAACAAGGGCGATAAAATCTCCGGCACCATCAAGTCGATCACCGATTTCGGTATCTTCATTGGTCTGGACGGCGGCATCGACGGCCTGGTTCACCTGTCCGACATCTCCTGGAACGAAGTGGGCGAAGAAGCTGTTCGTCGTTTCAAGAAGGGCGACGAGCTGGACACCGTTATCCTGTCGGTTGACCCAGAGCGCGAGCGTATCTCCCTGGGTATCAAGCAACTGGAAAGCGACCCGTTCTCTGAATACGTTCAGGACAACGACAAAGGCGCAATCGTTAAAGGCATCGTGAAGGAAGTTGACGCTAAAGGCGCCATCATCACTCTGGCCGACGATATCGAAGCGACTCTGAAAGCCTCCGAAATCAGCCGTGACCGCGTTGAAGACGCGCGTAACGTTCTGAAAGAAGGCCAGGAAGTAGAAGCCAAGATCATCAGCGTTGACCGCAAGAGCCGTGTAATCCAGCTCTCCATCAAGTCGAAAGACGATGCTGAAGAGAAAGAAGCCATCCAGAGCTTGAAAGACAAGCCTTCGGATAGCATCGCTGCTGGTCCTACCACTCTGGGCGACCTGTTGCGTGCACAAATGGAAAAACAGAACTAAGTTCTGTCGGACCATAAAAAAGGGCGACTTCGGTCGCCCTTTTTTGTGCCTGAAATTCGTTGAATCAACAACCTAGAACCAAGGCATACAGCTCAGTGTCAGAACTCACTATAGTCTTAAGAAAAATGCGGTTCTTGTGTTGTTGTTTCAGTAAGGATTTGAATGAACAGGCTTATCGTAATACTTGCAATGATAGTGCTCGCCGGTTGCTCCTCCACCAGCGCTAAAACCCACGCCAAGCGCGGCGTCAGCGGCATTGAGATCGATTGCTCGGGCCTTGGCAATCGCTGGGAGAAGTGCGAGAGGCGCGCTGCCCGTGAGTGTAAGATGCAGGGCTATAAGGTGATCACCAGGTCCAGCGACGCCAAGGACGAAGAGGGTGACTATCTGTTCGGTTGGAACCCGGCTGGTGCTGTAACGCGCACCATGTTGGTGATCTGTAATTGAAGAGCGAAAGCGCCGTCAATTGCCTGTCATCCATCCCGCAGATAAGTGAACGAGTGGGCTGTTCAAATTCATCAAGTCATGCTAAAACCTTCGGAGCGCTTTTCCTAGCTGCTTGAAAAAGAAGGGAAAAATATGACGAAGTCGGAGTTGATCGAACGAATTGTCACCCATCAAGGGCTGCTTTCATCCAAGGATGTGGAGCTGGCTATCAAGACCATGCTTGAGCAAATGTCCCAGTGCCTGGCGACCGGGGATCGGATTGAGATCCGTGGGTTTGGCAGTTTCTCTTTGCACTATCGTGCGCCTCGTGTAGGCCGTAATCCTAAAACCGGCCAGTCCGTCAGCCTGGACGGTAAGTTTGTACCTCACTTCAAGCCGGGTAAGGAATTGCGCGATCGGGTGAACGAAGAAGAGGAAGAAGGCGTCTGAGTGTTTTTGGGGTAGGAGAAGGTTATGCGCGGAGTTAAACGCGTTGTTGTGGTGCTGACGGTGCTGGTGGTTTCGCTAGTGGTGTTGGCGTTTGTGCTGGAGAATCAGCAGGGCGTGTCTCTCTCATTCCTAGGGATGGCGACTGGGCCGCTGCCGGTGTCGGTATTTGTGATCGTGGCGTTGATTCTCGGTATGCTGATAGGGCCGTTGTTAGGTGTGCTGGTGCGCACTAGGCGTCATGGGTCGGTCCCAGCAGGGCGCGCCTAGGGGACTCTCTCTCTTTAAGCCGCGTGAGCGCACGTTTAGCAGCCGTTCGTCAGAAAACTGCCTTGATATGGCGCATGGGTTTCGCCTTTTTCCTGTAATGATGCGGTCATCCTCGAGTAGTTCCCATCCCCGGATTCATTGAGTTTAACTCGACAATTCGGAATTTCCTTTGCGCTTTCAGATTTTTCAGACATGGCCTCTGGCGGGTTGACGTGCCTGTTTGGGAAAAATCTGACGGCTCTGTCAAGACTTGTAATATGTCAGCGAGATGGCAAAATGAAATCTGTTCTCGATAACGGGCATTTTGTGCGCTCAAAATTTGGCAGAGACGCTGGGTTTTGGCGGTCATATAACTAAAATAAAAAACACATGAAATAGTCTGCATAACGAGCCCGCAGTTTCTCTTTGAAGGCAGGTTTTTGTTGTGAGTAGTAATTTTCGTACCCCCCCAACTCCCCCTGCGGATGAAATTGACCTATACGCCATTTTCCTGTCTGTATGGCGGCAGAAGTTTATAGTCTGCACAGTAGCGTTGATCGTGACATTGCTTTCGGGTGTCTATGCCTTCACGATCACTCCTGAATATAAGGTATCTAGTATCCTGCGCCCTGCTGCCATTAATGAACTTGATGCTTTAAATCGATCAAAAATTTATGAGCTTTCGCCAAAGGACGCTCTGACTAAAGTTGGTGCTGCTCTGGAATCTTATGACACCCGGCTCAGCTTCTTTCGTGCCAATCAAAACATATTTCAATCATTCGAAAAACCAGGGCGGACGTTGGAGCAAAGTTTTGAAGAGTTTAATCGAAATTCATTCGTGATTGTTTTTCCGGATTCAAGTAAGAAAGATATTATAAGTTCTTATATAAAAGTTGAAATGAGTTACCCCGAGGGGGTTGATGGAGTGGCTATTCTCAATGGCTTTGTTAATTATGCTATATCAAGTGCGCGTGGTCAGGTAGCCGCAGATCTAGGTGTGATTGTAAGGAACCGTCTAGGCGAATTGGATGGAAGATTGGCTGCCGCACGATCCAGTTATGCAGGGAGAAAGGAGGCAGAAATTGCTTCGCTATCGGAGTCGGACTTCCTGAAAAAAGCTCAGCTTCAGGATGAGCTGAAGGCGCTAAGGGCTGAACTCAAGACCCGTCGGAATGATCGCATAGAACAGCTTGCTGAGGCGATTGGTATCGCCAAGTCTTTGAACATCCTAAGGCCTACGACACCTTCCTCTATGGAGGAGTCTCGGCGTAATACGGCATCGAGTGTCATGCGAACAGAAATTAATAGTCAGCAAACCCCGCTATACTTTATGGGGGTTGAGGCTCTGGAGGCAGAACGGCAAGTGCTGTTGCGACGCAAGTCCGATGACTTTAGCGAAGGGCGTGTTGCTCAGATTGCCAGAGAGCTTCAATTGCTTCAGTTCAATCGTCAAATTGAAATGCTAAACAGCCGTCAGAATGAAGATCTTTTTCTCGATGGTGTTGAGCCACTTAGAGCAGAAGCTGCGCGACTGCGGAATCTGAACGTCAATATGGACTTTTTGAAATTGGTGGTTTTAGATAAGGAGGCGTTGGAGCCTTTAGGTCCAGTTTCTCCAGATAAAACCATCATCGTTGCTTCAGGACTTCTTCTCGGAGTGATCCTTGGAGTAATCGCTGCTTTTATTTACACTCTAATTTCGAGGCGTCTTGTCGAAAAAGAATTACAAATTTTGCCTGGCGCAGCAGTTGCCGTTCCGCGGGCGTTCAGCCAAAACTACGAAAAGGTACAATGATGAGCTTGGTACAGGACTTCAAGGGTATTGTGGCTGAGATTGCCTCCTGATCGTTTTGGTCAAGAGCAGATCCAGTGGTCAGTGTTAGCAATTCCGAAAGTCAGCCAGTTTTACATTCATCTCCGGTTGGGCGAAGGGGGGGGGCGTTCCCCCACCCTAAGTAGAGCTTGCAGCAGCTGTCGTTTGATGATCGGGACTCAAGCAAATGCTTTGTCCACGGCTTTGAATAGCCGAAGTCATCGTATGGACTAGGTGACTACCTTTAGCTAGTTAAGCGATGATGCCCTTCACAGAGGTCGATACAAACTGAGCGGAACCTCTCTACTGGAAGGGCTGGCTCCCCAGCACCAAGAGCTGCGGTACTCGCCACGTGTCCTCAGCGACGCGACTACTGGTAAATCGACAGAGGGCAGCGGCAAGGAATTGTTTTGAGCCGACCCACTCATCGCTGCAAAAGAACATTGGTTTTTTGGCATGTGGGGTTTTTCGTGGTCTAATAATAAATATTTCCCTACGATCTGGCATCGTGCTGGCGAATTGACATGAAAGCTGCTTTGAGAGGGATCTAAATGAGTTTGGTAGACTTGGTCGACTTACAAGTTCTAGGCGATGAGCGTGGGCAGCTGGTAGTTTTAGAAGCGCAAAAAAATGTGCCGTTTGACATTAAACGCGTTTATTTTCTGATGGGAACACGCCCAGGGGTATCTCGCGGTTTTCACGCTCATCGAGAGTTACAGCAAGCAGCAATCTGTGTTTCGGGTCAGTGTCGTATGTTGATGAATAACGGCATAACCAGCGAGCAAGTTCTATTAAATAGCTCAAGTAAGGCAATATTTATCGATAAAATGATATGGCATGAAATGCATGATTTCTCATCAGATTGCGTTCTTTTAGTCCTGGCCAGTGATTATTATAATGAGCAGGACTATATTCGAGATTATTCAGAGTTTATAGGTCTTGTAAGTTATGCCTAAAATACATGAGCTTGCAGATGTAAAAAGTAGTGATATAGGCGTGGGTACACGTGTTTGGCAGTTTTGTGTTGTGCTTGAGGGCGCGAAGATTGGTAAAGGTTGCAACCTTTGCGCGCATACGCTAGTTGAAGGAGATGTAGTCATTGGTGATAACGTGACTCTGAAGTCTGGTGTCTTTTTGTGGGATGGCACTCGCATTGAAGATAATGTGTTTATCGGACCTAACGCAACTTTTACTAATGATTCGATGCCTCGTTCGAAAGTTTACCCGGGGAAATTTGTAGGTATTACGGTGAAGGTTGGTGCAAGCATCGGTGCTAATGCAACTATCTTGCCTGGCGTTACTATTGGGCGTTCCGCTATGGTCGGTGCAGGCGCCGTTGTGACGAAAGACGTGCCTGATTTCTCCGTGGTAGTCGGTAATCCAGCTAAAATAATTCGGTATCTAACGGTATGATCAAGTTTCTAGATCTGAAAACAATTAATCACGATATGCGGAGTGAGTTACTGGAGGCATGCGCCCGCGTAATTGACTCTGGCTGGTATATCGGTGGGGTTGAGTTGCAACGCTTTGAGCAAGAGTTCGCGGTATATTGCGGCGTTAAATTTTGTGTTGGAGTAGCTAACGGTTTAGACGCATTAAGCCTGACGTTACGGGCCTGGAAAGAACTGGGTCGCCTTAGGGATGGTGATGAAGTAATTGTTCCGGCAAACACTTACATAGCAAGTGTTCTCGCTATTACTGAAAACGGTCTCGTCCCAGTTTTGGTTGAACCAGACCCTGCGACATACAATTTAAATGTAAGCAATATTGAGAGCGCGATTACCCTGAGAACAAAGGTTTTGCTACCTGTACATCTTTATGGGTTACTTACAGATATGCCAGCTTTGCTTACAGTCGCAAAGAAACATGGGTTATTGGTGCTTGAGGATTCCGCGCAATCTCACGGGGCAACTCACCAGGGGAAGAAGGCGGGGGCTTGGGGGGATGCTTCAGGTTTTAGTTTTTACCCAGGAAAAAACTTAGGAGCCCTTGGAGATGCAGGGGCCATTACAACGAACGATGAAGAACTGGTTCAAGTGTTGCGTGCTCTTCGTAATTACGGATCTCATGAAAAATATCAGAATATATATCGAGGGGTAAATAGTCGTTTAGATGAACTACAGGCAGCGGTGCTGTCTGTGAAGCTAAAATATCTGGATGCGCAGACAGCACGGAGACGTGAGATTGTAGACGTATATTTACAAGGTATCAAAAACCCAAACCTAATTTTACCATTGCCAGTAGATAAATGCGTGCAGGAATTTGCAGAGCACGTCTGGCATTTATTCGTCATTCGAACCGCCCATCGCGATGAACTACAAAAACATCTTCAAGATAACGGAGTTCAAACACTCATTCATTACCCAATTCCGATTCATAAGCAAAAAGCATATACCCATATGTCAGGATTATCATTGCCCATTACAGAGTTGATCCATGATGAAGTTTTGAGCCTCCCACTTGGCCCTACTTTAACCTTGGAAGAGGCGTGGAAAGTTGTGTCGGCCTGTAACAGCTTTCGGGTCGGCAGCATCTAATGACATTAATACGCACAGGCTTGTTGAATAGCATTGCCGTTGCTATAAAAATGCTGACACTTTTGGGGGTCAACAAGGTTCTTGCTATCTATGTTGGCCCAGGTGGATATGCAGCGCTTGGGCAATTTCAGAACGCTATCCAAATGATCACGACATTTGCAAGTGGTGCAGTAAATACTGGCGTCACAAAATATACTGCGGAGTATGTCGGGGATCACATATCGCAGCGCAAAGTATGGGGGACCGCAGGGACAATAGCGCTAATAGGGTCTTTGCTGAGCGCGTTTATCATCATTTTTTGTAACAAAACACTGTCGAGTTGGTTTTTGAGCAGCGAGGGGTATGGCGGAGTATTCATATGCTTTGCGGTCTCGCTTGTGTTTTTTTCGTTTAACGCACTATTGTTGGCTGTCCTAAATGGGCGGAAAGAAATAGCAACCTATGTGCTCGCTAATATAGCTGGAAGTATTTTTTCACTTGTAATCACCGCATTCATGGCTATGAACTTTGGCCTATATGGAGCTTTGATTGCCCTTGCAGTTTATCAATCTTTTGCTTTCGTTGTTACGCTGGCGCTGTGCTATAGAGCTCCTTGGTTTAGAGTTTCATATTTCTTCTCCGGTATTGACGCTGCCGTTGCCCTAAACTTGAGTAAATATGCGTTGATGGCGTTTACGTCGGCGGCCTGTGTTCCCGTAAGCCATATACTGGTTCGTGATTACCTTGGCGAAACGTTTGGTTTGCAGGCGGCTGGTTATTGGGAGGCAATGTGGCGTTTAAGTGCTGCGTACTTAATGCTCGTGACAACCACATTGAGTGTGTATTACCTGCCCCGGTTGTCTGAGCTTAAAGGCGCAAATGAAATCAGGAGTGAAATAGTACAAGGGTATCGAGTCATTTTGCCAATTGCTATTGTTAGTGCATTGATTATTTACCTGATGAGAGACTTTATCATTGTTACATTGTTCACCGGGGATTTTTCACCTATGCGTGAACTGTTTGCCTGGCAAATGCTTGGCGATACCTTGAAGATAGGGGGGTGGGTTTTGGCTTATCTTATGTTGGGTAAAGCCATGATGAAACTATTTATTTGCTCGGAAGTGATTTTTGCAGCTGGTTTTGTAGCATTTACATGGGGCTTTACCAAGATATATGGATTTCAAGGGGTCGCAATAGCACATGCTGTGAACTACTTTCTTTATTGGCTGGTTATGGCTTTTTTTATATGGCGTAAATTAGTTGATCGACAGGGTTTTACGGAAAATAAAAATTAGCTACTAGTCTAGTTCAAACTATTTTAAAAAGCGTCGGAGTAAAGCGTTGTGGTGAAGACGACAGTATTGATTTTAACTCAGGGGCGTTTTGGTGGGACGGATTTTCTTCTTGCGCGCCTCAGTAGTTGGCTGAAATTAAACCATTGCTACGTTGATATCATCACGCCGGCTGAAAGGCCGGGTCTGAAGGAATACGATATTGTATTTCTTCCAACCTCCGAGGTCAGCCGGCTTTGGCTTTTTTCAGTATCATCTGTAAAGTTTAAGCATGTCTGCATATGGTGTATGGGGTATGCAGCATTTCGCGGCGCATACGTGTCCATTGCTGATGAGGAGTACTCCCAGCACATTACCTCCAACAACCTCAAAGCCAAAGTCATAAGGGCGCTGAAGGCAAGATCCCAGCGCGGGTTAGCTACGTTTCTTAATAGCAAATCTATAGCTTTTACTGACGAGGTTGGGGCGTTTGCTGATATTGGCGGCTTGAGTTTTGATCAGAAGTTAGAAGATTTGATTTGCCCGATTGTCATAGATAAAAGTCCTTCTGAATATTTTGAATATAGCGCTCCAACGAATATTCTTCGGCTAGGGTGGGTTGGTCGCGTTGATATGGATTTTAAATTCTATGCTTTGGAGCGAGTCATACTTGATATTCGTGCGCTTCAAGAAGAGATATTAAAGCGCTACGGAAAAATTGTTTTTTATATCGTCGGAAATGGTGATGCTATTGAGGCTTTGAAGGAGCTCGTTTCTACTGATTTAAGTATTGAATATCACCTTATTCCCTTCATTGATAAAGCAAAGCTCAGTGGATTTATTAGAGAAAATATCGACTTGATGTTTGCGATGGGAACGTCGTCATTAGAATCGGCCAAAAATAAAATTCCCACTATAGTAGTTCCTCCTAGAGCTCGCAGAGATGATTTACAGATGCCTTCATATAGGTGGGTTTCAGAGTCTAAAGGTTACTCTCTGGGAGAACTTAGTTACGCAGGCATCAGGCCGGTACAACCATCAAGTCAGATGAATATTTTACTCGATAAATTTATTAACAGCGCCAGTGCGCTTTCAGATGCTGCCTACGAATATTCGAAGTTTTTTGATGCTGAACTAGTATTTGAAAAACTAGATGTCGTGGCGAGAAAAAGTCTGCCCTCGTATATGTTATATGTAAAGTCTTTTGAGCTTTTTATGCTTAAAAAAATCAAGGCGGCCACCAAGATTATTTTGAGGCGGGCTTAATGATTATTGTCAAGCGGAATGAACTCGCATTTGGTTTTCTTTTGCTGTTCAATTTTGTACTGACTGTCTTGGTGGCTCTGTCGATAAGTGAGGAGACTGGTGGTGTCGAGGCTTTCCTATTTAATATATTTTTGGTTTCTACTACTGCTCTTTTGGTTTTTTTCTGTTTTCAGGGGGCTTACAAGAACCCTTTAAATATTACATCGCTGGTATCTATTTCGATATTTTTTTTCATGTGGGCACGTCCGTTTTTGACATTAATTTTTGATAAAGACATTGTTGAAGCGGGAATAGTGCTGGGCGAAAGCTCAGTTCGAAAATCTGTCGTTATCCTGGCGATGGGATGTATATTTATATTTTCAGGCCACTTCTTTAGCTCAAGGCTTACTTCAAGGCTATCCAGGGCATTGGTAGAATTTCCGGTGTTTACTTTGTCTCGCCTCACAAGTGGTTTTATAATTTTTCTTGCGTCGTGCAGTGGTATGTACTTTTTGGGCAAGTCTTATGTTTTAGCTAGCAAGTATATGGTCGGCGATTATTTCGCAGCATTGGAAAATCCTGAGTTTCATGCGCACATATTAACATTTTTTATTGCGAAAAATATTTTGTTGTTATGGGGTATTTTTGGAAAAAACTCTAATCGACTTTTAATTATTTCGTTCATATGGGTATTTTTTGCAGTAGGCTTTTTACTGATCGGCCTTCGCGGCTATTTTTTTGTCTATTTATTTTTGTTTGTTTTTGTATACGGGTTGGAGCGGCGGATCAATTACATATTTCTAGTGGCGTTAGGGCTTGGCTCATTGATTTTTGCAAATATATTGCTCGAGTATAGATTGGGTTTTGAGGTCGCTACTGGAGTGGTAGATAAGATATCTCAAACATTGCATGGGCAAGGTGCTTCTTTCGAGGTTTTATATGGCGCTGTTAATTTTGGTAACGCGGTGCGTGAATGTTTGAACTCGACGAATGAAGCTTTTGGTATCTGTGTTGATCAGGCTCGTCATATAAACTTTGTCAGTGGTGGTTTTTCTACAAGTTTCTTTGCTGAAGCCTACTATCAGGGATGGGTTTTTTATATATTTTGGTGTCTTCTTTTTGGATGTTTGGTGCGTACGTTAGATGGAGCGGTTGCTTTTTATAAAGACAATAGATCTGCCTGTGGGAACCATGGCGGCGTTATTTTTTTGATTCTCTCGGTCTTACCAAATCTCGTGTATTTTTCGCGCTCAAGCATGTATGAGTTTTTATTTAAGTTCTTGCAAGTTTCAATGGTGCTGATGGTCATGGCTATAGTAATGACTTATATAAAAAGATATCGTAGGGTTTTCAAATGAATATGCATGTTAGCGTTATGCTCCAAGGCGGATTGGGAAATCAACTGTTTCAGCTGGCGTGGGCCAGGTACATCGAGTCTGTGTCTAGTTCTAAGGTTGCGTGTAATAGTAAGAGACTGCTCAGTAAGGGGATTCATGGAGGTATCCGTCTGTCGGATCTGATTGATTTTGATCATGATCAGTCATCGGAAAGTTGTATTTTTTTTGAGGATAATATTTTTGCAAAGGTTATTCGACTCATAATTAGAAAGTTGAATATTAGACGATTAGGTAATCATCTTTTTTATGATTACGATGCGGATACCAACTTTGATCAAGCCTGCCAGGCGATAAATTCGAAATTTCATTTTGGTTACTTTCAGTATGTCCAAAGCGCTCTTTATTTCAGGGATGAGCTGAAGTCGCTGATTCTTCAGAAAAATTCTGTATTGTTGGCAAAGGGCAGAGAGCTCTACTCCGGCAGCGTTGGTGTTCATGTTCGTCGAGGCGATTTTTTACTATCAACAGATCCTCGTCATAAAGTCATGGGCGAGGATTATTATTTAAAAGCAATCAAGAGTTTCAAAGGTCGTCGTTTCGTGATATTCACGGATGATAGGGAGTGGTGTAAAGAGGTCTTCAAGGGACAAGATTTTGAAATCTGTGGGCTTCTTGGAAATGAAGTGAAGCCTGCGATCGCGGATTTTTTGAGCTTGATTTGTTGTAAAGATTATATAGTAGGCACTAGCACGTTCGCTTGGTGGGCTGCATTTTTAAGTCTCAGCAACAACCCGGTTGTTTACTTGCCTCGCGTGAATCTCCCATTCCAGAGCGAAATGAGTAATCAGCTGATTGGCTGGAGTTATATTTTGAGTGAGTAACGCCCGTAAGGTATGCTTTACTGAGTGATTGCCAAGTCATGAGAGTCAGAACTCTGGCTTGAAAATCGCCGGTATACTCGCATAATGGGTAACTCGTAGTCTCTGCCTCAATTTTGTACGTTCAAAAAAATGTGCTGATGAGTGACAATGGGCATTTGCCCTATTGCTTCCCAACTCGCCATGCCGTTCGGGTTCGTATGTGGTGTCATTACGCCTTCTGGTAGGCAATCAAAGGACGATATCAATGTTTGTTCCAATTATTATGGCAGGTGGTTCGGGGACTCGCTTGTGGCCATTGTCTCGTCAGCTTCACCCAAAACAGTTTCTTCCGCTGGTAGACACCCAATTTTCGATGCTGCAAGCCACAATTCATCGCTTGGAAGGTTTGACTCATGCCTCACCGCAGTTGATTTGCAATGAGGAGCATCGGTTTTTAGCTGCGGAGCAGTTACGCCAGCTTGGTCTTGAAGATATCAATATTCTGTTGGAACCAATGGGCCGTAATACGGCTCCCGCCATTGCCTTGGCGGCTCTTCAAGCGACCGCCGGAGGCGATGACCCTCTGTTGTTGGTGTTGGCTGCGGATCATCTGATTCAGGATACCGAAGCCTTCCAAGACGCAATACGTATTGCGGCGGAACTTGCAGGGGCGGGTAAACTCGTTTCCTTTGGTATCACGCCCACAAGGCCAGAAACAGGTTACGGTTATCTGCGGCAGGGTGCTTCAGTCGGAAAAGGAGGGTTTGAAGTTACACGCTTTGTTGAGAAGCCAGATACCGAGACTGCGCAGCTTTACCTTGCTGGCGGCGATTATTTCTGGAATAGCGGAATGTTCATGTTTAGGGCAAGTCGTTACTTGGAGGAGCTACAGACCTTTGAGCCCGAAATTGTCTCCTGTTGTCGCGAGGCGTTGGCCAAAGGGCAACAGGACATGCATTTCACTCGGGTCGACCGGGATGCATTTTTGCGGTGCCCTGATAACTCGATCGACTACGCTGTGATGGAGAAAACCCTTCAAGCTGTCATGGTGCCACTTGATGCCAATTGGAGTGATATTGGTTCGTGGACCGCGTTGTGGGAGGCGGGTAGCCGTTCCGAAGATGGAAACTTGCTAGAAGGTGATGTGATTTCGATAGATACGTCAAATAGTTACGTCTATTCAGAGAGTCGTCTGGTTTCTACGGTTGGCGTCAATGATCTGATTGTCGTTGAAACCAAGGACGCTGTACTTGTAGCTCACAAGGATCATGTTCAGGACGTAAAAAGAGTAGTTGAGAAACTAAAGGCAGATGCAAGGAGAGAGCATATATCACATCGTGAGGTTTACAGGCCTTGGGGTATGTACGATGCTATTGATAGTGGGCAGCGCTACCAAGTTAAAAGAATTACAGTGAAGCCAGGACATAAGCTGTCTGTACAAATGCACCACCATCGCGCTGAACATTGGATTGTCGTTAGTGGCACTGCAAAAGTTACTAACGGGGAAAAAACCTATCTTGTCACTGAAAACCAATCTACCTATATCCCAATAGGCGGG
>Ga0207656_10000035_pt1 | contig 62776 bp, 75 predicted proteins | sample KBSCornC12_FD_184297 | JGI IMG/M metagenome (GOLD analysis project Ga0207656, IMG submission 184297) | Corn rhizosphere microbial communities from Kellogg Biological Station, Michigan, USA - KBS Corn C1-2 (SPAdes) (version 2) | ecosystem: Host-associated > Plants > Roots > Rhizosphere > Soil ...
AATATAAAAATATAAAAATATAAAAATATAAAAATATAAAAATATAAAAATATAAAAATATAAAAATATAAAAATATAAAAATATAAAAATATAAAAATATAAAAAATACACAAAAATGAAAAACAAACAAGAAAAATAATCATATAGTGATATGAATATCGGAGAGTTGAAAAACGAAATAAGACATGTTGTATTGCCAAAAGACGATGTAGAACGTCTTGTACAAATAATAAAATCTGAACAATCTAAATTAACCCGTGTCCATCAGTCGTCGTTGTTATCAACATGTATAAAATATGATGCGGCAAAATGCTTTAAATTGCTATATAACAAGTATTATTGCTATCAGGATATTAAGAAATATGCTCCATTAAATATTTGTTTGTTTCTAATCGATGATATTCCACTTTTTCATAGTATGTGTCTTTATCATCGACAAAATACGGGTTTGGCACCTTATTTTTGCAGGGGATACGAAAATCTCGTCATTAAAAATGGATACATCCCAAATCTTCAAGATTCAATAAACTTTTACCTCGCTAATAACATCATTCCCGCAATTTTCATCCTTTCATTATTACCGACAGAAACAATAATAACAGAACAAGAGATTTTCAAAAAAATAAAAAATATTGGTGGTTTAAAGCCGTATTGTGATAAATACAAGGTCTTGTGGGATAGTTTTTCGCATGCTTCCAAACTAAAAATTGACAAAAAGCGTCTTTATCAAGAAGATAGAGAGCAACTTATCAATTTTCCATGGAATGGTTTCGTAGATATGCATGTATACGTCTTGTGGGATATTCTCCGCTTGGCATATCCAGACAATGTTTGGATTTGCAAAATCAATATACATTCTGTAGATAAAGTTTGTAGTATTCTAAAAACGACAAGACGTATCTTACGAAATAAACATGACAAGGAACAATTATTACGATTTCCATTTGAAATCTTTTTTAATAATAGTTCTGGAATGTACAAAGTACCGATTTACACAATATTTGATATTCTGCGAGATGTCTATCCAGACAACGTTTGGCTTGCCAAAGATACCGACGTCTCTCGTATTGACCAACTAGTTAAAAAATCATACAAGAGAATTATTAAAAATTAATGTCGTCTTTCATATATAAAAATATGAGAAATAAAAATATTTGTGAAATAAACATGCCTTGCTTTTCTACAATAGGTCACGTTTTACAAAATCCGGTTCAGACTTGCAATATGGGATGTTGTCCTGATATGTCTGCATTTAGTGTTGAACCAGTGTGTTGTGGTGAAGGTGTGGTAGGCGCGACTGGCCCGCAAGGAACGCCCGGTTCAGCTGTTGCAGTTGGCGCTACCGGTTCAACAGGCCCACAGGGAGCGACTGGACCGCAAGGATTCACTGGTGCTGGCATTCCTGGAGTAACAGGTTTGATTGGTGCTACTGGTTCAACCGGCCCACAGGGAGCGACTGGTCCGCAAGGAGCAACAGGCGCAGGCATTCAGGGTTTGATTGGTGTGACGGGATCAACCGGTCCACAAGGTGCAACAGGTTCTCGCGGACCCCAGGGTGTAGTCTCGGGTATAGCATCTATGTTTTACGGGTTAACAGCAGGTACGGGGCTTAGTGGTACAACAGATTATGCTGCAACTGTTGCAGTAAAGACAACTTCTGGTAGCGGTCGCGTTCCCTTTCCGCGAGACGGACCCATCTTGGGCGGTATTGTACGTGTTGATGGGTCCAGTTTTACTTTGCCAAACATTGGTACATATGAAGTTACATTTAAGGTTCATACTACAGAACCCGGCCAATTGGAATTGGAACTTGGAGGCTTAGAAATACCAAACACTACAGCTGTTAATATGAACCCAACTAGTGGAGGTCATCCTATAATTGGAAATTCGTTTATCACAACAACAGTTATAAATTCAGTTCTAGCAGTTATCAATCCACCAGGAAATTCACCTGCCTTGACAATTACTCCAGCAGATGGCGCATCTACACATGCAAACGCACAAAGCATCACAATAAAACAACTTGCATAAAATATTTCATATATAAAAATATGAAAAAAAGCCAATATGACAACAAATTCTTGTGGACATTTGAACTGTCTCTTTATTTCTCGTTATAGAGGTCGTCGCCTGAAAAGGTGGACAACACCGAACGCCATTCGAGATAGGCTAAAAGTTGCTTAATTTCTTCTACACCCGAAGCGTTTTGCATTTCATCGATAGGGGCTCTTCCATTGAAATTATAGCGAACGAGATTATTTTCAAAGATTGTAATTGTAGATATCTCATTGCAAAACGTTGAAATAATACCAGTTGGATCATCGCCATATTTATGATCTGGAAACTGGTATTTATTATACAAGCGATTTTTATAATACTTGGTCAGACCTGATAACATATACATTTTTGTCGTCAACCAAAAACAATCTACATTTGGATTACTATATGTCTGTTTCTTCATGTTGCTCTATTATTACATATACTCGTAAAAATATTTTCATTTTTATAAATTTTTGTAATTATATTTGAGAAACTAGTATATTTGGTACGTTTATCGTCGGTTTGCCATTGCCATCATTTGTGGGGGCATTTGGCGGAGGGCGCGTTGCATGACTGGTTGTCCTTGGTTGTTGTTAATGATTGGAGGGCGTGGTGCTGAAAAATTTTGCGGTCGGCTAACTTGAAAATTATTGTTTTGAAATTGCTGAGGCGTAAACCTTACAGTCTGAGGCGCGGTTGATTTACCCGCATTACAACTACACATTTTTATATACAACATATAAAAAATAATACAAATAATATATAAAAAAATAATATATACAAAAAATATATTTATTTACAATATTTTTTCCAGGCACCAAAAGTCTGAAGCGTAGGCAGGATTGAGAATAAAGGCGTTTGGCATGAGGAAATATCCTTCTTGGCCCCAACCTGTTCCCCACGAGTTTCGGATAATGAAATAGTCTGGAGTATAACCAACTGCGCAAACTGCATGTCCGCCAAGAACTCTTTCTCCTGGGCGAGGCATTGGTAAAACACCTGTACGTGCAACTTCTTGGCTTTCAAAAGAATCATAAACTTGAAAGCCAAAAACTATAGGTTTCTTAAGGACACCAAGGCAATGTTTCAATTCATATTCTGTTTGTGCAACAGCAAATGAACGGACTCCTTTGTGTTTTTCAGCTTGGAGATAGGCGGAATAAGTTGGTTGTTCTGCAAATAATCGTTCTTCATACGGCCAGACTGCTTCTTCACATGCGCCATATTTGTTAATCACATTTATACCTTGGTGAAGCGTCGAACCAGCATCCTCTTGAATATCACCATCCTCTTTTCGTTCATTGTAATAAATAAACAATCTCGACGGAACTTTTAAATCTTCTGCATCTGCATGGCTCTGAGCATGATCGACTTTTTCAAGGAAACTTACTAGACAACTTATGGCGTTGCTGGTACAACTTCCTATCTGGCCTTGGTCAAACACGGGAGGGCAGTCGGAACGCAGGTCAACTGACAGAGGGAGTTCAACTTGGGTAGTAAACGAGGGGTGAAAACAGTATTTCTTATCTGTCGGTTTTGGAGCCGATTTCTTGAAACCATATTTACGAAATGTACTATCACTCATTTTTTATAAATAAAAATAAAATTTACAAAAAAAATATTGCCATGATCAGAAATTACAAACTGATTTTGTGATATCCTATAATCCATCTATTTACAACATTTTTAATACGTCGATGAGATTGACGATAACAAGGTTATTTATAAAAGGGAAAATATTGTTATGAATAGATTCTGTATCTTCCAGATAGATTATAAACACGTTACCAGGAGGAGATACATCTCTATCTATCTTTTTACAGACAATCACCAGTGGCTCATCAGAGGCCAAACCTCTTATAAATCCATGAATATCTTTTTGTTCAAGAGGTTTATCTAGAGAGACTTCTATAGGAGTACGTAGAATCTTATTTTTATAAATTGTGCCCTTGTACAGAGACAAAATATCATTTACCCTAGACGGATTAGATACAGTCTTGTTATAAACCGGAGATTCACGCGACGCAAACGGCTCATTAAACAACCCCAACGTAAAACTAGAAATTTCCTTGTTATCAGTATTAAATATAGAATTTGTTTTTTCATTCTTGCAACTGCCTAGGAATTTACGCCATGGCCCCATTTCCATTTTCTTTAGGACACGGATTTTGTGGTAAAAGTCTTTGTTGTGTTTATTACCTTCAGTTCCTATTGCCAAGGCGATATACGAACCTAGGATAGTATCTTCAACCAACATTTCAGCGGCTGTAGAACACACTTCATATTTCGCTGCATAATAGGTCTCTAACAGGCCCTTGATTATACAGACTGTATTTGGGGTTGTATATTTAAATTGTTGTAAAAATAATTTTGGTACCGTATCATCCGTCTTGGTTAATTTTTCAATAGTTGCCAATACCGTCTCTGGCTTGTCACACAACCACAACATTTTCAACAACTGCTGTAGTTGTGGTTTATTTGTCTTATTACCTGTTGTTGTAAATAATGATGAAACATATCTCAACATTTATATATTCTTTTTTAAAAATAATATGGTAAAAATGAAAATATTTTTATGTGTGTCTTGATTTATGATAATATGTTGTCATTTGTAAGAGATATATGTGATTTTTTATACAATTGGTATTATCTGGATAGATCTATCGAGTTTGAAGAAGCGTGTGAAAATGGCGATATCAAAATAGTAGAGTATTTGTTCCGTTTTGTAGACCCATCTAATCAACACAACTGGCCAATACGAATTGCTAGTCAAAATGGCCATGTAGAAATTGTTAGATTGTTACTAGAGGATCCTCGTGTCGACCCATCTGAATTTGATAATCGGGCTTTACAAAACGCGTGTTCTTATCATCATTTAAAAGTAGTAAAACTTTTATTAACAGATCCTCGTGTAAATCCATCGGCTAGCCATAATATGGCATTAGCATGTGCAGCAGGTTGTATTAAAATAATGGAATTCTTACTAGAAGATCCTCGTGTTGTCTCATCTAGTCTATCATCGGCGTTACGATTAGCCATCGTAAACGGATACATAGATGCAGTAAATCTCTTACTAGAATATCCTCTAACAGTAAGAGATATTAACATGGCTATTGAATACGCCAAATATTACGATAAAACAGAAATACTAGAAAGTCTTACTGAACATCTATATCGACTCGACGGACCTATATACAATGAGGGAATATTGTGTTAAAAATGAAAATAATTTTCGAATATATTGAATTTTTACAATAATATGCGAATATATGATCTTTTATATAGATGGTATTATCTGCGAGAACATGGAGGATATTCTTACGCTCTACGATGGGCTAGCTTAAGAGGACACGTAAAAGCAGTAAAATTGTTATTAGAAGATCCACGTGTAGATCCAGCAGATGACGATAATTTTGCTATACAACATGCTAGCAGAAGAGGACATTTTAAAGTTGTAAAATTATTACTAACTGATTCTCGTGTAGATCCATCTGTTGTATATAATCAGGCAATACAATGGGCTAGTGAAAATGGACACATTAATATAGTAAAACTGTTACTAACGGATCCCAGAGTGGATCCATCCGCTGTATACAATCTGGCTATACGATTAGCAAGTGAAAATGGGCATGCAGACATAGTAAAGTTATTACTAGCAGATCTTCGTGTAGAACAATCGCTTAATAGCAAAAAAGCAATACGAGCGGCTAAACAAAACGGTCAAATGGAAATGGTAAGAATATTTACTGAACATATGTATCGGCTCGACGGACCTATCTACAATCAAAATATAATATAGACGTCACAAAAATTGAAATATTTTTAGGAAATCAAAAATATATGCAACATGAATACGGAAATTAGCAAGTATTTAGAGATTTTGGAAAAGGTGGATAGCGGAGAGGTTTCAACGGCCAAGGGATTTGTAATTTCAAATGTGTTGGTTCCTATTGCGAAAAAAGATGATGTAGAACAACTAATTGAGAAAAAAATTGCAGAAAACCCAAACATTAAACCATCGACGAAAAAGTATATCAAGACTGTCCCAGCGGGTTATGTTCAATTGGGAGTCGAAACTTCAATGTTTCATCTCGGCGAGGTAAAAACAAAAGAAATCATTGCAGGGATCGTAAAAGACATTCGAGACGCAACAAAAGACGTACCATCTGATAACAAAACAGAAAAAAAGGCAAGCGAAAAGAACAAAATGATCAAGACACTTACAGATAGGGAGGCGTCACAAGATACACATATTGTTAATTTTTACCGACAGGCGTTTGAATACAATTTCAATCTAACAAAAGGACCAAAGTGCAACGAGATTTACGATTCATATACAATTTATTTCAAGAATCGAGTTTCTTCATTTGAATATACAAATCTAGACGAATACGTAAAATGGGTTAATCAACTAAAACAGCGAGCAACCAGTTTTATGAAAATTACAGCCTTTTATCATTACGAACAATATAAAAAATATGGAAAAACGACAAAAGACTATTTGATCGAAATACTGGCTAATCATTTTAATACGTTGGCTACTAGAATCTTTAACCAACTAAACATTCTCATTATCAAGGATCAACAGGAACGTCAAATCAATCGCTCTACTATCCACCAAATGTTACTCATTTTAGCAGAATACAACAATACCGACTTTAAAGATGTATATATCAGTGGATGTTGTTGGTATGATGATTGGGTTGTGGAAAAATTGGCAGTGTTTGAGACTGGTGGACTATCTGCCTTTGCATTGGTAACTGATGCAACAAAGATGATCAAATATGTTGAAGAGTCTGTAGATTCGTATAATTGCTATGTTGTTGAGACGGGTTTATTGTTGACAGAAAAGATTGCCAAGCCAATTATGGTAAGAATGCTACCGTTGGTTGACACATTTCTCGACAATGACCAAACAGACGTAATGACAGCCCTGTTTACACTCGGAAGTCGTGTTGATATCCGTTCTATCGGAGAAAAAATTGTAAACAACATCGTCTCTCGTTCAACACCGGTTATTACTACAGATATTAAAACAACAACAGATTCATTTTTTATCCCCACTCTATTAGAGAAAAACAAGAAATATTGCAGGGTATTGAAAGCATATCCAGATACGTGGAAATTGGTTGGTTTTGTAAAGATTATTGAGAGTATCGACCGCTTCACAGAAACATTTGCTATCTATATCGATTCTCTGTTTAGGAAAAAGCAAAACGAGGAAGAATTTGAAGCAACATTTAAAGAAATTGTTTCGTTTGTTACCTATATCCCTGAAAAGGATGTGTTTCAGAGATATTATACAAACCATTTCGCCAAGCGTATGCTATCTGCAACTACAAGCGTTGAACTTGAACGTACCGCCCTAACACTGATCAAGGCCCGTTTTGGAATGTCCTTTGTACATAACATGGAAATGATGTATAAAGATATCGAAGCAGCAAAAGAATTTAATGTTGCATTTTCAGAGGTCAAGACTTTTAAGTTGAATCTGAGTGTTTCTGCCCTCGCTGCCGGTTTTTGGCCAAAGGCTAGTACTATTTCGGTGCCCTTGGTATTAGCACCATATGTAGACGAGTTTACAGTCTTTTACAAGAAACGATTCTCTGGTCGTCGACTAACAATGCTATCCTTTGGAACTGCTGAAGTCTTGTTTGATAAAAAATATAACCTACAAGTCAATACTTCTCAAATGTGTATTCTCGTTGTTATGAATAATGAGGGAGAAACAACTGTCGCCAACCTAATGTTGACAACGGGGCTTAGTAAGTCAGATGTAGAGCGTCATCTTATGTCTCTTACAAGCGCTAAACATCCAGTCCTTGTTAAGAAAGTATCCAACGATGTAAATGTATATAGTATAAATATGGTGTTCAAGAGTAAGACAAGGAATGTAAAGGTAGGAACGATGGCTGCACAAAAAGAAACAGTAGAAGAGAAAAAGGAGACGGATAGTAAGATAAATCAGAGCCGCGAGTTTCAGGTCAGGGCTGCAGTTGTGCGAACGATGAAGGCTCGCAAGACTCTAAATTATAATGGAATCGTTATCGAAGTAGTAAACGCTCTGAAAACATACTTTACTCCCGAACCTGTGTTTATCAAGAAACAAATCGAATTTCTAATTGAACAAGAATACATGGAACGTAGCCAAGAAAACCCAGCCATGTTTAATTATGTTGCGTAGTAGTGGATATGTATAAAAAAAATCAACTTGGATTATATTTGTAAATATAATAGATTATAAATATTTTTTTTTCAAGGCAGCGAATGGTTCGAGACCATGACATGGAGTATTTCCTGGTGATCTACAATGTTCGCCACAGTGAGGGCACTCTACTAGATCTCCATTAATAGGATATTTGTATATGTACTCTGGTTGCTTGATACTTGATAATTTTACATTTACTTGTACCAATTTAACATCTGGTTTACAAATTTGTATGTTACTAGCATCCATTTATATTATATTTGTAAATATAATTATTTATTAGCGAGTTAGGCGGATGACAAATCCTTTTTTGCCTTTTTTGACGAGGAGGCCGTTTATTGTGGTAATTTTGGAATCGTCAAATTCAATATCCCTAAGGATCTTGAGGTCTAGGCCGGTTAGAATAGCATATTTTAGGCGTTGTTTTTGAGGTAGGGACATGTCTTCCTTTTCGCCAACGGATAATACATATTCGTCTATTAGTTTTAATTTGTCTTCTTTTTTCCTGACATCTTTAATCGTATTAATTTCCTTATCTAAATTAATCAAACTATTTTCCTGATATTTATTATAATCGTCTTGTGTTTGTTGTTTTTCCTGATCGGCTTTCATATCCAAAACTGTTTCAAAAATCATCTTGCAACGTTCAAATACTTGTTCGGGCTGGGAAGGCATCTCGTATTTAAAGCACTTGCTTCCCTTGTTGATATAGATGGTTCCCTTGGAAATGGTCATTTGTTTAGGCAGTTTACCATCTGCGCAAGCCGTAAACACATTCTTCCAATACGGAATCAACGTATACTCGGCAGCATCTCGGAAAATTGGATATAATCGCTTTGGCATTTCTTTATAATCGTCCTTTTTTCTTTTTTCAGTTTTTTAGTGATGTTTCATCTCGCACCGACGAAGGAGGATGCGAGATGAAACACACCAACTTGCGAGAGGCGCTTTAGCGCCGCGAGTCAATTTTTCTAAATATCATAATATTTAGGGTGTTGTAATAGACGATTTTTACTAGGTCTATTATTTAGTTGTCTTGTAATAGAGAATTTTTGTTAGATCTGTTATTTATCGTTAATTGGAAACAGGTGTTTTTGGACAGAGAGTATGGTTTGTTCTGAATCGGCAGATATGCCAACGAGTGTGTCTTGGCTGTAGGCGTCGTCGCACCGACTGTAGGAGGAAGAGCCATTATCTTTATTATTTTGGCATTCATCGCAGTCGTGACAATAGTGGTGATTGGAAAGATACTCACATTGGTCATAGATACTCGTAAGGATGGCTGGTTCGGTCAGGAGGGCTTTTAGCACCTTGTTTGCTTTCTCATTACTCTCTATACAAATATTTTTCTTGTGTATAGACCATAGATCCTCGTGAATTCCGTAAAAACGTCCAGACTTATTTAGATCGGTGATAATATCCAATTCATTGACATTTTCGTTTAGATGCTGAAAGTGTCGTACAATCGCTTCCAACGCCTGTTGCTTCATAAAATAAATCCCAATAATCTGACATTTTGAATGATAGAGAGGTGGAGTTTCATACGTCGCAATATAAACTTTCATGTAATAATTTTTCCAATTTTAGAAATTTATTTTCAGTTTTGTGATGTTTCATCAAGCAACGCGAGATGAAACACACCAACTTACGAGAGACGCTTTAGCGTCGCGAGTCAGTTTTTTTAATTTGTATAAATAAAAATATATAAAATAAAAATATTTTTATTTTTTAAACCATACAATGACAATGTGCAAACCAGGAGAGATTAAACGAAAAGCGTATACGAGAAAGGCGTATATCCGGGCAGATGGTACGCGTGTGAAAGCTACAAAAGTCAAGGCTGGATGCATCCCAGATCGCGGAACGCCTGGAAAAGGTAAAAAGTTGCTCAAAACTCCGTTGAAACGCGGAGAACTTGTACAATTTGGCTATGCCGCTAGCGAACTTGCTGGTGATCGTCGTAAAGCGCTCGCCAAAGCGATAGCCCTTTATGGCGCTACGTCGGTTTTCCGTAAAGTTAACCTTCTCGCCACCTTTAACAAAAACACAAATCCTACCGTATCTAGAAAATTTAAAGCCGACGCAAACTGGATCTCGAAAACCTATCTGTGAAGGAAAAATTGAAATAAATATTAAAAAGATAACAGTTTTATGATGAATCCGGTAGATGTGTATGAGAGTATTGAACGCAAGGTAATTGATGTTAAGAATAGTATTGTAAATTTGTTTAGCAAGAAAACATGTTCCTCTGCGGCTTGCACGATTGAACCTGCTAGCAATTCCATCTTTTGCAAGTATCACAAATGTCTAAAATGCAACAACAAACGCACCCGAAATAATATCTATTGCTTACAGCATTCAAATGTTTATTAAAATATTCATATAACGATATGAACAACTGACCTATCCTGTAATCGAAACAGGGATGCATGGAATTTGATCAACGATGGAAACCATGTGTTTTGCCACTAAACTAACAGGCCAACAAATATAGCAGGGGAATGTTTTGATCATCCGACCTCAGGGTACCTAGAATTTCTATTATGAGCCCCGCACGCTTCCTCTGCGCCACCCTGCTAGAGCTGAATAGAGATGGTGTATTTAAAAAACTCTAAATACAACATCTCTATTCATAAAGATATATTTATTTAAAGCATTTTTCATTTTCTTTAATATGTTTTTTCGGTTGATGATATGATACGAGAAAAAATATGTGTAAAAACAGACATTGATATCACTGTTTTTACAGATACAAAAATCGATATAAGAGTTTACACAAGGGTTTTTATTCATGAGTTTCTTGTGTATCCAGAGATATAACATTTCTGTAATAACTATTACAGAATATCTTTATGTATGTCTCTACATAGGTTTCTTCTCGCGACGAGTTTTGGACGAAAATCAAACGTTTTCGAGACAGCACGATCTTTGGGCGAGAAAAGTAGCCAACTATTTTCCGAATGGCCTGGAGAAGAGACCTATGTAAATCCCGACATAAATATCGATGTAAAGGTTCTTACAGAGAGTTTGGTGTATTTAGAGACACAAAAATCCTATATTCATATAGGAATTATGTACGAGATGTTACACAGCGGTTTTTCTGTATTTGAAAAAGACAGAAAATTTATATGACTAGAAACACATAGATACCTTCTCGTTTACTTATAGCGGCCGATATATTACGAATATTCAGAATATACCGCTGGTTTCTGTGCTGCTTTCTGGGCGTGTCTAGCGGCGCGTTCTTTTTCGCGAATATCTAATAGTTTAATGACCACGTCTGGAAAGGAATCTAATGGGGTATCACCGAGGACGGCTACAATTGTATTAAAGTGGGGAAATTTACGAGTAGAAAAATAAACTTGGGTCTCACCTTTACCATTTTTATACATTTTGTACCAACGAGAATATTTATGGGGCATCAATTTAAAATCATTGTGAATATACGGCTTTTCAAGGACAGATAGCAACTTTTTATTCCTATCCCTCGGTATATAATCAAAATAACGAAACGTCGTCCGCTTTATCCGTCGGTTCATTTATATATTAAAAAATAATATATCTTTTTAACATCTACATATCTTTTTTAGAGAGGACTTTCCAGGAAATGAACCATTCGAGGACCTTGCTATAGATGATAGTTTCGGTGGAACCATATGTGCGGGCGAGATCGACGATATCAACTTCAAACGGAAATAATAAAAGAGAACATGCCCAAATAGTATATGCTTCATAAATTTTCGTATTTTGGATGCTTGCATTTTTATCTTGTGAAAAATAACGCTGAATAGACCAATAGATCGATTTGTAGCCAATAGACCATTCTGCATATTCACTTGGGATTGGCGGGCAAGACCAATTCTCTGGAAAAGAAAATAAAAATTTACTAGAATCTATCTTTACCCAATCGAGAGCCGTTTTGCGACGGTCACCTGGAAGAAGAAAGGATTCTACTACATTTTGAATCTTTTTAGGAACATTTTCTAGATACTCTCTAATTTGTAGCTGGGCTTTGGCAATCCGTTCTTCAGACAAATTTCTACCAAAACCATTTGCAATTTTCCAGATAGGTACGTATTTTAGTGAATCAAATTTCACGTTCCAAAGTTCCAACGCCCAAATACCGAGAGACCAGGAATCTACTTCAAAACCATATTTTTGGACATTTAGGTCTGTATCCAATTCAGGAGCACGATAAAAATCAGATACAATTTTGGGTGTATGGAAACCACCTAAGAGCGCTTTTGACAGACCAAAATCGATAAGGACTGCTTCTTCTCCGTCTCTGTAAAGAATATTTTCATCTTTGATATCTCTGTGGGCAATTCCAAAAAAGTTTAAGAGAGCAACTGCTTGCAAGATATTCTTCCAGGCTTTTATCTTGTTGTCAGTAGACGGATTTTTAAGTTGGGTCTCCATCTTTTCCATTTCGATGATCAATTGGGTGCCTTCATCTTTAATCTCGACGTTGTAAGTCTTTGGTAAAAAGGGTGACAAATTGCAAATTTTATGAACAAGAGCCTCTTTGTAAGAATAGGAAATATTCTCGTTTGCCGGTTCATCCTTGTTTGCTGGTATACGCTTTGTATATTTTTGTGGTCCTGTTTTTTCACCTTTTGCCATTTTTTATTATCTTTTTTTATTAAACTATTTATAAAATGTCATCTCATGTTTGTAGTTTGACGTGTCCATGTAAAACGTATTCTTCGTATTATAATAGGGTTGTAGAACCTTCTGTAACAGTACAATCGTACCTCGGCAATCCAGGTGATCTTACTAGTATTCTAACAGGTCAGGCGATTCTTGAAATGGGATCTAATCTTCAGTTTTGGACAGGAGGGTCTGTATTTTTAGATGCCACTCAGGGCTCTGCCAGATTACAAATTGAAACAAATAATATTTTGATTGGAGTTACAGGTGTCGGTTTTACTGGATCTGAAAACCCACCTCTCAATATTGCTATTCCGGCAGCCGGTTTTGAACAGACTAGTAACAGTCTTTCCATCTGGGATCCTTTTGTTCAATCTTGGCTGTTGGTCGAAGCTGTAGGTAGTACTGGTGGCGTGGGTTCAACTGGACCACAAGGTATGATTGGTGTCACTGGCTCAACCGGCCCGCAAGGTATGATAGGCGTGACAGGTTCAACAGGACCGCAAGGTATGATAGGTGTAACTGGTAGCACAGGACCGCAAGGTATGATAGGTGTAACTGGTAGCACAGGACCGCAAGGTGCTACAGGAACGCCAGGTGTAACTGGGCCAATTGGTGCGACAGGCGCAGGATTGCAACTATGGCAATATGCGGCAGATCCAACAACGTCTGCAAATACACTACGGCCAAATGCTTCTTTTCCAGGCGCTCTATCACCTAGCAATTTTATAGCACCATTACCAACACAATCATCTGAAGGCGCCGGTACTAGAATTCTTTTAGACGTGATGGGAGCAACAGGTGCATTTCGTGTCGGTATAGTTTCTGGTACACAGTGGGATCTTGCAAACCGAGGTGCTGGTTCAGTTGCAATGGGTATTGATAATATTGCCCTTTTGACTGGCGATGTTGTAGTTGGTGGAACTGCAAATACTTCTACTGGTCCCCAAGCGTTTATTGGAGGTGGTTCTGGTAATGGTGCAACTGGACAATATGCGGCAGTTGTAGGAGGACACGCAAACACAGCAACTGGTCTGCAATCATTTGTTGGCGGCGGTGAAACGAATGTAGCCTATGGACCACAGTCAGTTGTTGTAGGCGGATGGTTAAATAACGCATCTGGTCCTAAAGCCGCTGTTGTAGGTGGTAATAGCAATGGGGCTACAGGATTGAATTCATTTGTTGGTGGTGGTAGTTTAAATACGGCTGCTGGTAATTCTGCCGCAATTTCAGCTGGTTCTGTAAATATAGTATCTGGCGATTTATCATTTATTGGTGGAGGACAAAATAATAACGTTTATGGATTTAAAGCCGTCGTTGTTGGTGGCAATAATAATGGTGCTACAGGTTTGAACTCATTTGTTGGCGGCGGTAGTTTAAATACGGCTGGTGGTCTAGGTTCTGTAATTACAGGAGGATCTGTAAATATAACATCTGGAGATTTAACATTTATTGGTGGAGGATTTAGTAATAATGCATCTGGGCCACAATCTGTGGTTGTTGGAGGAAAAAGTAACGGTGCCACGGGTTTGAATTCATTTGTTGGTGGAGGTAGTTTAAGTACAGCAGGTGGTATTTCTTCTGCAATAACAGGTGGCTCTACAAATATAGCATCTGGCGATCTAACATTTATCGGAGGTGGAAATATTAATTCTGCATTACAGATTTATGATTGTGTAGCAGGTGGACATATTAATACAGCAAATGGCCCTCAAGCTTTTGTTGGCGGTGGTGCTAATAATGGTGCTACGGGTTTAAATGCGATAGTTGTTGGTGGTAGACGAAATACTGCATCTGGTACACTTTCTGTAATTGTTGGGGGTGGTTCGGCAAACGTAGGACAAGGTAACACTGCATCGGGTGATTTTTCTGCAATTGTTGGAGGTTTCCGAAACACAACATCTGGCCCACAGTCGTTTGTTGGAGGAGGCGTATTAAATATTGCTTCTGGTACAAAAACGACAATTGGCGCTGGTGGTAACAATTCTGCAATAGGAAACAATTCCTTTATTGGAGGTGGATCGACAAATACAACTTTACAAACCAATGATATTGTTGTCGGTGGAGCAAATAATATTGCAAACGGGCCACAGGCTGTAGTTGTAGGTGGAAATAGCAATGGTGCAACTGGCCCTCAGAGTTTTATTGGCGGTGGATCATCTAATAAAGCAAGCCTTAGTTTTGATATAGTTGTTGGCGGTAATACAAATAATGCTACAGGAGGTTCAAGTTTTGTTGGTGGTGGTCAAACAAATACAGCAAACTTTCAATACGATATAGTTGTTGGCGGTCTTTCAAATGTAGCAACAGGACCGCAAGCACATGTTGGTGGTGGAACACTCAACGGTGCGACAGGTTTACAGTCTTATGTTGGCGGAGGCGCACGGAATACTGCATCTGGTACATTGTCGGTTGTTGTTGGAGGTGGTTCAGTGTCTGCAGGACAAGGAAATACAGCTTCTGGAGCTAATTCTGCAATTGTTGGAGGTCTTCGTAACACGACTTCTGGTCCCCAAACATTTGTTCCAGGAGGCTTATTAAATATAGCCGCAGGTACAGCAGGTTTTGTTTCAGGTACAAATAGCAATGATGGTGCAATAAATAACAGGTTTGTTTGGGGTGATGCCTCTGGTATGGGTACATCTGGGTACTCTGGCCCAAATGCTGCATTGGCATCCCCGAATTCTGTTTGGTTTGGCTGTGGTGGTGCAGGTACTTCTGCAGGTGCGCCAGTATTCACCATCTTTACAGCCACTGGACGTACCAATAATTCTACTGCCGGAGTGCAACTCGTTCAAGGTGGTACATCTTGGAACTCTCTATCAGACGTCAATACAAAAAATCTACATGGTGAACTAGATTATTTAGACGTTTTACAAAAAATAGATACCATGCCTATATATGCTTACAATTATAACTTTAATCCTATCACCAACGTTTGTCGTGGCCCTACTGCTCAAGACTGGCATACAAGATTTCCTTCCGATAAAAATCCACTTATGATAGATACTATGGATCTTGACGGTATAACACTTGCTGCTCTAAAAGGTCTCATCATAAAACACAGAGAACTAGAAAATATTTTCATAAAAGAAACGACACGACAAAATCAAGAAATAGAGAAATTAAATATTTTAATAAAACAATTATTGGAAAAAAATGTTTAAATTTATATACACATATAAATAATGAGTGTTATACAAAACAATTATTTCTGTTGTGGTGGAGAAACTGGTTGTATCGGTCCGACTGGCCAACCTGGTATGACGGGAAGTGTCGGCCCACAAGGTGATATTGGGACCCAAGGCCCACAAGGTGACGTTGGATCCCAGGGAGCAACTGGCCCAACGTCACCACAAATATGGCAATATACGACAGACCCAACAACATTGGCAAATACCTTATGCCCAGACCCATCTTTTCCAGGTGTATTATCACCGAGTAATTTTCTAACATCATCAACTTCATCAGAAGGTGTTGGCACTAAAATCTTATTAGATGTTCTTGGTGCGACAGGTGCATTTCGCGCTGGTTATGTTTCGAGTACGCAGTGGGATCTCATAAACAGAGGAGCTGGTTCGGTAGCAATGGGTATTAATAATATTGCATCTGGTATTCAATCTGTTGTTGTCGGTGGTAATAATAATGGGGCAACGGGTTTGAATTCATTTGTTGGAGGAGGTAGTTTAAGTACAGCGGGTGGTAATTCTTCTGCAATAACAGGTGGCTCTACAAATATAGCATCTGGCGATCTAACATTTATCGGAGGTGGAAATATTAATTCTGCATTACAGATTTATGACTGTGTTGTAGGAGGACATATTAATACAGCAAATGGCCCTCAAGCTTTTGTTGGCGGTGGTGCTAATAATGGTGCTACAGGTTTACAGTCTTATGTTGGTGGTGGTAGGCGAAATACAGCATCTGGGACACTTTCCGTAGTTGTTGGAGGTGGTTCGGCAAGCGTAGGGCAAGGTAACACTGCTTCTGGGGATAATTCTGCGGTTGTTGGTGGTTCTCGTAATACAACTTCTGGAACATCTGCCTTTGTGGGCGGTGGATTATTAAATCAAGCATTGGGTACACGATCTTGTATTCCTGGAGGTAATTTGAATACAGCCACCGGTACAGCCGGTTTTGTTTCGGGTACAAATAGCAATGATGGTGCAATAAATAACAGGTTTGTTTGGGGTGATGCCTCTGGTATGGGTACTTCGGGTTATTCTGGACCAAATGCGGCATTGGCATCCCCGAATTCTGTTTGGTTTGGTTGTGGTGGTGCGGGTACTTCTGCGGGTGCGCCAGTATTTACAATCTTTACAGCGACTGGACGTACCAACAATTCTACTGCAGGAGTACAACTCGTTCAAGGAGGTACATCATGGAACTCGTTGTCTGATGTCAATACAAAAGACCTGCATGGCGAACTAGATTACCTAGACGTTTTAGATAAAATAGATTCCTTACCGATATATGCATACAATTACAAGTTCAATCCGCCTACTAATATATGCCGTGGTCCTACCGCCCAAGACTGGCATGCTCGTTTTCCTTCAGACAAAAATCCGCTTATGTTGGATACCATGGATCTCGACGGCATAACACTTGCTGCTCTCAAGGGGCTTTCTATTCAGCACAAGGATCTCCAACAAAAATATAATACATTACAAGAACGTATCGAAATTTTAGAGAAATTCATAATTAATCAACAATAAATACAAATTTTCTTTTTAAAATAAAAGAAATTATTCCTCTATACAATACATTAGAATATCGGTAATCTGAGAAGATATTGTGGCTGTATTGAATTTATCGACTACAACTCCTTGTAAAATAGCAAGATGCTCGTCGAGGATACTAGGATTTTTATAATATTCAATCATCCGTTGGCAAATCGTAGCGGGATCTACAATTCCTACCAGACAACCTTCGACATATTTCTTTAGAGCCAAATCACCGGATGTTCTATAGACCTCGATTAAACTATCAAAACGACTATCGAGACCATTAAACATAGTATCCCTTCCATGCAATCTAGCCCTAATATTATCAGTAGTACGACAATAGACCGATGGTAGCATCGCGGAACAAGGGACACAAATTTCCTCTGGAACCAAGGCCATAAACGATGAATGCCAGGGAAGGATAGTAAATGTATCACACAAGGATGCTTCAAATGGCGTAAGCCCAAATCCTTCCCCGTCTGTACAATTTATCATAATATCAAAGGAATTGTATAAAACATGTAAAATATCTTCTTCCAGGTGATCTTCTATGACTGTGACTGGAAGGTCACCTATCAATCCTTTCCAATCCCTAAACACCCATGGGCCAGAATCTTGTCCTGTTGTTTTAATTATTAAATGACTGTTTTTAATTTCACTATTAAACAATCTAAACGCCTCGATCGCCAAATCATGCCTTTTCCGCGTATTGTTGGCATTGCAGATTCCTACTAGATAGACATCAGTATTATGAGATATACCTAATCGAGACAACATATACCTCTTGCTAAATTCTTTTTTCTCTCGACAAGATAGAAAACTGAATGATTTATCAATAGAAAATTCAACTAGATGAGCGAGTATAAAAACTTGCTTGTCGGGATATAATCGTTGCAAAAGGGTACAAGAACTAGCATTCATCGTGATCAGGAAATCATACATCGAAAGATCCGATAAAATTACATCTTCTGTAAAATCAACGGGACAAAATGCTGCAAGTTGTACTGTCTTTAATGTCTGTGTAGACCCTCTGGGACTATTTCTCGGATTCTGTACCTCATTTAATAATTCTCTGTTGTCATTCAATATATTACCAATTTGTTGTTGGTTAGAATCATTATGCAAAACGATGATAAGATCTGGTGTATTCCCGACGACTCTTTGTACAAATTCTACTGTAGGTATATCCCTACTCACATCTACCGTATTAAACCATGAAAACAATTGCAGATATTTGTAGGATACAGCACTATACGAGTTTCCTTTACTAATCTGCGATATCCACGTCACTTTCATTTATATGTATATTATCTTATAAATGAGTGTAGGATTACAAGGTACAGATTGTCGATATTCAGATGGACAGCAATGTATGATTGGCCTGACCGGTGTATGTATGCCAACAGGATTACCCGGTAAAACAGGTTGTCCATGTATAGAAATTCATCAGGATGCTAAAGGTGCGGTAGGACCTGTAGAAGTACAAAATAAATCCAAAACAAAACCATCTAAAATAGACAAGAAATCACAACTAGATGTCAAGGCCGCTACGAATCGCATTGAAAAACACGATCCAGACGTTATTAAAAAACGTCTCCAACGAAAAAACTTGTAAATAATTTACCCGATAAAAAGAATTTTAGAATATAAAGAAGATGTCGGGAAATAATAATATACCTATTCCAGATGTTGAGCCGTTGGATCAGTACCAAGTTATGTTGCATGAGGAATTTTTTACTTCTGCCTCTAGAGCACGGATCATGAAACTAGCCCTTTATCAATTTAAGAAAAAATATGGTACAACACCACCAGTTGCCGACTGGATGATCAATTGGGCGATGGACGATACAATCGCCGATAGAAATCGGTGGAAACAAACTTTTCAAATTCACAATCTTCAAATTTGGGCATCTCAGCGGCTTGTCGAACGGATGGAAGATATGGATTACGATACCAACCTCAACTGGTTCGATGTCCAGACACAAAAACGGGACATTACTTCTATTCCTTCCGTCTGCGGCTCCCACTTTACCGACCGCATCAAATATCGCTCACCAAATATTTTATAAAATTGAAAAAATATATGTATTTCTAAACATATATAGAAAAATGTTGAAGAATCTCTCTCGTAGTTTTTGGACGATTTCATCAGGAACAATGGTTGGCTATGTGGAAAATTTGGGTAAGAATGGCATTTTGTTTAGTAATCGTTGTATCCATTTTCGACAAACGACATCAAACTTGTCAAACCACGGTGAACTAATGAATATTAGCATCGAGAAATGTATGACGCAGAATCCTGAATGTCTGTATACAATACAAAATGCAATGGAAAACCGCCAGCCTGTTACGATTCACTATGAATTAGATCTTTTAAACCGTCCAACAAACGGAGAAGTAGTCGGTCAGTACTTTCTCAAATATATCAAAATCGATCATTCTATTTCAGACGTTGTCATCTCTCGAAAATAAACATCGACGTAGAAGGAAAAACTGAAAATAATATTATTAAATGAAATAATATAACGAGATGATAACATATGTACCGGTTTCGTTGGTATCGGCGTTGGCAGGACGACATTCGTGTAAAAGGTGGCAAGATGCGGTTTTGCAATTGTTTCAAAACTATTATCCGACCATACTCGACGAAATAGATTCTTTGCGTGAAGAGGATAGTAGCGATAGTGAAAAAGAAACTGACGCACCGAATACAGAAAACGATATACGAACTGGTATCCAAGAGAAATCGCTGATTGAATATAAAGAGACAGTAACAAATCCTATTTATGTCGAACCTACATCCCTAGACGAGCAAGAAAAACAACTAGTCAGAAAAGATCGTGGTACATTTCTTGAAACAGATACAATTTCTAGATTGATAGGTAACCAAACTCTTAAAAATGCGTATAATCTACCTGCTATCAAAATTAACTGTCAAGTTGGTGTTTCTAGATCCTTTACTTATGTTTCTAATGGTACAAACATAGCATATACAATTTCAGGTGCAATAGACGGTGTGATTTGGAACAAGTGTATATTGGAGATTAAGAATCGTTGCCATCATTTTATGGAACCTGGATATGATATTGATCAGTTGACCATGTATATCGTTTTGTTTTCCATACCGTTGCCAGGGCGGCTAGTACAACAGTATGATGGTGAGATATGCATAGGAGACGAGATCCCGTATAAAGAAGCTGTAGCAAAATGGCAAAACGATATAAAACCATCTCTTGATAAACGACTTGTTAAATTAAACAAGAAACTAGCCTGTCTCGATTATCAATGGTTTTATGATAATATTTTATCCTGATGAAAACTGAAAAAATTAAGTATATTTTAACAAATGTATTAAATGACTGAGGATATTTTCGCTGAATCTAGAAAGAATCAGGTCGAGTTTGAGAGGGTTGTTGCAGAAATGAAACCATGTGAAACAGATTATGTGTTGATTACAGGAGGAAAACTTGTAGCAATTGGGTCTGAATCTGATTTAGAAGAAATTGTATGTGAGTTATCTCCAGGAGTATACATGTTCAAACGTGCCGATTCTAAAATCCCAATAATTAGGAGAAACCGTCTTGCCGTTTCTTTAGACGATTGAAAAGAAAACCGATGTACTGACGACAAAAACTGAAAATAATATTTTTCAAGTATTATTTTCAGTTTTATGGGATAATATTTACAAAAAAGTGTTATTATTAAAAACAAGATATAAATGTTTCTCGATGTAAAAACAATTATTCTTGTAACGGTAGGACTGATAAGTATTGGGGTGATGATATATTGCATCTTGCGAGATAATAAGCCGGCTAAAAATCCTAATATTACACAACCACCTCCAGATCAACAAATGACAATTTTAGACGACCAATCAGAGAGCAATTATGATACGGTCGATGGAGCCGCCGGAAAATCAGCTGCCACTGGCGGTGACGAAAGCATCTACGACTCGGTATAAAATATATACCCAAATATAAATATCTGATAGAAAACAATATCCCCCAATAGAAAAACGATGTATTTACAGTATTATTTCGTCAAGAATATTTTCTTCGATCCATTGTTTGCTGGGAAGTAGGTGGTTATCGATTCGGTAGCGATGATAGCCGAGGTGTTGAAGATGTGGGCAGCATGTGCAACCTATGATGGAAGGATAGGCTATATCTAGACAGTCTCGTTTGCATGGATTATTTATACACAATGTATACCAACCAACTAGATCGTCTAATGTCAAAAATGGAAACTCTTGTTCTAACCAATCATCTAGCATTCGCTCAAAACGCATTACCTTGTTGTAACAAAAAGAACATAGTCTGTATTGAAACGCCAATGAATCTGCATCCAAATTACTATCTGGATTAAGCGATGTAGAACAACCACTAAATTTACATATATACAACATTTTTATCGCAGTTTTTTTCTTTCATCAAAGAAACAGACATAAAAAAATATAAAAAATATAAAAAATATAAAAAATATAAAAAATATAAAAAATATAAAAAATAAAAATATAAAAAATAAAAATATAAAAATATAAAAATATAAAAATAAAAATATAAAAATATAAAAATAAAAATAAAAAATAAAAATATAAAAATAAAAAATAAAAATATGGATAGCGAAAATTAACGTTCTGGAAGCATACAAATTTCCGAATGGCCTTGAGAAGAGACCTATGTAGATATTGACATAGAAAGTGTTCTGTAATGGTTATTACAGATGTTCTTTGTGTAATTAAGACACAAGAAATTGATATGAATATAAATATTTGTATAAGAATCCTTACATAACAATTTCTGTATTTAAGATTACAGAAATCGTTATGTCAATTATTACATCGATATCGTCTCATTGACGATTACAACCAAAAATATAAAAATGAAAATAATAAAAATATTGTAAATATTTTTGAAATGATATTTAAAAAAATGGTTGATCGCAACGTTTTATATATCGGTGCTGGTTTGTTGTTATTATTGGTGGCTGGTTTTGGTGTGTGGTTTGTCATGAATACAACTCCCTCTGATAAAATTGGTCCTAGTCCAAAAGGTTCCAGCTTTTTCTCTGGCGTTCAGTCATCTGTAGCCAACTTTGGAAATAGTGTCTACAACGCATTTCCACATTCTTCAAATATTGGCACGTTTTCAGATAGTCACTTAAATGGGGACGCAAATGTAGGAGGTAGATTTAGTCCTTGTCCATGGATGTGTGTTAGGAAAAATGGCATATGTGTTAATCGTCTCACAGGAGCAGGTTGTAATCCTCCTGTTGCCTTTTGTCAACCACCATGCACATCTGTCAATGGAGTTTGTATGCACAACGGCATCCCATGTGGTATCAATAACTAACAACTTTCATTATTTTTGTTAATGAAAAACACCACTTCCTACGACAAAACGAGAAAGTTTGGTCCGGTGATTTGGAATTTTTTAAAGGAAGATTGTAATACGTAGCATGATCCTTGTTCCATGAGACGGTAAGCATCTAAATGAGGGAATTCGATTTTACCTCGTTCAATTGCAAGAACAAGGCAAACTCCTGGGTTCTTTACGACGGTATTAGATGTATACGTTGTTTTTGTTGTGAAATTAACTTTGGCATCATCAATAAAAAGATTGTTATTCACAAGTTTCAAAATGTCTTTTGCTGGTGTTTTATCCTTGTCATAATGGGCACTATAAGGACCTGGTATAGAATTGCAATGGGAAAAGTACCTCGGCAAAAACTCTGGGATATATTGTGCGTCTGTATTTCTATGTCCCGTAAATACCATCTTTTTAGTCTTTGGAGGTTCATAAATCAGAATTTCAACAAGTTTTTTCTTTGTAATCGGTTTTTTGTATAGATATTTTTCTTTTGCAAGTGTCTTTGCTACCGCCTCGAGGATTTTTTCCGACGATTTCTTGGTCTGTTTCTTTATTGGTTCTTTTATTGTCACCGATTTCTTGGATTGAACAGTCGATTTCTTTGTTGCTGTGGTTTTCTTTGTTTCTAATGGGGCTTTTATCGATTTTTTGTCCTTTGTTGATCCTTTAACAATCGTTATAGCAGCTTTTGGCTTTGCTTTTGCGATATCAACATCTGTTTTTTTCATTAGAGTTGTCTTTTTCATATATATTGATATATAAAATATAATTTACGTTTTTATTTCAGTTTTGTAACTCGACATCGTAGGACTTTTTCTAAATCATATAGACATCTTTGGTGTTTTTACCAACGTAAATGACTGGGATGGTGTTGATATGTGGAGGTTTATAATTATCATTGTTGTTACCTGGATAGACATCACCGCTATTATTATTACCTCCTTGTTCGATTTGGTTGCAAAGTTCATGTTGTAGAAATGTGTTTCGGTAGATGAATAGGCGAACAAGATGAATAATACAAAGAAGGAGGAAAAATGAGCCAGTTGCTCCAAATAAAATAGTCATATCGTTATCATAGGCAATAAACTCCCAAAACATCGCAAACATTGAACAAAAGAAAAATGCAATCATCCACGCAACAAACGCCGCACCAGGCATACTATACGGATTCTTCCACCAAGCAGGAATATTACCAATACACATTCTATCTATTCTAAATATTTAGACATTTATTTTCAGTTTTTGTGATATAATATATCCGTACCAACGAAGGAGGTACGGATATATTATACACCAACTTACGAGAGGCGCCAAAGCGCCGCGAGTCAGTTTTTGTTGTCTTCCTATGTCAGTGTGATCTGATAAATGCATTTATCAGACACCAACTTACTAGCGTTGCGAGTCTATTCAATAATATTAGAGTTGTAGATGGGTCCGTCGAGACGAAAGTTGTATTCTGTTAGTTTTTCTTTTACGCGATTACTTTGCCAATAAGGTGGTCTGATATTGTCAACTGTAAACGATGGACATCTAATAATAGACAAAGTTGTTCATAACAATCAACATATCGTACAGTACACCTTATATTCTGAATGTGAATATTGAATCTATCATCTTGTAATAATACACGCACGATATCCGTCTTTCCTAAACGACATGCCTTACAAAGATAATCATTCAAGTTTGTTCGAGGCGTTGTTTCATTTGCTGCATATCTCCAATCGTAAATACGGTGATCTGATAGCAATAATCGTAAAATATCAGCATGATCACCCCAACAAGCATAATCAATGCACTGTCTAATCGGAAACACAAACGGAGTAGATAATAAAAGCCGTACAATTTCTATATGATTTCGAAAACATGCGTCTGCCAGATGGGTCAAACAGATCACAATGTTGGGATGGTCTATTAACGCTCTTACAATTTCCAGCCATCCCATTTTACATGCTATTCCAAGATGTTCAACATCCACTGTTATTTTTGGATCATTCATCATTCTCTTTACTTTGGCCGTATGACCCAGATATATTTCCTTGCCAAATTTACGTTGTAACCAAGTGATGGTCGTCATTTTTATGATATTTGTATTTCGATTGATTTTTTCATTTTTATCTCATACCTTTGAGAATGAGGAAAAAGATGTGTTTGAAAAGGCATGGTAGAAAATGTCGTTGCAAGTGCTTTTAATTTCGGTTTGCAAGAGGGGATATTCAAATCGGCTGATATTATTCAAGATTTCCAAAGTAGACTGAGCATATTTCTGAGCATGTAGGGATGATTTACCCTTTTTCACAGATGTTAGATAGTCATGCAAGTTGTCTAATCTATCGCAAAATTTAACAAAGAGAGCGTCTTTGTTCATAGATCCCATTTTAGCAGATAGATATGCTGTCTTTCCCATTTTGTCACATTCTATTTTATCTGTAGTCAACTGTTTTACTAATTGTAATACTTCTTCTCCAAAGTTGGCCAAGATATCGTCCTCTGTTACAGACGTATCTTCAAGGGTATCATGCAATAGAGCAACTTGAATTAGTAATTCTGTAGTAAGACCATTTGGCAATGGATGATAATAGTTGACCACATTTCTTGCAACATTGAGAGGGTGACTTATATAAGGTAACCCAGTATCCCGTCGTATCTGTCCCTCGTGTGCACGTGCAGCAAAGTCGTATGTACGTCTAATAAGATCAGTCGTTAAAATATCATTGTTCATTTTTTATATTTATTTTTCCAAATAAAGAAATTATTGATAATATTTTGACTCTGACGTACTAAGATGCAGGACCCGCTAGTCAATATTGTATTTACATATATCGCAGACGGTCGGCAATCAATTGTTTGCAGCGAGAGATATTTTCGTTTAGACGGTCAAGGTCGTTAAACATACGTGTACCCAGTTGTTGTTCAAGACTGTTCAATACAGATTGCAGCACAATCATTGGATAACTACCCACATGAATGTTACTATATGTCGATGTACAATAATTATAGATTTCCTTGTATTGTTGAGCGATTTTGTTATTTTGCCAGACTTGTTCCTCTTCTTTTTCAAGTTGTCGGATTTGGTTACGAAGGTCAATGATCTTGTCACTAATGGCATTACTCGCAGCAATTGTATCATTGACTTGTTTCATATCAAACGCCTCGACATGACCACGTTCGACCCAACCTTGGGCATCATTGGGGATTGTATCATGCGAAACGTCCTTTGCAGATAAAAAGAAATCATTAATCGTCTTGATTGATGGGATAAGAAATGTCGTCTTGAAAAAGATATGAACAAAACCTGTGGGTGTTTTGGTAATGACCGTATATTCTTCTTCTGGTCGTTGTTCAACAGTAAACGTAAATGATTTGGGATATGCCGTTTCTGCATTCTTGACCACTTCTTGATGGTCAGTAGATAATAGAGGCATGATATCTGTCAATTCACTTGGCTTGAACGGATTGGCAACACGCGTAACAAGCTGGGGGTTATCATACGTAACTGGTGGTGGGACATAGCTTACCCCGTTTGAATTAGTAGTACATATTCCGATGGCGATGCAATGACGTCCAGAAGTAACACCACCGGTTGGTTTTGGGACGAAGTAGTTGGTCATATTTGGAAAAGTGACATTGGTTGTATTAACCATAAATGTTACCGTATAGCATTTTGATAGCATTGGTGTAATAGAATTGATATAATATGGTGTTTCAAAAGATGACGGTGTATGAACAATCGTTTCTTTATCTCCATCTTTGAATGTTGTTGTCACGGCACGATATAAAGTGTGGTTGGATGGCAGATTCTTGATGAAATGCTTGGTACCATCTGTGATATTCTCGACAAGTGTTGGATTCTTTGTATCAAGAACCTTGACATCCATCTTTTCTGCACCACTATAATTAATATAATTGATAGTATAATATTGACCAACTTGAAACTGCATTTTTTCTATATTCTAATTTATATCCAATTTATTTTCAATTTTTTATATTTTTTCTATCTATAGAAAAATGTGTATAAGAAGAATAATTTATTCGAGGACGATAGATTTTTTGGTGGTGAGATAACAGTTGAAGAAATATGCTTTCATTTGGTCTTTTGTTGCGTTTTCGATAACGTGAAAACGAATGCGATAGAGATCCAATGTTTCCAAAAGAGTTTCAATACCACCATCATTGTTGCTTAGGACTAGTATGAAATCACAACGCTCATTCTTGTACATGTTTTGCAATGTGGAACTCGTGAGATGGTTAATATCGAGTATACAAACAGTCATATCATAATCAAAATTAACAACGGTATTAATTCTATTATCTTTATTATCGCCGCGTTGCCAAAAGGGACCAGTTCCAGCCACTGCTTTAACTTTGAAAAATTTGTCAAACTGGGGTTTGTAATAAGCACAAATTGCCCGTTGGAGTTTAGTAATTTCCTGGTTTCTAATTAGAGAAAAATTATTATTCCCCTCGTTTTTATATTGGAGATAACCCAACTTTGCAACACGACAAACCTTGTAATTTAAAATAGTTAAAAGTAGTACTTCAATATCATCTGCAACGGGTAAGCTCTCTGAATAGCCTATTTTCTGCAAAACATCTTTGCGCCAACATCTTGGGTGGTTTGGTACGGCTGTTATGTCTTGGCAAGCAATACTATTGATATCGCAAGACTTGGCAGAATATAACCACTTGCCAGTTTTTGTATTCTTTTGATCTTTGGCGAGACAAATCGTTCCGTCCCTAGTTTCTGTAGCTACAAACTGACGATAGTAGCTCCCTAGCCCCATCCCCCAGCCATCTCCGTATGAAAAGTTTTTCCAGTCTTCAAACAATTCAGCAAAATCCATATATACAAAGCCGACTTCTGGATCAGATTCGAATGCCTTAATCAACGTCTCTAAACAATCTGGCATAATATCATCGTCGTGATCTAGTTCCAACAAATATTTCCCACGACACAAACTGCTGGCTTGATTCTTAAGTGCTCCAATAGAACCCGAATGTTGACTCGGCTTATACAGTCGTATGCGTGAATCTTTTAATGTCTCGATTAGCCATTTAAAGTTTTCGTCACCAGGTGTATCATCGAGAATGATCCACTCCCAGTCTTTTTCAGTTTGCATAAGGAGGGAATTATATGGTCGTAGGATTTTGTGGCCAGATTTAAAACTAGTAGTAAAACAAGAGATCTTTGGCCGGAAAATTTCTCTTTTTGGTAGATTTTGAATATAACAAGATAGAATTTTATTATACACGATACCGTTATTAGCGACTGTTTCGATGGTAATCTCTTCAGGTTTAATATGTAGCCATTTTTGAAAAGTCTTTATGATCATTAAATTTTGAATAGGATATTCTTGCCAAGAGTCTCCAACTGTCAATAATATATTCCAATGCTCATCATAGAGAAGTTTAATATCGTCTATATTTTCCGTAATCTTGTACGTAAACTGAGGATCCTTGGTTAAGATATCATCAATCGTCTTATATTTCCCCTGTCTCAAAACTATTACATATGGATACTTGCTCATTTTATTAAATGAATCTTCCTTATATTAATTTATTTCTCGCACAATATGTATTTATTTTATCTTTAGCGATTGTAAAACTCGGCCATGTTAAAACCAAACCAATCGTCTAGAAATCTAAAAACTTGAGTCGCCAAAGAAAAAGTCTCTTGGTTTGCTTGGGACGCTGTTTCCTGGTTTTCTGTTTCGTCATTCATAGCCCGAAAACTAGCATATTCTTGTGGTGTCATATGACGTAATTGTGTATTATTGCGACGATGTGTATCCAACGATTTTTCAAATTGCGTTTGACGAAGTTGTTCGGCGCGAGTTAGATTAGGTTCAATAACCCAATCTTGACCCATCGTATGACGTGATTTTACTCCCCACATATAAATCGTGTTTAAAAGGACACGTTCGAGACGACGATACTGATAATAACCAAGTTTCTCATCCTTGGCCAACGGTCGAAACTGCATAACCATTGGTTGCATTGCCATTCGTTGTTTTGCCCACTTGAGTGCCGAGCGCTTATTCCAATTGTCATTTGAAACCTCGCCAGTTGCCTCATTCTTGGAACAACGCGTCCATGTAACAGCTGAATAATAAACCATGGTACTCTTTTCAGACGGATTTTGTGTTGGTGTATCCTTTTGCGTGGGTGTATCCTTGTCTGTTGTCATCACTTTTTCCTGCGTCCGCGACGTTCCACTAGAAGCCCCAAAAATCTGATACACCAAGGTAAGTACGCGAGAAAGCTTGCCATTCTTGTATTTCTTGATATGTTGCGAAAACGTTCGAGTAGATTGCATTTTTACTCTTTTCTTTTTCTGAAAACATTTTTCAATTTTTATATTTTTATATTTTTATATTTTTATATTTTTATATTTTTATATTTTTATATTTTTATATTTTTATATTTTTCTATTTTTCTATTTTTCTATTTTTCAATTTTTATATTTTTTATATTTTTATATTTTTATATTTTTTATATTTTTTATTTTTTTTATAGATGGAATATTTTTGTAATATCTGTATAGAAAAAATATACAAGAAAAAATAAAAACGATAGAAATGTCATGTGGTAATATGTCTAGAACGGGATATAATGCAATGAGACCAACTACTTGTCAGGGGTCTTGTTGCAGACAAAACCCTTCATATTTTATTTCTACGCCACCAACTTTACCAAATATTCAATGTGATAACCAAGAAGGTATATTTATGGTAGAATCTTGGGTTGGACAACCGGGTGTTTCTGGTTCATCTGGAATATCGGCTGTTTCACTGAGTTTGTGTGATTCACTTCAATTCTGGACTGCTGGTACAATGAATGTAGATGTAACTCCCGGATCCGCCCAAGTTTCAGTCGACGCACAAAATATTATAACTGGTTCTGGAATACCAACATCTCCGCCACCAACCACCAAATACCCGTTTTTATATAGGGATAATACAACTAATAACCTCTGGATTTCAGATGCCGGTAGTTGGGCACAAAGTGGTTCAACAGGTCCTCAGGGACAAGTTGGAGCGACCGGCCCTGGGCCGATTGGTGCAACAGGTTCAACGGGTCCACAAGGTATTCAAGGAATACAAGGTCTCATCGGCGTTACAGGTAGCACAGGCCCACAAGGTTCAACTGGGGCGTTTTCAGGAGTTGGGGCATTACAAGTTTCAAATGCATCTGTAAGTGTAAGTGGTACACCCGTAAATATTATTACATTTAATACAGTTATTGGACATGCTTATAATTTTAGAGGAATGATGTTTGGCGATTCGTCTTTAGGAACCAACTGTACTCTTGGTATCACTGGTGTAGCACGTAGTTCTTTTTATTATAGTAGCCAATTGAATGGGCCATCCAATGTATTGCAAGTATCAAATTCTTCTGGTGCAGCATCAACAGGTGCTACACTCAGTCTGGCTGGTTCTGGATTTGGAACATGTCTAGATGTTTATTTTCTTGCAAGTGCAACCACCGTCTCACTCTTATTTACAACCTCTGTTGCTAGTGTCAACATCTCCACCGGCGGTCTATTTATTTCTACTTAAATATCAACATTCTACTTTTACAAAAATGAAAATTATACATATAAATATTTTTAAATAAAAAATGAGCAAGTATACATATTTTCCGCGCAACGAGCAATTGTCCGAGTACCAAGATAAACTGGACAAGACGTTTTGGTCGGCAGATGAAGTTGATTATGATTCTGATCGAGTGACGATGGCTTCTTTGGAGAATCTGATAACAACTGGCAAGGAAGAAAAGATTGGCGATACAATTATTACATCTCAACAAGCCATGAATATTACCGTCTTTCTTAAAAATATTCTCTGTTTGTTTGCCCAATTGGATGGAGTAGTTATAGAAAATCTGATTGAAAATTTTACCCATGAGATTTCACAAGGCGAAAAAGAGATCCAACAATTTTACATCGCCCAGGCACACAATGAAGTAGTCCATTCAAAAAGTTATGGTATGCAAGTAGAAAAGTTGATCAAAGATCCCAAGGAAAAAGAAGCCATTTATACGGCCTCCCTTGAATATCCTGCTGTTAAAGCTATCACCGATTGGTCATTTAAATGGTTTGATACGTCTTTACCTATTGTCGATCGTTTGATTGCTTTTTGTTGCATCGAAGGTATCATTTTTACTTCTGGATTTGTTGCCATCTACCGTCTCAAGGAATGGGGCTTGTTTACAAAAGGCCTCTGCAATGCCAACGAGTTTATCTCTAAAGACGAGGCTGTTCATACAGCCGCAGGTATTGCCTTTTTCCATCACAAGGTGAATAAAGGCGAGTTTGTTAGACCTACTAAAGAACGCGTTTACGAAATCATTGAAGCGGCTGTAGCTTTGGCTGATCAATTTACAGATGAGGCAGTACAGCCAGAATTGGTGGGTCTCGATAGAGCCGACATGAAACAGTATGTTCGTCTATCGGCGGATCTCATCGTAACAGATCTCGGGTATGAGAAGAGATACGATGTCGAATGCCCATTTCCCTGGATGCTCAAAATCTGTCTTTTCAATATTACCAACATGTTTGAATCTCGCGTCACCGAATACTCTAGAGCCGTTACCAGCATTTTACAAGATGATGAAAGTGATGGATGGTCGTCTGAAGAGAAAGAATAAAAATGAAAATGTTCATATAAATACAAGATATGAAAAAATGACAGCAGAAAAAATAACGGAAACAATAATTTCTAACGAGACAATTGCTACTAAAATTGAAATGCACAAAGAACTATTATCTTTTTGGGATCCGGAAGATAAAACCCATTATAATCAATATACTCCAGACAAGCAAAGATGTCCATGTAGTGTTAGATGGGAAAATCTAACCAGTTGTGATGCAAACACGATTTTTGGTGTTCATGGATTCAGATTTGAGTAAAAAAGAATAGTGGGTCAATAAAAAATTGAAAATTCTATATGAAAATATAAATATTATAAGAACCTCGTTGATGCAAGAAGCAGAACAGATCCCAATTTCGGAAATGTCAGAGGGTATGCTTGACGAGTTGGAGGATTGGTATGATACTTGTATCAAGCAGTTTGCACAACGAAAAAAGGCTCTAAATGAAGAAAAATGTAAGCGTATGGAAATCCGTAAAGCAAAAGAATTGGCCGTTTTAGAAGAGCAACGTAGAGATATTCAAACATCTATCGCCGAGAATAAAACAGAAATTATCAAGATTCGCCAGTATATCACTGGTCATGAAAACGAGATCAAGGAACAGCAATCTCAACTCAAGCGTCTTGAAGCAGATCGTTGTAAATACGTCGGCCACCGATGGGATTATGACTTTGATCATCCAACCCTCGAAGAGCACTGTGTCGTCTGCGGACACTGGCGAGACGATTAATGTATTTCTCCTGTATAAAAAAATGAAAATCTATATGAAAATATAAATATATAATACATGTCTAGCAAAGTCAAAAAAGGAAAAACCAGAATAGTTCCAACACCTGCAAAGAAAAAGACGGTATCCAAACAACAAAAGGCAACTGTCGCTACCAACGTAGGAGGAAAAAAGAAACCAGACCCAACAAAGAAAAAGGTTGTTCCAAAGAAGAAATCCGTCATACAAAAAGATACACCCTCACCAAAAGAATCACCACCGTTGGTAAAAAAGAGGGTATTGCGGGTGAAATATAGTGAGCAACTGGATGAGATGTGGAAATGGTACGGTTTGAATGCTGTTCCCGAAGAAATCCTATTAGATATATTCAAGTTTGTAGGCATGCTAAATTGCTATGTGCTAAAAACGGTAAACAAGCAATGGCACCGAATTATAACTGGCGAGTTTGCGATGCCAAAGTGGATCAACCGTTATATTCCTCCGATATATTCACCTTTTCAATATCAGTTTGATGTGATAAAATGGATGAGATTGCAAAAATATGGTGGTATCCTAAGTATGGAACCAGGAATGGGTAAAACCATGACCTCTCTTACTTATATCAACATCTCCTATTCTATTCGCAATCTAGTTCTCTGCAACAAATCGCAAATGTCGATATGGAAAGATGAAACGGGTAAGTTTTATGGCGAACATTTCAAGGTCTTGTGTTGCCATACGGAATATGATGGGCATATAAAAGACTTTTCGGAAGAACAACTCGCCGAGTATGATATTATAGTTGTCACATACCAAAATGCGCGACATATCGTTGACCCTGCTAATCCAGTATCTAGGATTTTTTGGAACAATGTATTTTGCGATGAGGTTCATACCCTCAGAAATCAACCAACTTCTATGTATCCGTTTGTAGATGCGATTAAGAAAACAAAAATGTGGGGATTGACGGGTTCCCTCATCTACAATAGTATGAATGATGCCCGGAATATCCAAAAACTCATTGATGATACTTCTGTATATTCCTACAATAATATAAAAGTATTGCGATTTGCCGATGTTGATATCAAATTACCGACATTGACTATACATTCAGTTTCCACACCAAGGACAGCCGTTCAAGATAGATTATATACCCTTTATGATACTAAAGCTCTCGATACAATTGAACAACTAGGAGCGCATGGTAAAAACTTGTCTGCAATCTGGACGATCATCCATAGAATGAGACAATTGTCAATCTCACCTGCATTGATTCGTAAATCACATACAAAGTTGGGTGATCTCGCCGAGGAAAATAGACATAAAGCACCTCGTATCGAACATATCTGTGATTCTATCCAAAGTGATACACGGCAATCTCTAGTATTTTCATATTATACAGAGACACTTGATCTAATAAGGCAAAACCTACTCGAACGAAACATACCTTGTTTTATCGTAAAAAGTGCTGACAAACTCTTATTACGTGATGATTCGATTGTCAAGTTTATAAAGGGTAAATATAGGGTGTTGTTGATGACGTATGCAATTGGTAGCCATGGATACAATCTCGTAAATGCAAGCAAGGTATATCTGGCCGAAGTATGGTGGAATATGCAAGTCATGCAACAGGCATTCAAGAGAGCATATCGCCTTGGGCAGGAGAATCATGTAGACGTGTATATGTATGCAACTGATAATTCTATTGAATCTAGAATGCTCGATATTTCCAAAGGCAAACAGACCATCGAAGACGCCCTCATCAACGAATGCAAACCCAAATCTAAATTGTCTTTGCAAGAAATCAAATCATTGTTTTAGATGTGGTATAAAATGATATCTTTTGAGAAAAAGATGAATGATCAAAATTATTTTGATACATAGATATTATTCTTGTGATCGAGGAGGATCAAATCAACTTGGACAACGTCACCTTGGGAATTGTCTTGGTCGTAGAGTATTTGTGACGCATAGGCAAAGTTGCGACATTTGGACAACATATTTTGTGCCTTTTGGTAATCTTTATAAACTCCTACATAATAAAGGGTACCAAAACAACCGCACCCAGTTGCACCAGTTTTCATCGTTACAAGATAGAGATGGTCTGGTGTTTCGGTATATTTTTTTATAAAGACGATAGAATCATTGGCTGTTAGTGACTTTCTGGTATATTTGCTTGTTGTTAATATTGGTTCCATATTGATATAATGTTTTTCGTAAAATCTACTACGCATTTTAGCTACTTCCTCTACTGTTGGGTTAACGGGCATATGATAGAGGGAATTATCAGTTGGCACATCTAGTTTTCCATATTTTTGTTCGAGTGCATCGTCTATCGTTTTTACAATAAAACTGTCGATGTAATCATCGATTCGGTCAAAGTCGTATGGATCTTTTATTTCCTCTTCATCAAAAGCAGATTCGTTGTCGGAATCGATTGGGATATTATTTTCAATGTTATCAATAAAAAGTTGTACTTGATAAAAGTGTGGGTGTGATTTTGTTTTATTTTCCTCATCGATACTTGCTTTAATAGCTTTTAATTGATCATCCGTTTCAATCGGGGTTGTCGTATATTTAGACATTCCATGTCCATTTGGTACTCGGGTAATATAATATATCTTCATAGTTGTTAATTTATACATATTTGTTGTATCATTTTTCAGTTTTTGTGATGTTGTCACGAGTGAAACGAGTGATAACACACCAACTTACGAGAGGCGCCAAAGCGCCGCGAGTCAGTTTTTGATGGGTTAGGACAGACAAAAAAACTGAAAAATATCTACAAAAATCGTAAACCATTACGATTCTATAAATGAACAAAGAATTCTTAATCGCGTGCGAGACTGGTGATGTTGCGACGGTAACAGTGTTGTTATCATCTGGTGTGGATCCATCATGTTGCAAAAATTGGGCTATACAAGTTTCTAGCCTTAAGGGTCATACAGATGTAGTAAAATTGTTACTAGCAGATCCTCGTGTTGATCCATCAGTTCGAAACAATTTTGCTATACGATGGGCTAGTGAAAAGGGACATCTAGAAGTGGTTAAGCTTTTATTGACAGATCCACGTGTAGATCCATCGGCTCTAGATAATTGGGCTTTACAATATGCTAGACAACAAGGTCATACAGCCATAGTTCAAATTCTTACTGAACGTCTATAACAAAAAAACTGAAATAAAAACTAAAAAATCGTAAACCATTACGATTAATTGAAAAAATGTTTTCATGCGTAAATGACAAGATTTCTGGAGTGTTTGTTACGACAGAGCGACCTCTAAACGATGGTGAGATGCCAAAGCATCCTGGTGCGGGGACGGTATACGAGGCGACAAACAAACTAACACCGGTGTTTCAAGATGCATTAGCTTCAGGAGTTGAGATTATTCCCAGTTGGAAGATTGACGGAACGTGTTGCAAGATTGAAAATGGCGTTTATTATCGTAGGCGTGATATTCGCAAGGGATCAGTTGCCCCACCTGGTTCCATTCTCGGTGATGTGGATTCGACGGGTCATGCAAATATCGCCTGGATTCCTCTCAATACATCTAAAAACCCAGAAGACAAATACCATCTTTCGGCGTTTTGCCCAACGTTTAACAAAACACATGTTTGGATTATGAATGCAGACAAGAGTATTTCTCTGATGGCATTGGATAGTATCAAAACAAGTGCTACATTTGAATTGATTGGGCCATGCGTCCAGGACAATCTGTACGAGATTGAAACGGAAGAGGTGAGTGTCATCTTGACGAAAAAGGGCGCAGACAAGGTCGAGAGGGTTCCTCGCCATTACCTTGTTCCACATGGTGCTTTTGTCGCACCGTTGCCGATGAGTATCTTTTCTGAACCTAATCCTCTTGACCTCTTGCGAAAGTTTGTCGAAGAGAATCGCGCCGAGGGTATCGTCTTTCGTTGTGCCGACAAATATTTCAAAGTAAACCAAGGCCATCTCGCCACCCATACCAAAGGAGCCAAGCTGTTGCTGGCTGGTGTAAAGTCTTCTTCTTAAACGACTTTTAGCACCGACTTTGGAATGAGACGAAACATCAACGGATGAAGAGTACAAAAAATGAAAAAATCATAACCAATTATTATGATTATTAAAGATGCCACGAGAGAATATATTGGCTAAACGTGTACCTGTATCGGGAAAGTTGTCACGTTTTATGGGTTTGAAAGATGATATGGCTAGTAGAATGGAAGTTGGTCAATTTATTACCAAGTATATCAAAGATCATGGTTTGAATGATACAGATCACGGAGCAATTATTCATCCTGATGAGATGTTGTCAGATCTCCTTGATTATGAAGAGTATAAAGCAAGAGTTTTAAGAGGAGAACAGACATGGAAAAGACGAGATACAACGACGGGCGAAAAGATACAAGTAGTTGAAACCAATGCACAATTAACCTATTCCGTCGTACAACACCTACTTGCAAAACATTTCAATGTCCTCAACTTTGATCTTGACGGAGCAATCTATAACAAAAACATTATAGAATAAATCCAAATAAACATTTCATTTACAGAAAAACTGAAAAATGTATACAAAAAATTATAGACGAATAGCAAAATGCTTGTAGAAATTGAATATCGTCTTGATATTGACGACTATGCTGCCAATGCACCACAAGGTGGGTTTCAAAGTACAGAGTATCGAAAGGAGATTGTCGATATTTCATTTAGTGATGACGAACTTGATCAAAATCATATGTTTATTTGTCTCGATCGTTTTGAATATTTGAATAGATATGGTGATTGTATCGATTATACTGTCGTTTCTGCAAAATTGCTAGATAAGGAAGCATGCACAAAATACTATGATGACAAACTTGTCAGTCTTGATAAAAATTTGAAACAAATTGAAAAAACACTACACGATACGACACAAATATATGTGAAACAAATCAACAATATCAATGAAGAAATTCGTACTATCAACGAAAAGAAACAACAACTATAAACATACTAGAAAAATACACACCATTTCAATTAATAAAATTGAAAAATGACTCGTGCCACTCGTAAGTTGGTGTCTTTCCGCGACAAGCTCGGAAAGATCACAAAAAACTGAAAATTCGTCACAAAAATAGAAAACAATAACAATGTTGGAAATACATAGGTTGGGTTATATAACGTATGAGGATAGGGTAGTCTGTAATAGGGTGGGAATGACGCCCGAGATTACAAAGATGGTGAATGAAAAGATTACATTGGATCTTGATAATACCTGGACGATTACGAGGTTGTCTCAGGGTATTTTTCTATCTTGGTATTCGATACCTGATGAATCACACCCATTGGCGTGGTATTATGAAAATGGTAGATCTTGGTTTTTGTCAACGCATAACAAACTCGATGGATACCTTTCATTTTGGAAAGGTCAGCCTAATTTTGGTACATTGTTAAAAGATATTAGAACCAGTGGATTAAATACAGAGCTTTCTTGGACATTTTTTCTCTCTTTTGATTCTCCTGGACGGTTTACAGTTTCAACGGTTTGGGATCCGGTATCTGGTATTTTTGTTACGCCAGAATGTTGGCATTGTCCTTCAATTATTATTCCTGAATGGTTGGCAGCAAATATAAATCCTATTGTAGAGATTATTCCAGATAGGATTACGTTTAAAAAGGAAAATATTCGACTAGATTCGGTTTTCGAGTTTAAAAAGCCCCTATACATGCAGATGAATGATTCGTTACTTGTAATTGTTTATTGTGGTAAAGAAATTAGGACATTGAAAATTTTGTCTAAAGAAGATATAAACTATAGAACAATTATTAAACGTACAGAAGACAAGTATGAAGCATATCTTATTGCCTTGTTCAAAAAGGAAGACCTGACGTTGTTTGAGACTAAACATTTTAGTAGATCGGAATTGTACAGGTTTTGGGATTCGTTTAAGAATGCGAAATTACGGTTCTTTAAACAAATGTACGACAAGTCTGAACGAGGTATACATGTTTCCTTTCCAGATAGGTTGTATGTAAGTCTTATGCTTGGTAAGATCCTCGAAAGTAACAAGCCATTTGAAGAAAAGAAGAAAATCGCTTGGGCAGAATTACGAAAATGCGCCAAAGGCTGGAAGATTCAAGCAATCACCGACTTTTACAATGGATACATGAAAGACAATCTAGCCAAGTGAATATGGGGGATTTTAGATAGTCGTAAGCGGTTAGAGCGTACCGACGTACTGACGTAGGAAGACGGAGAACCACATTCTTGTGATGACAAGAATATTAGATATATGTTTGTACTGAGAATAATAGATACATAATAGTAAATACATTTTTGTACTAACAAAAATATGATATATTTCTATTAATTTTTTAAAAAACTAGTATAAATAAAATAAAAAATTCTTTAAATATTTTTTAGCGTGGTAAGTAGAGACTTGTCAACTACTCTTTCCTCGCAACGAAATAAAACTGGCGATGACTCGTGTCCGAGTATAACGGACATTTCACCTTTTAACAAGGCAGTAAATAGAGTACTTTTAAAAAGCGCTATATTTACAAAAACGAACTATCATGGTTCCAAGGTAACTGACACTCGCTTATCATCGAGACCCTATTTTTTGGGTGTATGATATTGAACGTAACAATAACTAAAACGTATCTTGTTTTATGATTATATAAAATATTGGTTATGGTCACACCAATAGAAACAATGTAGCCCTTATTATGGCTTTACTCTACCATAAACAGAGTAGGACTGATAACAGCCTGCCTGCTATCCATAATTGGCTGTTGTATGTAATACACAGCGTGGAGGCTTGTAATGTATTCAAAGTTTTAACGTTATACGCAGACATGTAAATATAAACAGCCCTTGGTAATCGCTCAAGCTCCCGGCAATTCTTGAATAACCTAACAAGTAAAAATAGATACGTTTTAGGCATTTTAGGTAAAAATTCCTTTTTGTGATATACAAATTTTATATTTTTGGGAACCACCAAATTAAAAAAGGTTGTACACTGATATATCTGGGTTAAATATATCGTTGGCATCTCTCAACTATAAGAGATTGTGGCTTTTTAACCACAGTAAAAAGAAAAAGGCTAAACTAGTAGCTTTAAATAATAGTATTGGAAACTGCACCAATTGAAAAAGTGGTATTGGAAATTATACCAATTGAAAAAGTAATCCTTGAAACTGCACCAAGTGAAAAAAAGTGGTATTGGAAATTATACCAATTGAAAAAGTAATCCTTGAAACTAACCAAGTGAAAAAAAGTGGTATTGGCAACTGCACCAATTGAAAAAAGTAGTATTGGCAACTGCACCAATTGAAAAAAAGTAGTACAAGGTATGATATAATTATTAAGTGTGTGATATGATATACTAATATTAAAAATACATAGGATCTCTAGTCGCAATCATCATAAGAAGCCGTTTTACCGTCGCCGTTTTACCACCAGTCGTCAGCAACCACAAGGACCAAGAGATGTAGCGTAATCTCGTGAGTCTGGTGTCATAATTGCTAGTGCTATATCTGTTAAAGTGTAGCATATATTTTGTCAATTGTGACAAAAAGAAGATAAGTTGTTGAATTGTAAATGCCGTTGAAATAAATGTACAAGTGTAGCATATTTTTGTCAATCGTGACAAAATGTTAATATTAAACAACTTTTGTATTATTAAATACAAAAAATAAACCATGATAAAAATATAAATGGGATATTAAAAAATGTTTGAATTTTTATTGTATATTCATATGGCGATATTGTTGGTGGGAGTGATATTCCATAAATTATATACGTCTCAAGACCCAGAGATATTCAATACGTCTGCCCTGTATAAACATGAAACGTGGATAGTCGCCATTATTACTTTTACCCTAGGTTACTATCTTCACAAATGCGCCACTTGTATCATATAATGTTTTGATTGTATATGGGTCCATCTAAACGGAAACGATGTTCGATAAAGAGTTGTACTATTTCTGTATAACCGTTTTGTTTAGCCCACCGTGTAGCCTGATTATTTTCAGCCGATGGATCAACGCGAGGATCCTCTAGTAACAGTCTAACTATTTCTACTTTTCCATAATAGCTAGCCAATTGTAGTGCCCAATTATTGTATTCTGATGGATCTACTGACGTAGGAGGAGATAATAGAGTTGCAACCGTCGTAATATCACCAGTTATACATGCATCTTGGAACGGGTCAGATTTGACCTCGTTCATCATATATGCTTGTATTTACAAGAAATTATTTCAGTTTTTGCGGTCTTTTTACATACTATCATATAATGTTTTTATCATATTCGGGACCATCTAAACGGAAACGATGTTCGGTAAGGATTTCTACTACTTTTGTATGACCTCTTTGTCTAGCACTTTGTATAGCCTGATTATTATTAGCAGATGGATCAACACGAGAATCCTCTAGTAACAATTTTACGGTATCTACATGACCATAATAACTAGCAGTTTGTATAGCCCGATTGTTATTACTGGATGGATCTACGCGAGAATCTGCAAGTAACAATCTTATTACGTTTGCCTGTCCATTTTGACTAGCATATCGTATAGGCAAATTATCTGGATCTGATGGATCAACACGAGGATCTGCAAGTAACAGTTTTGTTATTTCTACGTACCCATTATAGCTAGCACATCTTATAGCCATATTATCGTTAAATGTTGGATCTACCGATGTAGATAATAATAGTGCCTCAACTGCCGTAATATTACCTTTTCTACACTCTTCTATAAACTCATAATTCAACATATTTTATCATTTTCTTGTATTTACAAGAAATTATTTCATTTTTGTGTTATTCATAAAAAGACGATACAGTTTTATTTAGTTTAGTACTCGTCATCATCGTATTGAATGATAAAGTTGTTTGGTTTGCCACCGCCTCGTTTTTGCATTTTAAAGGCTTTGCCAATTTCTAGTTCTTTTGCATATGTCGCCTTGATATAATCGTTGGCTAGGATGGCTGCGTTTGCTTTTGCATCTTGTTCTGTCAATCCAACTGTCTCTGCGATTACCTTGCGAGTAACCGGATTGATTGCCTTGATAGGAACATAACCTGGTTTACGTTTTGTCTGATCAATAATAAACATATCATTGTTTGAAAACTTTTTCGCCGCATCTTTGCGTTGGGCATAGATGTTCTCCCATGCCTCTCGTAATTGAATACCGGGCGCCTTGATCTGATCGATATCTGTAGCATCAAAATCTTGCTCCTTCATAATACCGTTGTTTGTCCATGTATAGAGGATCGCAAGTCCTGGTCCAAACGACGACTCGGAATATTTATCGACGGCAATACTCATCGCAGCAGCCAGACTTTCCACACAATCCTCGACTAGTTTGTCATAAATGTTGTATATTTTACCACCTTGAAAGAAATTAATATCAATCTCGGTAGGAAGACCATCTCTAAACAATATTGCTTGATTAAAAAGGGCAGGAGACAAGAGAATATGTTCAAAAAATCCTTGTTTCTTTCCAAATCGGGCCAGATACTTTTCAGACGCCAACTTTTGAAATGAGAATGTCAAATTGCCAGCCGGTAATCCTGGGTACTTTTCGGTGAGATGTTGGGCGATACAAACATTGATCTGTTTGTCTCCGGTAAATTCCAATTGCTCATAACTAGGTAACGAGTCTATTTCGTTTAGGTTGGCGACAGATTGCAATTCTTCCATAGAAAATTGCATGGATCTAAACTCGTGAATATCTTTGAATGATGAGGAACGAAAAGACTCGTGAGTAAAGGCCTGCTGGAAAAACGGAAAGCCCAGTTTGTAAATCGGCTCCCAAGTCGATTTCTTTAATCCCGCCATCTTCATCTGCCCAAAAATGAAATCTTTAAATGTTGTCATGTTTTATATATTTGCTTATTTTTAAACAAATTTTTCAGTTTTATAAGATTTGTTAATTAGCGTTTTTCACATTCTCAATCGTGTAACGTCTGAAGCAATGAAAGAAATGACTGTTTGACACGGTCTAAAAAGGATGTGTTGTTTTTGATGGGAATTAAACAAGGTTGTTCTTCAACGATTGAATCATCGTCAATAATGCAAGGCTGCTCTTGGACATCTGGATTGGCAAGAAACCATGCTTTCAATGCCGCGTGTCTTTTTTCATCGTTCATTTTTTCTTGTATTGTGATACAAATTGTCGATTTTTGAGTTCAAATTTCAGTTTTTGTTATACGTCTTCTATTTCGTCAACACAAAAGATTTGATGTGGAGATCTAGTGTTACTATTAATAGTTGAATATGGCAATCCGTCTATGAAATAGAGAATAGGGATAATATCGTCCTCATATGTCTTATCATATAGTTTATGTTGTTCTAGCGTTGACATTTCTATTTCTTTATAGGTAACAATTATATCTGCTGTCGGAAAGTCGTTTATTAAATCAAACTTGTCAATTGCTACTTGATTTCTTGTAATATACCTATTTGTCTCTAGATAAAATTCATACGCCATATAGCATACAGATGGAAATTTATTCATATTCATATATGATGTATTACTTTTTCTGTTGTTATTTCAGTTTTTATATTATACTTTTTCATTTTTGCGTATACTTTTTCATTTTTGCGTATACTTACATCATATTTTCATTGTATTTGGGACCGTCGATGCGAAACATATACTCGTCAAATAGGATTTTTATTTGATTGTTAAAATATGATTCTTGGTTACTAATAAGATTACTTAAAGATGGTACCGGCTTGTTAAAGTTGTCATGTTGTAATAAGAGTTGGATTATTTTCAAGTATTTGTCTGCCCTATGTGTATTGATACATATAACAATTAAACAATCTAGTGGTATTACATCTACATAGTCTAATAGAATCTCTACTATTTTAACATAACCAAAATGACATACATAAAACAGCACAAAAGCGTCTTTGTATTTATCTGTAATCCATCTAGGATCAAAATCGTCCCTCGAAACAATTTTTCTGACATTATCTTCTGTACATGACATACAAGCAGTTGTAAAATTAAACTTTAAAACATCTGGATCCATTGTAATAATTCTAATATATCTGATATATTATTTCATTTTTGCTTATTTAGATTATATTTCATTATATTTGGGACCGTCGAGACGAAACATATATTCGTCAAATAGGATTTTTAGTTGTTTTTCAAAATCATTAAGTTCGTCTAAATCTGGGGTATAATATACAACTTTGTCAAATTTACCATGTTTCAATAATAGTTCTGCCGTCTTTAAAAAGTCATTATCTCTTTTATCAGATGCGGGCATACACGCGGTTTGGAAACAATAGATTGGTATTACGTCTACATATTTCAATAAAAGTTCTACTATCTCTGGGTGTCCACACATACAAGCAGAATATAGAGGCGAATAATACCCATCGGCTTTATGAATACACCATTGTGGATCAAAATCTGCCGATGACATTATTCTCTGTAGATCTTGTATATCACGATTTGCACAACTCGACATAAAGTCGAAAAATTTTCTTATATTTTTCATATAATATTTCTTAATTTTTTAATTTTTTATTTCAGTTTTTTGAGAAGATGAGCCATTTATATACGTGATGGTGCCACTGAAAAAGCGTTGAACGGTAGGTTCGGTAGGTCGAACGCGAGTTGAATTTGTAGAGGGATAGTTGAAAGAGTAGTTTGTTGTAGAGATTTCATCCCATCGACAAGGATGACGATTGACAGAAAAGATTGCACCAATAATACCATCTTTGCTGTCGTTTTTCAACGGAGTTCCAACTCGTACTACCGAATAAGTTACAACGATTTTCGTCTCTGAATCCACACTCGCAGCCTCTTTGTAAAAACATATATCTGTATTCTTTTCATACATGCCATTATTATCAATGCGGTATCCTACATAGAAAATCCTCGGCAACTTTTCTGTAATCATTTCATTATTAAAAAATAATGATATCAAATTCAGTTTTTTGGGACTTTTACTCGCGTACCGACGTAGGAGGACGCGAGTAAATAGTCCTAACCGGTTCGAGCGTACAGCGAGAACCATTTTTATCCAATTATGTTTTCGTTATAGATAGGGCCGTCTAAACGAAAGAGGTATTCGTCGACAAGAGGTTTGGCTCGTTTCATAAATTTCTTATATTGCTTTGTAAATGTGTCGTTTTTGTCGGTAAAATCGCTGTATAATTGCATTTTTCTAATATCATCGTTGAATTTTCCATGAGCAAGAAATAATTTTAATATTTCTATATTCATCTCATGGAAATCGATATATTCAATGTCAATATTATCAACATATTGTAATAAATATTGTATCAACCCTATACTTTTTGAATCACACGCCTCTCCTAATGCACTAGGACCATATAGATTATCAGTTATCCATTCAGTTTTGAAATTTTCATCATGAGTTATTTGATACTTGATTTCTTTCAAATTTCCTTTACTGCAATAATAAAAAAATCGTGAATAATCCATTGTTTTCTAGTATAAATATTTTAACATTTATATTCAGTTTTGTACTATTTATATCTACTCTGGGACTGGTCGGTCGAGTTTGTATTTAGTGCCGTCGGCGAGTAGGAGACGTTCTACTTTTTGTCCGGTATTATCACGGATCTTTACTACGATGCCATCTGAAACGGTAACAACTCCTTCCTCAAATTCCAATTTGCGCTCGCCATCCCATTTCCCCTTGTATCCCTTGTCATGTCGTGATACCTCTTTTTCCTCTACCAATCGTTCTATCTTGTCCTGGCGATCTTTTACACCTTTTTTAGTTGTACTCGATTTATCACTTTTAACGACGACAGATGCTATTTTCTTATCATCCTGTTCTTTATTTACAGTATCACCTTCTGGTTCGTCTGGCACAGCCTTCATGCCGGCAATGTCTTCCGTTACAATCGGGGCGGTATTTAAGCGTTGAATATCAACAAGGTTTATTTTGTGTGGGATAATGTTTTTAGAATGGGGAAGATCACCATCTGAATTTCCCGTAATTGTAGAATCGCAAAACCAGGGCGGATATTCAAGAGTTCCCATGGGTTTTGACATTGAATACCTAAACAAGTTGTTTAAAATATAGAGGACTTGCGCTTGCGCTTCCGAAGTCATATGAGAATTGTACCGGAAGAAATACCCTTTTGTAAAATCTGTAAGGTCTGCCTTTGCTTGAATTTGTGTCTTGTTAATATAAAACCATTGATCTAGTAAGAGGCTAGTATTGTTACAGAATGAATTATTCAATGCCCAAATTCCGGCCAGGATATCATAGTTTGGTACAAAACGAGTAAATTCCAGTTGTCTATAGAGAAATTGAAGAGAAAACCATTGTGTATCATATTCTCTTACTATCTTTTCTTGCCCATTGCCTGCGTAACCTCCGGGAAGGTCTGTTTTTCTATCTTTTTGAAATGATTCTTCTGCCTTCGCCCAATGAAGGGTTTTTTCATAAAAGGTAGACTTTGAAAAAGCAGAGATGAAAATTAGATTGAGATAATCGGGATCGGCAATCCATGTTCCAGATGTTTCCTTCAGATCGGCAAGTCCGTCGAGGAATAGTGTCATTCCGGCTAACATCTTCTCACGTGCTTTATTGATAGATTTTATATCGTCATTGTTGGATTTGGTATTTTGCCACTTGTGAAAGGCTTTTTCGTTGGCAAAGTATTTTTGGGAATTAGAGTCTAACTCTTTTGTAATCTTTTCATTATACTTTTGAGCCTTGTTCCACGCATCTATTCGCTTTTTAATCGCAGCCTCTTCCATATCAAAACCATGTTCCACATTGTAATTTTTAGACATGTCTCGCTGTTATAATTTTTCAAATTGTTATAATATATTTCAATTTTATTTTTCAGCGGATAAAAATATTTAAAATATTTTTGTAATTATTTTTTAGCGGATATTTTTTTGGAAAATTTATGGGTATTCTAATTGAGATAAAAGTCGTATTTCAAATTAGAAATATAGATTTCTTAAAAAAAGTTGGTGTCTTTATATAGGAAAAAACAACGATTTCTATACATTTCTCAGATTTATTAGAGACTCTATTTATATTTGAGAAAATAGATAAATCTTAAAATTTCATGGGTGTTGACACCAACTTTTTTAACAATTTTATGTTGTTCTATTTTTAAATAGAAATCTATCTAACGTAATCATCATAATATATTTTGGTTATAAAGGCTACTATCGAGACCATAGAGGTAATCGACCAATAGAGATTTGGTCTTTCTGGAACGACTAATTTCCATATATTTATCAATTTGACCAAGTTCAATAGAAATTCTCTTGTTTTCAAATAGTAATTTTTGTACATCATCTATATTGTCAGAATTTAGTATATCTTGAATTATCCATTCTTCATCAATTATAAAATTAGTCTCGGTTATCAATAATCGTATAATATCTATATGTTTTTTCGAGATTATCACAACAAACTGTATTTTATCCTCTTCAATTTTTGGTAAGAACAATTTAACAATATCTACATGTCCATTACTACAGGCATGAAAGAAACCCTCTTTCAACTCATAATCTTTCATTGTTCCTATCAACTTGGCAACCGTGGCAACAATTCCAGTTTTACAAGCCCACAAAAACGTGCCATATCTACCCATTTTTCTAAAAATACCAGATATTCTATCGAGAAATTTCATTTTTATTGTAGATACTGAATAAGATGTTTATAAAAGGTATTATTGATCAAGAGATATTGTTTACGATCGAGCATCTGTTTAGAGCGCATATAGTCGATGAGGTCTTTTGGGGTATGCCAGTAGAGATGTCTATTTGGAGTGGTATGCCAGAGGATGGCGGCTGTAACGAGAGCCGAACGGTTTATCCCGGCAGAACAGTGGATGAGGATATCACCGGAATTGCCACGTTTTTTGACATAATTGACGATCCGCGGTAAAAAGGTTGGATCTGGAACTTTTTCAATATCTTCAATTGGCGCCCATAGATAATCAATCCCATTTAGGACATAAAATTGTTTCATTCCTTCAGACGCCGGAGAATCAATCGATGTATTTATTACCAATTTAATATTTGGATTTTTCTTAAACGTATCCGGATTTTGAGCATAGGGAGCATCGGATAAATAAATCCTTGGCATCCCAGGTATAATCCTCATTGTCGTCTTGCTCATATTCTGTTATATGAGTGTTTTTTGTTATTTCGAAATTTATTGTGTATTGTTATGAAACATCATATTTTGAAGGTCTGTAATAATTGTAACAAGGTTTTTGATAGTCGTATTTTGTTGCATGACAATATCTGTTAGATCCTTGTGATAATCATACAAGGTTTGTATCTGCTCCTGTTGGTGCACAGATTGTATTTTTAATATCTCGTGGTCATTTTGTAATTGGGTATGGTCGTTTTGTAGTGTGCTATGTTTTTCTGATAATTGGGTGTGTTGGATAACTAGTTCTTTGTGTTGTAAAGAGAGACCCTTGAGAGCGGCAAGTGTTATACCGTCGAGATCCATGGTATCTATCATGAGTGGGTTTTTGTCTGAAGGAAAACGAGAGTGCCAGTCTTGGGCGGTAGGACCACGGCATATATTAGTAGGCGGATTAAATTTGTAATTGTATGCGTATATTGGCATGGTGTCTATTTTATCTAAAACATCTATGTAGTTTAACTCGCCATGTAGGTCTTTTGTATTGACGTCTGATAGCGAGTTCCAAGATGTACCTCCTTGAACGAGTTGAACACCGGCAGTAGAATTGTTGGTACGACCAGTAGCCGTAAAAATCGTAAAGACTGGAGCACCCGCAGAAGTACCTGCACCACCACATCCAAACCAAACTGAATTTGGAGATGCCAATGCTGCATTTGGTCCAGAATAGCCAGACGTACCCATACCAGAGGCATCACCCCAGACAAATCTATTATTGACTGCACCATCATTACTATTTGTACCAGAGACAAACCCGGCCGTACCAGCGGCTATGTTTAATAAGCCGCCTGGAACAAATGATTGCGGCCCAGAAGTAGTGTTACGAAGACCTCCGACAATTGCAGACAAATTACCAGATGCCGTATTACCTTGTGATGCAGTAGTTGAACCTCCTCCAACAACTACCGACAAGTTACCAGACGCTGTATTACGTGCTCCACCTCCAACATAAGACTGTAAACCCGTCGCACCGTTAGACGTTCCACCTCCTACATGTGCTTGTGGTCCTGTTGCTACATTTGAAAGACCACCAACTACTATATCGTATTGAAAGTTTGCTGTATTTGTTTGACCTCCGCCAACAAAACTTGAACCTCCTGTGGCGATATTTGTATTTCCACCGACAACAATATCAAAGGATAGTCCCGCTGTATTAGATGTTCCACCACCAATAAAACTTTGTGGTCCAGTTGCACCGTTGCTATTACCGCCTACGACTACAGATAAACTACCACTTGCATTATTTCCATTTACGGCGAAATTACCACCTCCACCACCAACAAATGACTGTGGCCCAGATGCAGTATTTGCACCTCCACCAACAACGATTGAACGATCGCCATTAGCAGTATTACCTGCTCCTCCGCCAACAAAACTTGACCCTCCTGTGGCGATATTTGTATTTCCACCTACGACTATATCAAATGATAGTCCCGCTTTATTAGATGTTCCACCACCAATAAAACTTTGAGGGCCAGTTGCACCGTTGCTATTACCGCCTACGACTACAGATAAACTACCACTTGCATTATTTCCATTTACGGCGAAATTACCACCTCCACCACCAACAAAAGATTGTGGCCCTAATGCTGTATTATGTCCTCCTCCAACAACAACTGAACGATCGCCATTAGCAGTATTACCTGCTCCTCCGCCAACAAAACTTGTTCCTCCTGTAGCGATATTTGTATTACCACCTACGACTATATCATAACTTTGTTTTGCTTTATTTCCAAAACCACCTCCAATAAATGTTAAACTAGAAGATGCTGTATTACTAGAACCGCCACCAACATAAGACTGTAAACCTGTAGCACCGTTGAGAGCGCCACCGCCTACAAACGCTTGCGGTCCAGTTGTTAGATTGAAATAACCTCCAACAATAGTGTCGTTAGCAAGACTAGCTGTGTTTCCTTGACCACCGCCAACAAATGTCTGGGGTGCCACTGCGTTATTTGTTTCACCACCTCCGACAAATGATTGTGGACCAGATGCTGTATTTGCATGTCCTCCCACAACTGCAGCATATCGACCAGTTGCGCCATTACCGGAACCTCCTCCAACAAACGCCTGAGGACCGCTAGATGTATTGCTCGTTCCGCCAACTACAACATCTGCAGTCAAAAGGGCACTATTATTAATACCCATGGCAACCGAACCGGCACCTCGGTTCGCAAGATTCCACTGTGTTCCAGAAACTATACCAGCACGAAATGCACCTGTTGATCCCAACACGTCTAACATGATTCTAGTACCAGCGCCTTCAGAGGATTGTGTTGGTAATGGTGCTATAAAATTACTAGGTGACAGAGCACCTGGAAAAGAAGCATTTGGCCGTAATGTATTTGCAGCCGTTGTTGGATCTGCTGCATATTGCCATAGTTGAACTCCTACGCCTGTCGCGCCAATTGGCCCGGTTACACCTGGCGTTCCTGTAGCTCCCTGCGGTCCAGTTGAACCTGTCACACCAATCATACCTTGTGGCCCAGTACTACCCACAGCTTCAACCAAAAGCCAAGATTGAACAAAAGGGTCCCAGATGGAAAGACTATTGCTTACCTGTTCAAAACCGGCTGCTGGAATTGCAATATTAAGTGGCGGGTTTTCAGAGCCTGTAAAACCAATACCTGTTACACCAATCAAAATATTATTTGTTTCAATTTGTAATTTAGCAGAACCCTGAGTTGCATCTAGATAGACTGAACCACCAGTCCAAAACTGCAAATTCGACCCCATTTCAAGAATCGCTTGCCCTGTTAGAATGGAAGTAAGATCCCCTGGATTGCCGAGGTACGACTGTACCGTTATAGTCTCTTCTACAGGCTTATTATAATACGAAGAATACGTTTTACAAGGACATGTCAAACTACAAACATGTGATGACATTTTTATATTCTTTTTCAAAAAAGATTTGTTTATTTTTTATATTATCTGATACACATCAACAAAAATAATATCTCTATTTCTTAAATAAGATATCCGAAAGAACAAGACGGTTGTTAAAGGTGATTTCTACTTTCTTAACCAATGGAAATTTAAAGAGCAAGTCTGCAGATCCTTCATAATCTGGGACTTCTTTTCCGCCTACAAAGTCGTTTTTGCTATTTTTTACATTGCGTCCAAACATAAAACTCTTTGCCGGTAGATCAACGTCATCGACTGTGACTGTCATCTTATCTCTGAGGGCCATTACACTAAATTGGATATTATACAGATCGTCTTGGAATGTGATGACGAGTTTGCTTCCACGCGCTCCAGTTACGACCAATCCGCGATTATCTGAAACGATGTGTGCAATACGACCTACAAACGAATTGCTAAGATTGAAACCAGAGATTTTCTCTCCCGAGATAACCAATGGAGCAGTTCCGTAGAAATTTGAAACATTCCAAACGTGACGCTTCCAACCCTTCCAATCTTGGACAAATGGATCATCTTCAAATGGAACCTCTACAATTCTAGGCTTGAGAAGTTCCTTGTCTCGTGGGGTTAGAATTTGGCTCATGGTAGTCATGACGCTAGTATCTTTTTCCGGAGCTTGACTATTTCCATACGTTGGGTTATTTTTTGTAAAACAAGGACATTTCAATCCCAGTTTACCATGCAATACCGGATTACACATCATTTTTTATTTACATTTTTCTCTTTTACTATTTTATAAACAATATTTGTCATGCGATAATTATACGTTCAACAACAACAGGAGTTGAAACAGTAGGTGAAAAGAAAAACATATTTACAATTCCGATTACTGTAATCGTTATCAAAATTGCACAATAAATGTCACTCTGATTAGAAGTTGCACCCGAGCCAATAGAAATACTTGAATTGTTGCTGTTAATATTATCATTGGCACCGTATCCAATTCTAATACTTGAATTATTGCCGTTATTAGCACCGTATGGAATTTTTATATTTTCTTGCTTGTCCATTTCAATGGCTATTTTATTTAAAGCGTTTTTTATTTCCATCACGATAGATATAGTACTTGTTTATCAAGATGTTTCATTTATATAGTAAAGGACTTGACAATCGGGTTGCAGAGAGAGAAATGGTGTATCTCCCATAATGGCTGCCCAATGAGAAAAACCGCTATAATTAAATTGAACTATCTTTGCTGAATTGGCAAGGATATAAAACTCGGCAATCGTATCTATATAACCTGCATTATTTCGTGCAATATCTGGCCTTATCGACGTATGTTGTATTTTATTTTCCAGTATTTTTATATTTTCTTTTATCTTTTCTTTCATCATCTTTTTAAATTTGTCATTATCCGCGTGAATTACTATTGGCAAGGGCGATTTTAGATTGTCTATCTGGGATAGGATAGACAACACATATTCATTGGTTAGTTTTTTGATACGTTTATCTCCTTTGCAGTAGATAAATTTGCTATCTGTATAGAAATCGCCACAACGAATATGCACAGATATATAGCTATTGTCAACAAGATTATATTGTTCTTGCAATTGCGCGATTCGATTAGATACGACAGTAGATGGTTTCAATAACCCTCTAAATTCAGGTAAGACGTCTAATATCTCTCGCCAAGCGACGAAACCGATGGAATTGCTAGTAATGCGATAGTGTGTATTCTTATTCTCTAATATCACATTATAGATTGCATTGAGGGAATTATCTTTTGCATCTACAAAACCGTTTATAAAATGAAGATTGACAACTGGCCCATTTAAATATCTATTTTTCTCATAGATAAAACAGCATTCCATTCCAGGAACTGATGAAAAATCAAAATAAAATGGTATATTATTCTTCTTTGCAAACACATAAAACGACACAGCCGCCCGTAACATATCCCCAATCCCACCCGACTGATACATAGGATATATTGTCAGGGACATTGTTTATATACAAAAAAATGATAATATTATACAGAATTCTCAAATATATTGCTACAATATGAGTAGAAACGATTTTAACAAGGCATGTGAAAATGGTGATATTGAAACGGTAACAAAATTACTAGATGATTTTGATCCATCTTTTCTACAAAATTATGCAATACGATTGGCTAGCAGAAATGGACATGTTGATATAGTAAGATTGTTATTAGAGGATTCTCGAGTCGATCCTTCGTCAGTAGATAATGATGCAATACGCTATGCTAGTCGTCAGGGACACGCAGACGTAGTACGAGTGTTACTGTTGGATCCTCGTGTAGATCCAACAGATAAAGATAATTATGCTATACGACATGCTAGCCGATTTGGACATATCGAGGTAGTACGATTATTATTACAGGATCCTCGCGTAAAATCGACCGTCTTTTATGAACAGGCTATACAAAATGCTGATAAAAATGGTTATACAGAAATAGTAGATCTTCTTACCCAACATCAATTCCGCCTCGACGGACCTGAATACAACAAAAACATATTGTAAAATACAACCATATAAAATATACTATAATGAAATAATATTACAAAAATGACGAGGGTATTATATGGAGTAGAGAATGATTTTCGTGATGTGACGGAACAGGCTTTGCGATTGTGTGAAAGTGGCAATGGGATTCTTATGATTCCCTCTGAAGACGAACAACGTGCTGAACTATTTGGCGATTTTCATTACGGTAAACAAAAGACTATTGTTGCCCTATTTGGGAATAATGGAAACAACACCACAAATACTAACCAGGGAATCGTATACAATGCCGGGCAGCCGGCGTTTATTCCGCTCGATAATATATTACAAGAAAAAATCAAGACTATTTTCCCTATTGGTAATCCAGAGACATATCTTCAAAAAATCCACTCTAAATTGACCTTTACGGGTGATATTAAAGATGAATATCCAGAACAACTAATGGCTGTGTCGTTTATAAAGCCGACTGATAAAGTACTCGAACTTGGAGCAAACATTGGTAGAAACACATGTGTAATCGCGTCAATCCTAGAAGATAGTGCCAACCTTACTACCCTCGAGACAGACAGTATAGAAGCCCTCTCGAAAAATAGAAATGCAAACAATTTTAGCTTCAAGATTATCAATGCAGCCCTGTCGAAACGCAAACTCTTCCAACGCAACTGGATCACCGTCTCTGCAGACACGGCTCCTGGTCCAGATTGGTTTGCAGTCCAAACTGTATCGTATCAAGATATCCTCTCAACATCCAACAACCCTACTATTCCTTTCGATGTCTTGGTTGCAGATTGTGAAGGAGCACTCTATTATATCGTTTACGACTTTCCAGAGATGTTTTCATTTGATAAAAACAGCGGTCTCAAAACAATTATCGTAGAGAATGATTATGGTAGTATGGAACAAAAGATTTTCGTTGATCATATTTTCCGTCTAAACGGATTCAACCTCGTCTATAATAAACCCGGCGGCGTCCCCTATTCATGGCTCCCATGCAAAGGTATCTGCTTTTACCAAGTATGGCAGCGATAGAAAGACAGAAATAATGATATAAAATATTACACTTGCACAAAATGAAAAAGAATTTTATTAAAGATAATAAAACCGCTAAAACATGATAAATTTGTTTGTGTATGATGATAGTTTGCGTGTGGTGTATGTTTCGATAACAAACAAGAAAGACGAAATACCGGCGGATTATATAGAGACCAAAACATCAGATAGGAAAACTGTATATTCTAAAAAGGGGTTCCTTGATATAATCCTTTTCCATGAGGTTGACGATCTGGAAGCATTGGCAACATTTCTACGGTCAAAACTAAACCAAGATATGCTAGTTGTTCAATATTACAATAATTCATTTTGGCACTTAATATACTATAGACTAATAAAATGGATACCCCTTTCCCTGATGAAACGACTATGGTGGTAGATGATACACTAACAGATATTACCGTTACACCAACGGACCAACAACAGGTAGAAACTATACCAGTAAAAATAACCTACGAGGACTATGGTTCAAAAGATACGTATTTTGAGCGATTGATAATCAGAGTGCTTGTCGAGACTTGTAATCTTGGTGACGAATTAAATAATGTTACCACACGTGAGGATTATCATAAAACCACTATGTTGGGTGATTCCTTTGATTATTTTTATGATACGTTTTATAGAGAGATTTTCGAGGCGTTTGAGATTAAAAATATGACAGGATGTGAAATAAGCCATATTAAAGAGGTGATACAAGCAGCCATATCAGACATCCAAGAATATGGGCCATCTACCGTATTTTTCAATATGAAACATGATCCCGAAGTAGAACATATTGCTTTTATGTACATCCTCTCTACAATCACTGGTTCTATTCAAAAATATAGAGAAATGCAAGAAATCATAAACAAATCTGTTATAAACGACAATGTATGTATCTTTAATATCGATGACGTTGGTATGGTAGATCAGATTGTAAAGGAGATTGACAAATCTGGTTCGAGAATTAAAAGTTTTCAATGGTATGTATTTTCAGGATTACAAAATAACCACGCTGTGTATAATAAAAAAGAGGGCGTACTTGTATATAATATTCAAGACCCACATACTTTTATCGGAAATGGAATACGAGAAGGACGATTTTACCAAGCCGCTACACTTACTTCCATCGGCCTCCTCGGTCTCGTCGGCTATTTCCTCTATAAAAGATATAACTAAAACTGAAATAATTTCTTGTAATTAGAAGAAAATATAATGGATAAAAAATTTTTAAAAGCGTGTGCAACGGGTGATATTAAAACGGTAGAATCGTTGTTAAATTGTGTATATGCATCTGTTCATAATAATGCGGCTATAAGAATTGCTAGTGCAAATGGAGATGTAAAAATGGTAAAACTCTTACTAACAAATTCGCGTGTAGATCCAACTGTCATTGAGAACCAGGCTATAAGATGGGCTAGTCAATATGGACACACGGAAGTAGTACGAGTTTTACTAGAGGATCCTCGTGTAGACCCATCAGATAAAAAACAATATGCGATATCATTTGCATCCAAAAATGGACGTCTAGATGTAGTAAAAATCTTACTAGAAGATCCTCGTGTTTTTCCTGGTAAAATGAATCTTGCACTATTATGGTCTAGCAGAGAAAAACACATGGAAATAGTTAAACTCTTACTAGAAGACCATCGTTTTAACACTATCAATATCGACCACGCTATACGATGGGCTAAACGTGATAATAATTTAAAAGTATTTCAACTCCTTACTGAACATCTTTTCCGCCTAGACGGATCTGAATACAATAAAAATATTATCTAAAATTGAAATTATCACATGAAAATACCGACATAGGAGAAATATATATGACATCGAGAACAATAATCCAGCAGTTTTTAGATGCGTGTGATAATAACGATATGGTTGTTGTTAGAAAGTTGATTACTTACGTTGATCCTGCATGTAATGACAACTTAGCTATAGAATGGGCATGCGAAAATGGTTATCTAGAATTAACCAGATTCTTATTGTCTTTTCCATCTGTTGATCCTTCTACTGATAATAATAGACCTATACGAATTGCAAGTCGTTTTGGACATACAGAAGTAGTACGTTTATTACTAACTGATCAACGTGTCGATCCATCGGCAAAAAATAATCAAGCACTAGAATGGGCAAAGTTATACAACCAACCAGCAGTAGTTGACCTTCTTACCGAATATCAATTCCGTCTAGATGGACCTGAATACACTCGTGGGATTTTGTGAAACAAACAAAAATATAATATAACAAAATTACACAAAAATTTTTATATTGGTTATATAAAAAAAATGTACGAACGTGAATTATTGATTGGATTAATAATATTTGTCGTGATTGGTTTTGTTGTTTATTTAATGATGCCCAAGGTACCCAAAGCGGGTAATGCCGTCGTCGGTACACCTATTCAAGGATATGGAATTGGCCTTCGTTCAAATACCCCTATGGATATTATAAATGGCACATCGTCTATCCAGGAAGCGCAATACCTCGGCGGCTATGCCCCACCATCAGGAACAATCTATGGATCAAACGCTGAAATGTATCCACAACCAAATCTCTACCCCGTAAACTATTACGTCAACACAGGCACCGCAGAACCCTGGTACGTCTCTGGCAGCTTTTGGCAACCACAAAAACCATTTGGTATTTAAAAGAAAAATAATAGAAAAAATTTATAGATTTATACAAAAAATTTATTTTGATAAAAATAAATGGAGTCTTTGATTATTGTGATATTATTATTGGTCGTGATGGGGTTGGGATTTTATGCGTTTTATACAATGTTTATTATGCCCAAAAAGCAAAATGATACAGTGTATGTGGCTGGAGCAGATACTAATTACCTCCCTGGAAATGGTTGGTGGCCTTGGATGACAGGTTGGTATGGCGGCCCGTATTACGGAACTGGCTACTACGGCAACTGGAACGGCTGGCAAGGCGGATGGGGTACACATGGCGGTCGCAGCGGAGGTGGTGGATGGGGAGGTGGCGGAACTCACGGTGGAGGAGGTCATAGATAAAAAATTTCATTTTAGCATAAATGAAAAAATATATTTAATCCGAAAATTCTTCTTCACTACTTTCTTTCGGAGACGGGTTATTATCAGTTTCCAACGTAACTAGGTGTGTAACCTCTTTGACTGGAGAATTAACAACTGGCACGGTTTCTTTAACAATCGCTACGGGTTTCGGACTAGCAGTTTTCTTTTTTGAAGCAGAATTCTTATCTACTTCTTCTTCAACTTCTTTAATAACCTGTTTCTTTTTCTTTTTAACAATGACCACTTCTTCTTCAGACGAATCTGATTGCTCTACGACAACCACCTTTTTCTTCTTTTTGGGTTTCTCAACGGTTAATTTCTTTTTAACAACGGGTACCTTGTCATCCACGTCTTCATCGCTATCATGTTGTTTATTTTTCTGCAACAACATGGCTGCTGCCGGTATAGAGGTCTGTTGTTTAGCAGCGACAGTCGTAACTCCAGATCGTTTATCCCAGAGTTGAGAAAACATTGCAAAATATGAGAGATTATTTGCCAAGACGTTTTTTATATTGACTTCACGGACAAAGTTGTCTATGCTGTGTTTTTGGATAGGACTTTCTTCTGCCATGATAAGGAGCGCATCTCGATACTGTTTTCCGCCTATCCGAGTTGTCTCTTCACAAATCTGCTCTACCGCATACGGATACAATGGAAACATTTGACGAAAATATGCACGCGCCCTCGTTTCTTCATACGGCAATTTCGATATCGACATTTTTCACTTGTTTTTCATTTATGATGGTTATTATTACAACGAAATTTTTTTTATTCTCAAGGCGGTTATAATATATTTTTGTTATATTCTGGTCCGTCGAGTCGGTATATATATTCAGTAAGAAGATTGACTACTTCTGTATGACCGTTTAGTTTGGCCAATCGTATAGCATCATTATCGTGAGCCGACGGATCTACACGTGGATCAGTTAGTAAAAGTCTTACTATTTCTATGTGTCCAAATTGACTAGCCCATCGTATAGCCAAATTGTCGTTAGTAATTGGATTTACACGAGGATCGGCTAACAACAGTCGCACGATTTCCAAATGACCATATTTGCTAGCAAGTTGTATAGCCCAATTACCATCCGCAGATGGATCTATCGACGTAGGTGGATCAAGAAACCGTTTACCTCGTCTATATTACCATCTCTACAGGCATTATAAATTGTATTCATATATTCCATTCATTAAAAATAATAAATATATTTCAGTTTTGTGATGTTTCCTCGAACACCGACGTAAGGAGGATGGTGAGAGGAAACACACCAACTTACGAGCGTTAAGCGAGTTATTTTTTACAATGTTTTGAATAGCAAGACGGTGAATACATTTAGTGTGTGGTCAGAAGTCCAGGTGATAAAGTTGCGGGTAAAGGTATCATTGACGCGAAGATAAGGGACATCTTTACCATATAAACCCCCTTTTGGAAAGACCATCTTACCTACGATTGAAAATCTGTCTCTGTCATACATGATATTGTCTACATTTGTCCATGAAGCATCTTCTTTTGTCGTTTTCACATATCCCATGTTATCAACCACGTACCTAGAGTAGGAAGTTGAAACAGACCCGATATTTTCTAGATTAAAATGGCTACTAGATAAAAATTCTTTAAAATTGTCAAAATCGTATATTTCGTCTGTAGATTGATTAAAATCACCTACGATGATCGTTTCTTTGTCTGCTAGATTTTTTAATATTTCTGTTCGTTCATCGGTTTTATTAGGATCTCCGGTTAGATGGATGTTGACAATTGATATTTTCATTCCATTTACGAGTTGCAATATACAACCCATCGTTTTGTTAAATTTGGTTTTAAAAGGTAGAATTTTCCTTGGAGATTCGTTTACAATTTCTTTATTTACGAGGGTCATGAGACCTTGTTTATCGTCGTAGACAATATAATAATTCATTATCCATCTACGGACATCGCTATCTTTTCCATTGTCTTCATTTTGTACAAGATGGTAAAAATCGGGGGTGGCCTCTTGAAGGCATAAAACATCAAAATATTTTGTAGACAACATCTTTAGTGACATTTGATATCGTTTTTTCCAATCATTTGGCTTTTCACCGGCTTCTGGTCCTCTTACATAACCCGATTTATCTGGTAAGGAATAGTTGCTAGAATAATTTGACATTACATTGAATGATCCAATCACCAATGTATCTATTAAATTCATCTGTAATATACTCAGAATATTTGACAAATCATAGGCATTCATTTTTTACTCTTTTTTATTTTTTGTGAATGATTTTTTCAGTTTTGTTTTTCTTTCTTTTATATAAATGGGACGCCATCGTAAAGATACTTTTTATGTAAACGCCGATACAGATATTATACCAGCAGAATATAAAAAAGTCGTTATTAACAAAAAAGTAAAAGTTTGCCCGGATTTCCCATATTCAGTAGAGGAAATAGAATGTTTAGATAATAAACATATTACAACTCTAACTGAATTACCGCCAAATCTTAGAATATTGGATTGGAGACATAGTAATCTTACAAGTCTCTCAGATTTACCTGAATCTCTCGAGAGATTAATTGTCATTTATAATAAATTAACCGAATTGCCCTTGTTACCAGACAATTTACAATTACTACGATGTGCCCATAATTTACTTACAGAGATACCACCACTTCCAGATACTCTCATAGAATTAAACTGTTCACATAATTCTCTTACAGAATTACCCACATTACCACGTTATTTAAGATGGCTATATTGTCAAAATAATAATATTACTAAATTACCTTTATTGCCTTTTTATACCAATGCTACAAGTGATTTCGGTGATGTCATTCATATCCAATTAGAACAGTATAATACCAAGGCGCGGGAGATGGGGTTACCAACTCGTACTAGTCTTACTAGCGCAGAAGAATATAACAGTGTTGTGTTTCATGATACTGGCAAGCAAGTGAGTAGAATGGTAGATGTTGGAAATGTTTTATTGTCTGCCGGTTTGCCGCCACTTGTTGTAGCAGAAATTGTAGACAAGGAGAATCCCTCTGTATCAGCTTTCTATGTTGAGCAAATAAACGGCCTAATGGAATCCCTTAATCAACAACGCAACAGTATCATACGCTCTCGTACATCACGTCATAATAACAATGAGGACGACGATGGTGATGAAATAACGATTCCAATATCGAGATACAAAATGAAAACAAAAGCACATACAAATATAAAAAGCGCACGCGGTGTCTTACCAGAAACGTCCTTCAAATAATATTTTTCATATAATTCCAATATATGAAAAACATCCCTATTTAGCAAACTCCACTACGTCATCGAAAAAGCCTTCGTTTGAATTGTGGTCGATGATGAAAACCGAGACGTCTTTTGTGATACTTTTTAAGCAGGCATAGATTTCTAGCAACACACCTTTATCGAGGTTCTGTAAAATCTCGTCCAGGAAAAGATATGTGCTTCCTTGTAATCGATTCATTGCAAGAATAAAAGATAGGTTAATTTTGATAAGTTCACCTTGAGAAAAATCGGTTATGATATATTTCTTATCATTATAGTTTAAATCTATATTTACAAGACTGTATTCTACTTTGGTTTGTGTTTCCTTGACATTTGTCATCCTGACAGAGATAGTTTCGTCAAAGAATTTACTTAGAAATTCCTCTGCATAGCCATTGATAGTATTTATAATACTTTCAAGACTCATCGACGCAGATTCTTTTTGTATGACTTGTAATCGTTTTAAAGCAATTTGTTTATCTGCCATTTCTTTATCACGTTGATCGACCTTGTCTAATTTCTTTTTAAGATCTTTATAATCCCTATAGTCCCGGTATTTAGATTCGGCATCGCGCATTTCATCACATTCTCTATCTAAAGAAGCTATTTCTTTTGCTAGTTGCTCCATTTTCTCCCTAGTTGGCGTTTTAGATGTTGAAATTTGTGTTAGGATATTGCGCTCATCTTCATCTGGATATGTAGCAATTTCTTGTATGAGCGTTTCTACTCGCTCTTCTAGATATTCTATCGTATATTTTTCTTTATATCCGGCTGGGATAGAAAGTTTTTCTCCAAAAGACTTTTTCAGAGAGACTAAATGCGCAGGTAACACCTGGTCTTGAATCTGTCTTTCTAATTGCTGAATACGGGTATTGGTCTTGTTGACATATTCCCATTTTTTTACTGCTTCTGGATCATAATCATACTTTATTGTCTTTAGTCTTCCTAACCACATCGATTTTTTAGTTAGGTCACCAGAGACAGTTTGAATTATTTCCTCTGTATGTTTTTTGATACTAGACCAAAGAATAATTTTACTATTTTTGATAGCGACTTCAGCGTTACAAGAAGGGCATGGTTGTTTAGTATGAGATACGAGATTCTCTAAGCGTTGTTTTTCATTTTTTTCCTTTTGTTCTTGGATACATTTTTCTATTTCGGTTATTGTTGATGTTATTTCGTCAACACACATATTCCAATACGGATTACCTTCATCTTTTTCATCTTGTCGTGTCATATTTGCTGTTGCAATTTTGAAAAGATTATCCCCTGTTTCAGAGATATTGTTGTCATTTTTTAGTTGGGTTAATTCCTTTTGGAGTTGTTTAAAATGAGCAGTTACTCCATCTTTGTATTGTTGTAGTTTTTCTTCTAGATTGACTTTGTGGCGGGTATATTGGAGGTATTTTTTAAAGGTAGCAATCTTATTGCGGAGTTTGTTGAGATTGTTCAATTGTTCTAATTTTTCAATTGCCTCGTCTTTGCTAATTCCGTGGTTTGTTATAGATTGCCATTTTTGAAGGAGTTGTTTTTTCTCCTGGAGATTTGTTTTAAGAGTTTTATATTTTTCAGGATCCCAGGTTACTTTTTCTGGGATTGTTGTTGAAAATTTTTCTTGTATCTGTTTTTGGAGAGTAGTTCTTTCTCCCTGAGACATGTCGGCTGTCGATGATAGAGTTTTTTGCATATTGGATATTTTTTCTGCGTCTATTTTTGGCTTATCCTGGGTACTTGCAAGTTCGCGAATTACCTGATATCTTTCTGTAGGACTAATTGTAGCAAGTGATGATCGCGGACCTGTTATCATTGTAGACAATAAAAACTGTTGCTGATTCATTTTCATTATCTTGTCCTCGATAATACCTTGAGCCGTGGCTCCTTCGTATATGAGATCGTCTGGTGTATTATCGGTTCCTGTGTTTTTTATCGTTACATGTAAAGTTACTGGTTTGGAGCAGCGTTTGACAGTCCAACAACAAGCGGTGAGAGTGACGGTACACGAGGTTTCTCCGTGTGTGATCCGTTTTTGGTTCCTACCTCCGTACAAAGCCCATTGAATTGCCATAAATATCGTACTTTTTCCACTACCATTTACACCCTTGAATAAAATAAACATATTATCTTGCAATGTTATCTCCTTGTCCTTGTACACACCAAAATTCTTCATCAACACACGCATTTTATTCTATTTTTGGAATAACCTACTTTTTCAATTTTGTATTTTTTTATTTTTGTAAAAGGGCCCGAGAAGAAATATATGTAAAAATAGACATTGATATCTCTGTCTCTTGTTTACAGAAACTTGATGTGATGATTCTTATACAAACGTTTTCATCTTCATGTGATTTTTGGTATTTTACTTCACATAAAACCTTTGTAATGATTATTACAGAATGTTTTCTATGTACGTCTCGACATCAATATCTTCTCGACGAAAGTTCTCTCTTAAAAACACAAAATATCTCTAATAAAAAATAAAAAATAAAAAATAAAAAATAAAAAATAAAAAATAAAAAATAAAAAATAAAAAATAAAAAATAAAAAATAAAAAATAAAATAA
>Ga0207656_10000036_pt1 | contig 61410 bp, 51 predicted proteins | sample KBSCornC12_FD_184297 | JGI IMG/M metagenome (GOLD analysis project Ga0207656, IMG submission 184297) | Corn rhizosphere microbial communities from Kellogg Biological Station, Michigan, USA - KBS Corn C1-2 (SPAdes) (version 2) | ecosystem: Host-associated > Plants > Roots > Rhizosphere > Soil ...
AAAAGTGTTGCTAACAGACGGCGGGGTTTTTCTCTTACTTGTAATATGCGTCTTGCACTGGAAGAGTTCTCTTCTTCAAGGGCTTTGAGTTGATTGCTGTTAAGAGAAAAGAAAGCCACTTCCGATCCGCTGATAAAAGCTGATATAAACAACAAGAGCATTAAAATAAGCGGACTGCTGATTAAACTCCATTGAATCAGGAGCGGAAATAGATGTAGTGAGCCTTCCGGTTCCAAAGCAATTGTTTTAGGTAAACGAAACTACCGTTATGTGATCAGAACGGGAGATCATCATCTGCTTGTTGTTCGCCGCCAGAAGGTGAAGCTACATTGGAATCGTGTATGGATTCAACAGGACGATCGGCATCTTCATGTCCACCCGGTTTTGATTCTCTGCGATCAAGTATGCGGATGGTATTGGCGACTACTTCGGTGACATAGCGGTCGTTACCTTCTTTATCCTGGTACTTACGATGCGTAAGTTTGCCTTCGAGATAAATCTGGCTTCCTTTTTTCAATTGTTTTTCAGCACGCTCGGCCAGGTTGCGCCAGCAGACGACATCATGCCATTCTGTTTGAGTTTGCCACTCGCCCTTTTTGTCTTTGTAGCTTTCGTTGGTGGCGACCGAAAAGCGGGCTACGGCTATATTTCCTTCGAGATATCGGATCTCCGGGTCTCTGCCCAGGTTCCCGATGAGAATGACCTTGTTGACCATGGTGGGGAGTTTATTTTGTTTTCAAATGATGGGCAAAGATAGCGAAATCCGATCGTGACCCGTGATCCGTGACCCGAACAGTGTAGCTGGGGGGTAAAAGTGAAAGTTAGGGTTGAGGAATTTTTGCCGCTAATTTTCGCAAATTTTCACAAATTATTTTTATAAACTCATTTGCGTTAATTGGCGGAAATTAGCAGCACTACTGTAGATGAATATCAAAAAATTACATTTGTCAAATGTCCGAATACAACTTCACCACGCAATGGTATTTCAATCATCCGGTTGAAAAAGTATGGGAGGAAATCCGATTAATGAATCATTGGCCGGAATGGTGGAAATATGTCAGGCGTGTTGAAAAAATAAAAAATGGCAGCGCAGATGAGATCGGAAGTGTGCGTCGCATTCAATGGTCCACTGCACTTCCGTACTCGATCACTTTTGATTCTGAATTAACGAGTCTCGAACATCACAAACGAATGGAAGGACGAGCATTTGGTGATCTGACCGGCATCGGGATTTGGAACTTTGTACCCAATGGTCATGGTACTCATGTGCGTTATGATTGGAAAGTCAGTATTACTAAAAAGTGGATGAATATATTTGAACCCATATTAAAACCCATTTACAAGTGGAACCATGATAAAGTGATGAAAGCAGGTTATGAAGGGTTGGTGAAGAGATTGGAACAAAGTAACTAATGGAGCGAAATGAAACATGTGGAGCTCGGGAGACGTTATCAATACAATGAATAAGTATATCAAAAGAATTTCTTTACCAGTATTGGTAGTTATTATCACTTTAACCATTCCTTATGTAGCTGTTGCTCAGCTGGTAGGGAGATGGACCGCCATGGGTGACATGGATTACAAGCCAAAGGCTATCATCAATATCTATGAAGAAGACGGCATGTTGCTTGGCCGCGTAGAACAAGTTCTTCCGGATGCTTCGACGACTATTTGCAAAAAATGTGATGGTGATTTGAAAGACAAACCCATCGAAGGTATGGTGATCCTTACTGATCTTGTGAAAACAGATAATGGTGGTAAGGATGGAAAAATACTGGATCCTGCCAGTGGGAATACATACTCCTGTTATATTGAATTAGAATCGCCCGACAAATTAAAACTGCGCGGCTATATCGGGTTCTCTTTGTTGGGAAGAACACAATACTGGTTCCGTATTAAAGAATAATAAGTGTTACAAATCAAACCTGATTCCTTGAGCTAAAGGAAGTGTGCTGCTCCAGTTGATTGTATTGGTTTGACGACGCATATATGCTTTCCACGAATCGGATCCACTCTCTCTTCCACCTCCGGTTTCTTTTTCTCCACCGAACGCACCACCAATCTCTGCTCCTGATGTGCCGATATTCACATTAGCTATACCGCAATCGGATCCTTTCGCCGACAAGAATTGTTCTGCTTCGCGAAGATTAGAAGTCATGATGGAAGAAGACAAACCTTGCGGAACATCATTCTGTAAGCGAATAGCTTCCTCCATCGTGGAATAGGGCATCACGTATAATATCGGTGCAAAAGTTTCTGTCTGTACAATTGGCATGTCATTTTGAACTTGCGCAATGCAAGGCTGAACATAACATCCGCTGGCATATCTTTTTCCTTTCAGCACATCACCTTTCACGATCATTTTTCCACCCTGGTTTTTGATAGCCTCCAGTGCTTTTTGATAATGATACACGGCTTGCATGTCAATCAACGGACCCATATGATTATTGGGGTCAAGCGGATTGCCAATTTTGATTTGCTTGTACGCTCGAGATAATGCGCGTGTGACTTTATCAAAAATAGATTCGTGAATGATCAACCGGCGTGTCGATGTGCATCGCTGACCTGCTGTTCCCACTGCTCCAAACACTGCACCTGTCACTACCATTTTTAAATCAGCTTCTGGTGTGATGATGATTGCATTGTTTCCACCAAGTTCAAGAATTGATTTTCCTAGACGTGCTGCAACAGCGGCTCCGACAATCTTGCCCATCCGTGTACTTCCGGTAGCAGATATTAATGGTACACGATGATCATTGGTCATCATCTCCCCTACACGGTAATCGCCATTAATCACAGAAATTAGTCCTTCGGGTAGCTTATTGGTTTTGATGATCTCTTTGAAAATATTCATACAGGCAATGCCACATAAAGGTGTCTTTTCTGATGGCTTCCATACGACAACATCGCCGCAAACCAAAGCTATCATAGCATTCCATGACCATACCGCAACAGGAAAATTGAAAGCGGAGATAACGCCCACAATCCCCAGCGGATGCCATTGTTCATACATGCGGTGCATGTGACGTTCAGAATGCAGAGACAAGCCATACAATTGTCGGGACAAACCAACACTGAAATCACAGATATCAATCATCTCCTGAACTTCTCCCCATCCTTCCTGCAAACTCTTTCCCATCTCGTAGGAGACCAGGCGGCCCAGAGGATCTTTATAGCGACGCAGGGCATCACCGAATTGGCGTACGATTTCGCCGCGCTTAGGTGCGGGCACCATCTTCCAGTATTCGAATGCAGATTGAGCTGCCAATATCACCTTATCGTACTCCTTCAATGTTGTGGTGCTCACTGAACCAATGAGATGCGCATCCACTGGTGAAAGGGAAGGCTGATAACTTTTTGAGCTGAACGATTTGAGCCCGGTAGAAGTACCGTTGTTGAATTTCTTTACGCCGAGCTTATTGATAAACTGTGTGCTAATAGCCATGCCTGGTGGAATTTTAAATAATGAATAACGAATATCGAAGTATGAAGTATAGGGCGTTGACTCTCTTTATACCTGTTTCAACGATGGTGCAAATATCGGCAATACTTGATGACTGTTTACTTAACATGTAAACGTAACAAATGTTAAAAGCAGACCTGGTATTGTTGATTAATGCAATAGACTGACAGAACCGTAGTAAATAGATTTGTTGTCAGCCTCAATTACATAGTGATACAATCCTGAGGGCCACTTTGAACCATCAACCTTGTGAGATTGATTTGCGGCTACATGAGCCTGGTAGACAGGTTCGCCAACTGTATTGAAAACCCGAAGGGATGCATTCTGCAAATCAGGTATGTTGACAGTGAAGGATTGTTGTGCAGGATTCGGATAAACCTGGATTCCGGAAGACTGTACCTTTTCTGTAGCAACGTTATTTTCATTGATCGTGATGATCTTGAAGTCATCAAAATAGAATCCATCTTTTCCCTCAAAACCATCAGAGAATAGAAAGAAACGAAGTTGTATCACGTGGCCTACATAACTCGAGAGATCCGTGGTTTCAAATACCCAACGAACTTGTTTGCCATCATATAGCGGTTCTTCATACAATTGAAAGATGGAACCCAGTTTTGATTGTTCACCACAGAGATTTTCCCAATTCTCTCCATCGGTGCTGGCCTGGAAGACTACATAATCATAGTGATCTTCGATATCCCATTTTGTCCAGAATTGAGCGTATGCTGAAGTTGCTTTTGTCAGATCAACTTGCTGGCGCAATACAAGGGCTTCTTCAGAATTCGGAAGATAATCTCCATTAGGGCTGTCGGTGATACAAACAGGTCCTGATTTATAGGTCAGGTTAGTAGTTCCCCATTGTGTGCCGTGGCTATTGTCCCATTGATCCATATTGTTTCCATTATCTGAAAACAAGGTGGTGAAATCAGCTCTTGTTTTGGTGATGGTGTCGCGGAAAGTATAATCCCCTTGTTGACACACCACTTCAATTTTCACAGACGATCCATAATTGATTTGATTGTCTACCGTGAACGTTAGGTTGTTGAGGTGTGGTTCGAATTTATTTAAATCCAATTGAACAGGTGCAGGCACTTGCAGGATATGTGGACTCAATGCATTGAAGGATATGGCCACTTCACCATTTAACAATCCGTATCGGTTGAATTCAAGATCAAGTGGATTCACTCCTGTCTTGATAAATTTTGGTGTTTCGTCAGTGATTTGGATAAGGGAATTCACTAAACGAGCAGCAAGAATATTCATTTCCAGTGTAGACTGGCACAAGGGAATAATGTTCTCCTTTAACGGATAAAATCCATCTTCAGGATCGCCGATCTCCGGGGTCATGGAGAACATATCCTTTTCACCATACATCCAGTCATCTGAATCCCCATTAGTCGTATAACCTACCGTCTCCAATCCCAGGCCATACACGAATCCGTTTTGCTTAGAAAGCAATTCACCATAATTGATGAAGATCATAGAATCAGGCGTAGAAGAATTGTTGTAGCCCCACGGATAAATGAGAAGATCGCCGTAGGAATGTGCATTCAGTGCTAATTGAAAATGGTGTTGATTGCAGAGATCCCGGATAGCTTGTGTTTCCGGTTCGGAAAATGGATATGGGCCGCGATAATTATCACTTCCTTCATAACCGGATGAACCTTGATCATCATAACCCCAATTGAAATCATAATTACGATTCAAATCTACGCCGTCGATTGCCGGATCATATATTCCATCGTTATTATTATCTCTTAAGTTCTTCCGGACATTTCGCGTGAATGCGTCATTGGCTGCATCGTAACCGGCGATGTTATATTCCATGCCATCCGGATTAACGACCGGTACGAAATACAATTCTGAATGATCAACGATTTCTTTGATCATAGGATTTTTATCATAGTTCTCCAGCAGGTACCACATATAGTAAATAATCTCGCTGACGCTGATCAGTTCACGTGCATGATGGAGACCGGTATACAAGATCTCAGGTTCGTTTTCATCGACGTTGACATTGTCGGAAATCTTGACCATAAAGATGCTGTTGTTTTTATAGGTCTTGATATTGCTGATAGGCTTGCGCTCTGAAACCAGGTTTGGATAATAAAACGCCATCAAATCAAGATTGTCCAATACATCAGCGAGGGTGAAGAATCCTCCTTTTTGTCCGAGTTCAAAATTGGCAGGGACATGTTGATCAAAGTCATGGTCTTGGCAGCTTAAGAAATTGCCGCCACGATGATTAGCTTTTGCCTGGTGACGGTAGACGTTCAGATCAGGTATGACTACTGAATACCGGATTCCTTGCTGATCCAGTCTCTTGAGTTCATAATCCTGAAGATCGGTGGTGAAGGCATCGCGCCTGGAATGGTCCCCATGAGTGAGGTCAATCCCGGCTTTAGCCAGGGTGTGAATGTTTTGATCAGCATCGATGGGAAAGGTAACCCTGGATAGAATCGACTGAGCGTCAGCTATTTGAAAAATAAATAGGCATAGCAATAGGGGGGTCAATCTCGATATGATCATAGAATCTCGTACTCAGTTCGGGTCAAAAATGCGACCGCAAAGTTAGCAATATAGTGATAGCCTCAGGGTTCGTTTTCAAGCTTCAGGAGGTAAGGGCTAAAATTACCAAATAATGAACATATTACGGTAAAATTTAATGTATAAATCGAAAGAAAAAGGAGTAAGGGAGTAAGGGAGTAAGGGACCAAACGAATCAATGGCGAAAGTTGGAAAGGAAGTCCCCTTTAGGGGATTTAGGGGCAGAAGACAAGCTATTGCTTGACATTAAAAAGCTCAACGGTATTGATAATAGCTCCAGGCGCATTATAAACCGAAGGTGCAGAGCTGCTCATGATGGTCACTTTTTGCAATTTCAAATTTCCGGAATTGTAAATCGCACTGCCTCGCTGCAAATCAACCGGACCACCATTCGCCATGCCGTCACGAATGGTAATTCCATCTAACAAGGTTTCTTCTGTACCCGGCTGAATCGTGAAGACATGATATAAATTGTCAGTTGTCACACCCAGAGTGCCGATGTCTCCGCTGATGATCGTTGGATACATTCCATAGACACGTTGATTGATTGCCGTTTCATTTCCCTGGAAACCTCCATAAATTCTTACACCGGGGCGCAGACTGAAACTATTGGTTCGACTGATTTCAAAATAAGGCATGTAAGTACCATCCGCTATCCAAATCTCATCGATGTCTGCACAATGCGCACTGCGATCCAGTGCCTGTTCCAATGATCGATATGCATTTGTCCATGAGTTTCCATCTTGTCCGCCGTTTGAATTGATGTCGACATAACAAATACCTGTTTCGCTGCAAACATTTTTATACGTCACAACAAGTTGTGCACCTTTCAATGAATCACCATCATAACTCCAGGCTTGTCGCAATCCATCTCCATGCATCAGCAGTGCCAGATCATGTCCTGTCACCCACGAAGACTGATCGACAACTTGCTGAAGAAGATGTTTGAGTTCTGGTGAATTATAAGTGGTATTCGGATTGTTCCATGCAGCCGGAGACCATTGAACGACCTGGGAAGATCGTAGTCGCTGTGACAAATTATATTTCGACGGGCTGAATGAAGTTGCATTACCACTTAACTCTGATTGGAGTGTCCAGTTAGCAGCCGCAGTATTTATAGCATCGCTCGTCCATTCGAGGTGAGCCGATTGAATATAACTTCCTTTTGGAATGGTGACATGACGAAACCGCCAACCAATTTTTTGCTTGCCATCTTTTTCTGTCAATGCAAGTGATTCTCTATAAGGATTTACAGCTCCGCTAAATTCATGTTCCTCTGTATCATCATTTCCTGCACTGATCCTGTTCTGAATGGACCCGGACCATTTCGTCACGGTTGATGTAATCCACCATTCTGACATGCCCGCTGCAGTCCATTGTGCATAATATCCAATGTCATACGGTGCTACCAAAGTTGAATCAAGTTGATAGGTAGTGACTTGTGCAGCATTGTCATTGGAATAACTACCATCCTGGTTGTTTCCAGTGTATCGCAAAGCTGCAACATCAAAACCATCGCGAATAGAAATACATTGACTGCATCCTGTTGCATTGATAAGATTGTTAGCTTCAGTTGCAGTGAAGTAGCCTCTCATCTGAATGGGTAATGTTGGTGGATTCGAAGCACTTAGGACCCAATTTCGGGACAAGAGATACAGGCTATCGGAAAGTTGAAAATTACCGGCAGCTTTATACATCGTTAAAGTTACGTTCCCAAGATTCTGGCCCATCGGATTGATGCTGAAGATTCGCTGACCTCCTGAATTAAAGTTCACCCAATTATTTCCTGACACAGCCTGTGTGATTGTAACACCATTTCCATTATACATCGCTACCTGATCATAGACATGTACCTGGTCAATGGATAGGCCTTCCATCTCCAGGCCGACATCACTCGTCATTACCCATCGAAACTGAATGGTTGTATTGGTAAAAGGAATCGCTATCCCGGTTGTGGTCCAATTCAGTTGTGCTCCATTCCAGGTATTGGTCGCATTATTATACCAATTCACTCCACTGCCTTGCACACCAAGTTTGACCCACGTATTACTGCCTGTCAATTTATACTCTACCCAGGCATAATCATAACCTGATTCCAATTGATATTGAAAAGCAAATGACAAGTAAGGTTGTGCAAGCCCAGTCAAATCAAAACAGGGCGAATACAAATAAGAGGTTTCATCCGTATTGTAAGTACTGCTGAGTGATGTTGACCATTCTTTCTTTCCTTCAGCGGCCCTGGAAAAATTTTGTTTGCCCGGCACTCCTTGTGCCCATGATGAATTAGTACCTGCTGCAATCCAATTGCCTGGCCCGTTTTCAAATCCTTCGAGATAGGGAAAGGTGTTGATTAAAGTGTTGTGCAGAATATCGGTTCGCAAAGTATCATTCCCATGGAAATCATCATCTACACTGGATGTCCACACTTCCAGATGATATGTGCCTGCAGCAGAAAAATCAAATGAAGGCGCTAAAGAAACAGGTATGGTGGAATTAGCGGCAACTGTTCCGATAAAAGTGGAATGAATAGTTCCATTATTTACGCGATAACTAACACTTGCATTTGTAGTCGGTGTTACTGCTGTATTAGTTATAGATACCATAATCGTTTCCATGCCCAGGTTACACGAAATCGGTGTTGGATTAGTAATGGCTGTGGGAGTGATATCCTGATCAATTCGGTTTAAAGAAAGATCATCAATCGTCTCTCCATCCTCACTATTGAGCTGGCCCGCTGTCGCAAAAACATCGCAGGGGAATTTGATTTGAAAAGAAGAACTGAAATCCTGCCCGACTGACATCAATGTTTGACTTACTTCCAATCCGGAGAAATTTTGCCATAATCCTCTCGTGGAGGCATCATTTGGAATCATTGTCAGCAAAACAAATGGAAGATTGTCTGCGCCACGAATCCAGACTGCTTCTGTGTTCGTTACATCCGGAATGATCTCATGATGCATGGCTTTAAAACTAAACCGGATATCATCATTGGCAACATGGTAGTTGGATAAATTAATATTGAACGTTGCATTAACTGCTTTACTGGATGCAGTCTTCACCGCATCCATCGTGATTGCCCGTTGACCGATGTGACAAAATGTTGTGCCGGCAAAAGTTCGCAACCTGGCACCATTAGCCAAATGCACATCCATTTCATTTAATCCCGAAAGACCGGTCACATTTGATAGTTCAGTTGTATCTGCCGCGGATTCAAAACCTTCCGTCCAAGGCAAAGTGACCACTGCATTAGGTAATTGAAGTAACGTAACTTTTAAAGTATCATTCTCATGAAAAGGATCGGAAGGATAAGTTGGCCACACTTTAATTTTGTACGTGCCAGTTGCACTAAGGTCTGCGGGTTTAGTAAATGAAAAATTTATGCCGTTCCCTGCATTTAAAGTGCCAGCGAAAGGTTGAACGGATGGTAGATCGGAATTAACCTGGTAGTTCAATGAGAATCCTGAAGCATTCGTCGTGCCGAGATTCGTTAGATGAATGGTGACCGTTTCAGCATTTGATAATTCAGTTGCAGTTGACTTTCTTCCAGTCGAAAGATTGACAAGAGAGTCTATTCTCAAATCATTTGGCCAGGTGCAGGCACTACCTCCATTGGCAGTCACTTGAACTGCTCGTGCTCTTAGTCCTACGGCTCCTGAAGTAAACGCTCCTGCTACAGTCACCCATACTGCAGTATCAACAGGCAAATGATGAACAACAAATGCAGTACCTGTGATGGTATCAATTGGAAAGAGTGTTTCATTTTTTATCAAATAAACTTTGTAAAGTGAAACTCCTGCTATAGCGGTCCAGGTGAGTTGCACATTTCCATTGCACGGCGATGTTGCTGCTAAGTTTGTCGGAGGCGCCATGATCACCGCATTCTGATCTGATACATCCTGCATGGCATTGCTTGCGGTCACTCTTACTTTGACCTGATCTGAATTGACATTCGGTGGAAACCAATCAAAAAATCGGTTCGCAGCAGGTACAATACTTGACAGCACTGTCCATGATGAACCTCCATCCGTGCTATACTCTACTGTGAAGGTTGAAGAGCCTGTACCATAGGCATCCCATCGGATGTATTGCTTGTCGTTGGGGACATTTATGTTTCCTGGCTTGAGCACCTCACCACCATTTGGTGATTGCACTTTGATGCCTGATGTCATAATGTCCCAAGTGATCCATGCTTTTTGTGGGTCTAAAGGAACGATAGCACCTTTTGTCACGATGGTATATGTTCCGGCTGCAGGATTATTTAATGTGATTTGTTCATAATTGTTAAATCGGTCGACGCCGGTAGTCGCGGGAGATGAAACTCCACCCGGAGTGCAATTCAAAATCCAGGGTTTCAGTGTATCTCCTGCAGGAGTGACGATTGTCATATCAAGATCATTGACCAATGTCACTGTCTCATAAGGTGCGGATGCTTTATCGGTCCACATGATCATGACATCTGCTGCTGCAGTACCGGATGGAATAGAAAAAGTGTGCGTGATCACATTGCCCTGATCGACATTGACGAAGAGATAGTGATTGTCCTCCATAATTTTGGCTGCGCGATCACCATTGATACGGCCGAAGCCATAGAGATAATCGGGTCCTACATTTCCCAAATCATCGGCTGCATTGCAAATCACATTTTTGATGAGCGCTGCATCGGGGACACTATCGTTGTGCAATTGTTTGTAGCGTTGATACAAGAGTGTGGCACAACCTACTGTAGCCGGTGATGAAAAGCTCGTACCGGAATTGTAGCCATATTGATTGGTACCAATCGTACTCGCGCGATTGCTTCCATAAGCACAAACTTCAGGTTTGATGCGGCCATCATCGACAGGACCGCGACTGGAATAACTCGCTATTGCATCGGTTATTGTTAAAGCACCAACAGTGAGCAGATCTTTTGCAGGTTGATATCCACCTGCAATTGTCGCATAACTGCCGGGGAAAGGAGAGCACGTCATGCCTCCTGAATTCGCAGCAGAGAAAATATGCAGCAATGTCGGATGATCAGACATCATCGCATCTAGTGCTGTAGCATTTCCATCATAGTCCCCGAAGTAAGTGCAATCGTTGAGGCTTGATCCGTATGAATTGTTGGTCAGCGTCATGTCATAATCAGTCATGTATTGTGGAGCGTCCCACAGGATGTCGGTAAAATTGCGAAGGATGATGTGTGCCTTTGGCGCGTAGCCAAATCCATAAAACGGATCGATCAGCCCGGCTCCTGCTACAATACCTGAGGTCTGCGTGGCATGTTGGCTCGTACCAAAACTAGCAAGGTCCAAATAATCCTGGCCCAGATCTTCATGTACTTCTACTCTTCCGCCATCACCGATGCCAACTGTCATGCCTGTGCCGTTCAATCCTCTTCCGAAAGGTGAAATCAATGCCCAACCACGTTCGGCATGCACAGCGCGATAATTGATTTCTTCATTGACAGGAATGGTACTGATAAAACTGATCCACGGTGTATGGAGCAATGCATCAAAACCTCCTTGAGGAATTTCAACATCGATCATTCCGTATCGAAGTGCTCGTTGATCGAGAATAGTAAAGTTGTTTTCCAGCGCCCAATGATTTATTTCATCGGCTGATAAACCATAGGCCACTGAAACTCTAAGTTGATTGGAGGTGGAACGGGCGTCCGGATCAAGGCTTGTTTTGTATTCAGGATTGATGTCGAACAAACTTCTTTGGGTGGTCTCGTCTTGTGCTTTTGTGACCCGGACCCAGTAAGTATTTTCATGAAGAGCATACAGGATTTCGATTCCCCTTTGCTGGAGATCATTTCGCTCAGAGGAGGATAAGAGATGGCCGGGCCGGTAAAACAAATATTGCATACTGGGTTGTTGGCGCCCAGCTGTGATGACCGGCAGTAAAGGGAAGGAGCCTGTTTTAAAGTTCAGGACTTGCTGGCCAAAACCTGATACACTTACTATTCCAAGTAAGGCGCAAAGGGTGTACCATCGTGTGCGGCCCATAGTTTTCACATCTATAAAATTACGAAAAGGCGGCCTGTTGTTACGAAGCGATTATGTATTGGGCTCATATTAACTTCTTTGATTATACAGGGTGGATTGGAAATTAGGGGTGTTAATAATGTGGATAATTTTATTTGAAGAAAATTTCAATTTATAGGGGAATGAAAAGAATTAGATTATCTTTCGACTCGATCACTAAAAGATTTTTCGATGGTAATCTCTAGGTCGAAAAACCAACAAGTTATGATCCTCAGGAATCCCGCTCTCTGGCGGGATTCTTTTTTTAAGGGCACACTCACCTTGCTCCTGGTATTTGTATTTCCTTTTCTAGCCATCATTCATGCGCAGGGCATCATCGGTCATGTGGTCGAATCCCTCTCCAGGCAAAATATTCCCCAGGCTGAAATTGGAATTTATAAACAAGATTCCTTACTCCTTCAAACGACCTCTGACTCTTCAGGGTATTATACGATTCACACTGAATTCGCAGGACGCGTTTCCATACGCATCATTAACCAGGGTTTCCAGGACTATATCGAACAGGATATTATCCTCGATGGATATTCCACAATTCGTTTAGAGCATCTCCTGGCTAAGAAGACATTTGATCTGCCTGGAATCACCGTTGTAGCTAATAAAAACAGGACAACAGACTTTGTACGTAGCGTTGATGCAGGAGATATGGTTTTAGTCGCAGGAAATTTTGAAGATCCTGTGCGCATCGCACATAGCCAGCCCGGCATTGTACAATTAAATGATCAGGCCAATCATCTTTCCGCTCGCGGACAATCCCCGGTGTTTAATAATTGGTATCTCGAGGGACTGCAGATCGTCAATCCGAATCACACCAGCAATGCAGGGACATTTTCAGATTTACCTACACAATATGGTGGAGGGGTAAACATGTTTTCCGCACAGATTCTTGGATCAACCGACGTATACACAGGACTTGGTCCATTATCTGTTGATCACGCTACCGGTGCGACAATCAATATGCATCTTCATGAAACTGCCAAACCTGAGTGGCGCGCTAAAGCAGGACTAATCGGATTTGAATTAGGTGGTGGAACACGTTGTGGAAACAATGGCATCCTTGATGTCAATCTGCGTTACAGCTTCACCGGGTTATTGACCGATCTCGGTGCTGATTTCGGAGGAGAGAAAATTGGTTTTTATGATGGTGTTGTTTCATATACTCAACAGGCCAACCAACACAAACTAAAATTATTTGGATGGCTTGGCAGTAGCAAGAATGATTTTGACCAGGTACAGCCTCCCGAAGACCGTGAGGAGTATAAAGATTTTTTTGACATCCATTATGGCAATGATATTTTAGGTGCCGGCGGGCGATACGACCTGACTTTAAGTCCAAGAACATTTTTACGCAGTGGCTTAGCTTATTCGACTGATCATTCAACCTACACTAAACGGGATGACGAGAATACCTTCCCTGAAAATTTTCAACTCGATGATAAGATTGCCATCTTGTCTTCTTTCGTAGAAATTTCCACCATTCATAGTGATGTATGGCATTCCACTTTTGGTCTGCATTATACTGACCGGGCTTATGAGGATGATAGCAATTCCGATATACCATTTCCGGAAGAATCTATAGGCAAATTTTTTGTGCAATCGACATTAGATTTTAAACATCAATTTGAACTGGAAGCTGGCGGAGAAATATCGCGTTCATTTAAATACGAGCATTGGAATGGAGGTTATCGTGCACAACTTTCCAAAGGACTTGGTATTCGAAGCAAAATCTTTGCAGGCATTCGACAATCGATCGGTGAACCATTACTGTTCTCTTCGAACAACAGCATCAATCCTTACTTCACCTCACGCAATGTAGAAGCAGGATATCGTTATGACGGAGACGTGCACAGTTTTACGCTTAACGCTTATTGGCAGCATACGTATCATTTAACGGTGCTTAAAGCCAATGAAGCGTTTTACTATTTACCCGACATACCCCTGGTGCCAGTCGGATTTTCAACTACTGCTATTTTTCATACCGGTATTGCAAATCAATATGGCGTGGAAGGATTGTGGAGTATGGTTCCAAAAAAAGGATGGCGTATTGAAGTCAATCAATCCGTGTATAAGAGCGAGCGCGGCATTGATGGAGATCAGCTTACAGGTGGTCGATATGATGGCCGTTATGCTACTCATGTTTCCTGTTCAAAAGAAATCATCAAGGAGAAAAACGGCAAAAACCGGATCTGGAATTTTTCTTTCAGAGGATTATTGAATGGAGGACTTTGGGAGCCACACATTGATCCTACGCTCTCGGATGTATTCAATAAGACAATTGCTGTGTATCCGGGCATTTATAACAACCATCTGCCGGCTTATAAACGAATAGACGCTAGTGTCTCCCGCACTATAGCTACCTCAAAGGTGCGTTGGCAGTATAAACTGGATATTCAAAACCTCTTTGGCTTGACCAATATAGCTTACCATTATTATGACCCATTTCTCAATGAGATCATCGCCCAGAAACAACTTGGGATCATCCCTGTCCTCTCCGTTCAGGCCTCCTGGTAGCCCGTCAAATAAATATTTCCTCAGGATTCAGGCGTATTGCTATTTTTAAGCTATCAAAAACCAAAACTTATTATGGACGATAAAACCAAATCCATTGTTGCTCACCTCACATTGATCGGCTGGATTATTGCCCTGGTGATGAACCAGTCAGACAAAGGACCTATTACCTCCTTCTATCTCCGCCAAAATCTCGGCTTGATGATCATCGCGGTTGCCGGTTCTGTTCTGGGTATGTTGACATTGCCCATCATTTCGACAATCGTAGGTGTGGCCGTATTAATCCTTTGGATCCTTAGTCTTCTTGGCGCCATTAGTGGTGAACAAAAACCAACACCTGTTTTAGGAGACATGTTCCAATCCTGGTTTAAGGGAATCAGCTAACAGTTTTCAGTTGGCAGTAAGCATCGGCAGTAAGCAGTCGACAATTCTTTCAAAAACAACTCACCGTGACACAATCCTTACTGTGTACCGGTGAGTTGTTTCTATTTCCGGACTTCCTTCAATTCAAACTCTAGTGTCATATCACCAGAGATGTTTCTTCGGTAATACACAAGCCCTTTGTGAAGAGCATATATTTCCTCACCATTCCACGCTGAAGATGTCCATCCTTCACTCTCTGTTTCAAAAGAATCTTCTGTCCTGAAGCGAATTGCGGGAATTGATTTCCCATGATCATTCCATTCAGTATGTCCCATGTACCGTCGTCTGCGTTGCAACACGATGTGCAATGAATCACCCGGCTGATACCAATCGAGATGTGTCAACCAGACTTTGGTGGAATCGACAGCATCAAACGGAAAGCGATTTGGTGAAATCACTTTTACTGGTATCCTGAGAGCATGTCCTGTTGAATCTTTGGAATATAAAATCAAGGAATCCGTCAAGACGCCATTAGAAACAAAGCGGTCATATTGCTGTTGTACGATAGTATTACCAGGACCATAATTAATGCTTTCCATCCGGCCCGGAGCGATCTTCTTAAAATGCCAGATTTCAGGATCAGCTATAGAGTCCTGTTTGTTGGCGTAGACATAAGTGAGACCAGAAGTCGGAAAATCATCTAATTGAAAAAAGTAAGCGGAGAGGTCTGAATCCTCCCTTTTATCGGATGAACATGCCCAAATACCAAGCACTAACAGCATGACAATTTGACGCATATTGACCCATGTGGTATGGTATCTGATCATATCTTTGCAACCTTAATTGATCTTTAAAATTATGTTTAAAATTTTCACCCAAATATTTGGTTCGAAATATGACCGGGATGTCAAGGCGTATTCACCTATAGTCGAAACGACTAATGAATTCGCTACTGAATATCAGTCGCTTACCAATGACGAGCTGCGTCAGAAGACCACAGAATTCAGGGAAAGGATCAAAACTTACCTCCATGATATCGATCAGGAAATCACCACCCTGCGTACCGATGCCGAGGAAGAGGCTGATTTTTCAGTAAAAGAAGAGCTCTATAAGCAACTCGATGAGACTGTCAAAGAAAGAGATAAGGCTCTTGAAGAGGTTTTGCTGACAATATTACCGGAGGCGTTCGCCGCAGTGAAAGAAACCTGCAGACGATTTTTCGAAAATGAAACGATCACTGTAAACGCCCTTGATCATGACCGCGATCTCGCTGTCAAAAAACCATACATCACCATTGAAGATGGTAAGGCCCATTGGAAAAATGAATGGATGGCCGCCGGTGGTAAGATCCGTTGGAACATGATTCCGTACGATGTGCAATTGATCGGTGGTATGGTACTTCATGATGGCAAAGTCGCTGAAATGGCAACCGGTGAAGGAAAAACATTGGTCGCTACACTTCCAGCTTATCTCAATGCACTTGCTGGTGAAGGTGTACACATCGTCACAGTGAATGATTATCTCGCACGCCGTGACAGTGAATGGGTAGGGCCTATTTTTGAATTCCTCTTACTGACGGTCGATTGCATTGACAAGCATAAACCACACAGCCCCGAAAGAAAAACAGCCTACAACAGCGATATCACGTACGGAACAAATAGTGAATTCGGTTTCGATTACCTGCGTGATAACATGGTGCGTTCACCGGAAGAACAAGTGCAACGCAAGTATCATTATTGCATGGTCGATGAGGTGGACTCCGTGTTGATTGATGATGCACGGACACCATTGATTATTTCAGGACCGGTACCAGAAGGTGCAGAAGAGCAGGAATACATGGAGCTGCGTCCTTATGTTGAAAAATTAATTGAGGCTCAACGCAAACTCGCAACACAGTATCTCGCTGAAGCGAGGAAATTATTCCAGGAAGGTAAAACCGGTAGCCAGGAAGGTGAAGCTGGTATGTCTTTATTGCGCTCTTATCGAGCTCTTCCAAAAAACAGGCCTTTGATTAAATTCCTTTCAGAAGAAGGGATCAAGGTCGCGTTGCAGCGTGCGGAGAATCACTATATGCAGGAGCAATCCAAGAACATGCATATCGTTGATGAACCGTTGCTATTCACCATTGATGAAAAAAACAGGCAAACGGAACTGACAGAAAGAGGAACTGAATATCTCGCGAAGTATAATTCCGATCCTGACTTTTTCGTGATGCCTGATATCGTCGCTGAGATGCAGGCCATCACGGATAATCCGGAATTGAAAGGAGAAAGTGGTGTTGAGGCAAAACAAAAATTAGCGCAGGACTTCTCTATCAAATCGCGTCGTATACATGCGATGAATCAATTGCTGAAAGCCTACACTTTATTTGAACGCGACGAAGAATATGTGGTGCTTGAGGGTGAAGTAAAAATCGTCGATGAGCAAACTGGCCGTATGATGGAAGGCAGGCGGTATTCTGATGGATTGCACCAGGCTCTTGAAGCGAAGGAAAATGTGAAGGTGGGTGAGATTACACAAACGTATGCGACGGTCACGCTGCAGAATTTCTTCCGCATGTATCATAAGCTGGCCGGTATGACCGGTACTGCAGAAACGGAAGCAAGTGAACTTTGGCAGATTTACAAACTGGATGTTGTTGTCATCCCAACTAACAGAGTGATCACGCGTGAAGACCGTGAGGATCTTGTTTTCAAAACAGCAAGAGAAAAATTTAATACGGTCATTGATGATATCGCAGGACTTACTGCAGCCGGAAGACCGGTGTTAGTGGGTACAACCTCTGTTGATATTTCAGAAAAGCTAAGCCGCATGTTGCAACTTCGCGGCATTGCGCATAATGTACTGAATGCAAAACAACATCAGCGTGAAGCCGAGATTGTAGCAGAAGCAGGACAAGCTGGAAAAGTAACCATCGCTACTAACATGGCCGGCCGGGGAACTGACATCAAACTCGGTCCAGGTGTAAAAGAAGCCGGAGGTTTGGCGATCATCGGTACAGAGCGACATGATTCGCGTCGTGTAGACAGGCAGTTACGTGGTCGTTCAGGTCGCCAGGGTGATCCGGGATCAACGCAGTTTTATGTTTCGTTAGAAGATAATCTCATGCGATTGTTCCACTCTGAGCGTATTGCTAAAGTGATGGACCGCATGGGCCACAAAGAAGGTGAGGTGATCCAGCATAGCATGGTGACTAAGTCGATTGAACGTGCGCAGAAAAAAGTAGAAGAAAATAATTTCGGCATACGCAAGCGCCTGCTCGAGTATGATGATGTCATGAACATCCAGCGTGAAGCGATCTATCAGAAACGTAAACATGCCCTGGAAGGAATGCGTCTTCAACTAGACATCAACAACATGTTCCTCGCAATGTCGGAGAATATTGTTTCCAATGCCAAAGCCAAAAATGATTATAAAGATTTCGTTGAAGAAAGCATGACGATCATGGGCGTGGTGCCTTCGATCGATGAAGATACTTTCCTGACGACCGACCAGGATTCACTTGTTGAATTGTACCAGGAAGAGATTCAAAAACAATACGAAGAGAAGCGGTACAAGATTGCTGATTTCCTGATGCCGGTGATTCGTAATGTGTATGACAATGAAGGACACCGTTACAAACGTATTTCTATTCCATTTACAGATGGACGTAAACATGCACTACCTGTATCGGCTGATCTGAAAGAAGCTATTGATACTAAGGGTCGCTCCGTGATGGTGGATATTGAAAAGGCGGTGAGTCTTTCATTGATCGATGATCATTGGAAGGAACACTTGCGTCACATGGATGATTTGAAAGAATCAGCACAAGCTGCTTCTTTTGAGCAGAAAGATCCATTGGTGATCTATAAAATGGAGGCGTATGAATTGTTTGAAAACCTCGTGTATAAAGTCAACCAGGATGTTTGTTCTTATCTCTCGAGGGGAACGTTGATGATGGCTGGTGCTGATGAAGTGAGGGAGGCACGCGAACAGAAAACAGATTTAAGTAAAGTTCGTACTAATCGCACTGAAGAAGTTGCGCGCAAGGCAGCCGCTGCTGCTGCAGGCCGCAGAGCTGAAACCGTTGTAGAAACTGTCAAGCGTGAAGATCCTAAAGTAGGGCGAAATGATCCGTGTCCTTGTGGAAGCGGGAAGAAGTATAAGCAGTGTCATGGGAGGTAGAAAGTAGAAAGTAGTGAGTAGTGAGTAGTGAGTAGAAAGTAGTGAGTAGTGAGTATTCGGTATTCAGTATTCAGTGTTCAGTGCCCTCGCCGCATCGCGGCAACAGGTTGGTAGCAGAAAAAGGCAAGAAAATTCTTCAATTCGCCGCAGCGCGGCAAGAGAGCCGAATTAACTAATCAATTTCTACTCCTTCCAAATGCTCCTCTTTAAATGGAGATTTTATTTCTTCAATAACACAAAGAATTATTAGTCCAGCCAGGGCAATGCCCAACGTCCAAAACGTGGCTATCCCATTAAAGAAATAAATGCTGGAGGAGATGACGATTGTCATCACGAGTCTGCTGTATAAAATCTGACCGGTGGCACGTAGATGAGTCAATCCAATTCCCATTGAGTAAATGAAAATGCCGAGAGCAAGTGCTATGCGTGCAGCAAAAGTCATCTCTTGGTTAGGATGCGTCATAGCTTCTTCAATCGCATACGCGTAAATAATCAGTCCGCACATCAATGGAAAATGTAGAAGACTATATACATCCCTTCCTAATGTTGATCGCGCTGATCCTGATTTTGATTCCATAGCGTGCTCCAATTTTTCTTTTGCACGGAAAAAATAAATCCACCACAGGCAGCAGGTAATCCCTACACTGAGGCAGGACACTGCCAATAAATAAATATTGGAGAACTCTTCTGTTGCAGCACTGGCAGCAATGATCAAGGTTTCACCCAGTGCAATGATGACAAATAATCCATGTCGTTCAGAAAAATGTTTGGGATGAAGATTCCAGGAATCATTTTTTCCACCGATTCCTGCAGCCACGAGATCTAATACAATGGTCAGTCCCCATAATATATATTGCCAATCTCCACATAAGTAACCACCGGCAAGTGCTGAACATAAGCCGAGGACAGATAAAGTGGAAAACTTTTTTACTGCATTGCGCATCTCCGGATCCGGCCATGTCACCCACAAATAAATGATCAATCCTATGCCTCGCACTGCCACGTAGGCAAGTGCAAACCATTTCGCTGATGAACCAAATGCCTGCGGAACACTGACGGCCATAAAAAAAGCAATGGCGGTGGCCAATAAAATCGCCAGTTGAATTGTACGATGATTAGTATTGGCTGCATTCAATGCCCATGAATACTGCGTCCAGGCCCACCATACTAACCAGAATACCAATACAGCCCTGACTACATGTATCCAATCAAAACCCCCAAGCATCAAATGGACTACCTGGGTGATGGCATACACAAAGACCAGGTCAAAGAATAATTCTGCAAAGCTGACTGGTTGGTCATCATGAGTTAAAAATGGTGAAAATGGGTTGGAATATGAATTCATGTAACCAAAAATAGAATTTTACATTTGTCAATTCGTTTATCTCCCTACAATCTTACTTTTACAAGCCCTTTCTACAAAAATGATTGCTGATGTCTGACCACCAAACTATATTGATTACCGGAGGTGCCGGTTTTATTGGTTCTCATGTTGTGCGCCGTTTTGTTCGCCAATATCCTCATTATACAATTATCAACCTTGATGCTTTGACTTATGCCGGCAACCTGGATAACCTGGCCGATTTGAACTCAGCTTCCAATTATCAGTTTGTTAAAGGTGATATTCTGGATGCAGTTCTTGTCAGGGATATTTTATCTACGCACAAAGTGAATGGCATCATACACCTGGCTGCTGAATCCCATGTTGATAGATCTATCGAAGATCCTATGGCCTTTGTGAAAACAAATGTCCTGGGCACTGGTGTGTTATTAGATGCCGCCAGAAAAATTTGGAAGGAAAATAATATCGATGGAAAATTTTATCACATCTCCACAGATGAGGTGTATGGTGAATTAGGGGACACCGGCTATTTTACAGAAAAGACACCATACTCTCCACGCAGTCCATATTCCGCATCGAAGGCATCCAGTGATCACCTGGTACGAGCCTATCATTCCACTTTTGGTCTGCCGATTGTAATCAGCAATTGCAGTAATAATTACGGGCCTAATCAGTTTCCTGAAAAATTAATTCCATTGATGATACACAATATCAAAAACGGAATTTCACTTCCGGTGTATGGTGACGGATCGAATGTGCGGGACTGGATGTATGTCGAAGATCATGCAGAGGCTATTGATACTATTTATCATAAAGGAAAATCCGGTGAGACTTATAATCTTGGGGGAGGAAATGAATGGAAGAATATTGATCTCGTGCGCACCCTATGTAGATTGATGGATGATCGAACAGGACGATTATTGGGCAGCTCTGAAGAATTAATCCGTTTTGTCAAAGACCGTGCCGGCCATGATCACCGCTATGCAATTGATTTCAGCAAAATAAAAGCTGAATTAGGGTGGACCCCAGCCACTGAATTCACTGCAGGTCTTGCAAAAACTGTTGATTGGTACCTCGCTAATGAAGAATGGGTGAAACATGTGACGGATGGATCGTATAGGGATTATTATGAGAGACAATATGGTGTGAGAGGGTGAGAGCTTAATTATTTTTTACCCTACCTTTATACACAACGAAAAATTTTAATCATGAATCGAATATTCATTTTCATTTTATTCCTTGGTGTTATCGCCTGCAAGCCCAAAGACACGCCCGTTGCCGAAACGCCGGTGCCGAAACCGGATTCCACTGCGAAAGGAATATCACCGGATGTACCTGGATTGAGACACTTGTGGGACACTGACAAAACATTGACGACATGTGAGTCTGTGCTGTATGATAAAAACAATAATCTTCTTTTTGTGTCGTGCATCAACGGAACGCCGCCGGATAAAAAAGATGGTGATGGATATATTGCAAAAGTAGGATTGGATGGAAAAATCATTACGCCAAAATGGGCCACTGGATTAAGTGGACCAAAGGGAATGGGCATCGTCGGCAACACTCTTTATGTAACCGATATTGACAGGCTGGTATCGATTGATATGGCGACCGGAAAAATAGCAAAGACATGGAATGTTAAAGGGGCAAAATTCCTGAATGATGTTGCCACCGCTGACGATGGCACCGTGTATTTCACAGATAGCAATATCAGTTCGATCTATGCATTGAAAAATGGTAAAGTGGAAACGCTGGTTGATCAGGATACCACTCTTGGAGGAACCAATGGTGTTTATGTTGATGGCAACATGCTCATGCTGGCTGGAATGAATTCAGGGAAAGTATTACGTATGGATATTAAAACCCACGCTGTTCAGCAAGTAGCTGATGGCATTGGAGCAGGAGATGGTCTGGAGAAATACAAAACCGGTTGGTTAGTATCAAACTGGAATGGTGCTATTTCCTATATCGGCTCAGATGGCGACGTGATGGAAGTATTAAATTCAGAAGAAGCCAAACTCAACACTGCTGATATCGAAGTGATTGAAGACAAGAATTTATTATTGATCCCAACTTTCTTTGGGAATATGGTGTCGGCGTATGAGTTGGTGAAACAGTGACGTGACCCGTCACCCGTGATCCGTGACCCGGTAATTCAGAAATAAAAAAGGTAGGGGCTCAACATCTTGAGCCCCTACCTTTTTTATTTCTGAATTACTTTTTTACTTTATCATATTCTTAAACCTCGGACGCTTCGGTGTCACATCGCCAAGACGTTTTTTCTTCGCTTCTTCGTAATCTTCAAAGTTGCCTTCGAAGAAGAGTACTTCGCCTTCATCTTCAAAAGCAAGGATGTGCGTAGCCAGGCGGTCGATAAACCAACGGTCGTGGGAGATAACAAGAATACAACCTGCAAAATTTTCCAATGCTTCTTCTAATGCGCGAAGAGTATTCACATCAATGTCATTCGTGGGCTCATCGAGGAGCAGTACATTTCCACCCATGCGAAGAGCAATAGCGAGATGCACGCGGTTTCTTTCTCCACCCGATAGAACACCAACTTTCTTTTGTTGATCGGCTCCTGTGAAATTAAATTTTCCGAGGTAAGCTCTCACATGAATTTGTGAACCGCCTATGGTGATGATTTCATTTCCATCACCCACCACATCGTAAACTGTTTTTTCAGGATCTAACTCTTTGTGTGCCTGGTCGACGTAACTGATTTGAACTGTATCTCCAATCGTGATTGTTCCACTATCTGGTTTTTCAGATCCCATGATCATGCGGAAGAGTGTAGACTTACCTACACCATTCGGGCCAATGATACCCACGATAGCATTCTTTGGAACTTTGAAAGAGAGATTATCAATCAATAAACGATCGCCGAAGCCTTTGCTTAAGTGATCCGTTTCTATCACGACATCACCGAGGCGTGGACCTGGTGGAATAAAGAGTTCAAGTGTTGCTTCTTTTTCTTTGATCTCTTCTGTCCGTAATTGATCGTATGCATTCAGACGAGCTTTTCCTTTTGCTTGTCTAGCTTTCGGTGACATGCGAATCCATTCCAATTCATGTTGGAGTGCTTTCTTTCTCTTCGATTCTGTTTTCTCTTCCTGCTCTAAGCGTTTGGATTTTTGATCGAGCCAGGAAGAATAATTTCCCTGCCATGGAATTCCTTCGCCACGATCAAGCTCAAGGATCCATCCTGCGACATTGTCGAGGAAGTAACGATCGTGCGTTACAGCGATAACAGTACCCGGGAATGCTTTCAAAAATTGTTCTAACCACAAAACACTTTCTGCATCCAGGTGATTAGTCGGCTCATCGAGCAATAAAATGTCAGGTTGAGAAAGCAATAAACGACAAAGTGCTACGCGTCTTTTTTCTCCACCAGAGAGTACACCAATCACTGCATCTTCCGGAGGACATCGAAGCGATTCCATTGCGGTGCCCAGGCGATAGTCGAGTTCCCATGCATTGAAGTGATCGAGTTTTTCCATAAGCTCGCCCTGGTGTTCGATGAGTTTCATCATCGTATCATCATCCATTGGTTCAGCGAGCTTGAGGTTGAGGTCTTCATATTCTTTGAGAAGATCAACGATGGGCTTGACTGCTTCTTCTACAATCTGGCGAACTGTCTTTGTTTCGTCCAGGTGAGGTTCTTGTTCAAGCAGGCCGATTTTATAATTGCCATCAAACCAGACTTTGCCGTCGTGATTGGGATCTTTCCCGGCGATGATGCGGAGGAGACTGGATTTTCCTGATCCATTGAGACCCAGGACGCCGATTTTGGCTCCATAGAAAAAGGAGAGCCAGATGTTTTTGAGGACTTGCTTGCTGGGAGGGTATACTTTGGATACGCCCTCCATGGAAAAGATTACTTTTTCGTTAGCCACTGGAAAGGGTTTTGGATTTTAGATTTTAGCTTTTGGAATTGTTCGTAGGGGCGGCAAAGGTAAAAAAATGGAAGCTAAGGAAGAGGCTGAGAACCCGATTCCCTATCTTTGAAAGAAAAAATCATGCAAGACATACATCCTCAATTTATTATAGATGCTAAGGGGAACAAGATTTCTGTGGTTTTGCCGATGGAAACATATAAAGCCTTGTTGGAAGAGTTAGATATGGCAGATGACATCCGGCTATATGATGAAGCAAAGGCTTCCAATGAACCATCCATTCCTTTAGAAGAGGCTATAAAAATGATTGACTCTGAAAGAAAGTCCAAATAGAAAGTGGCTTATCAGGTTATTATTAAACAAAGAGTAATCAAGGCTCTGGTTAAAATGAATGAGCCTCATTACACGCAAATCAGGCAAGCCATATTTGAACTTTGTGAAAACCCTCGACCTGTTGGATACGTTAAATTGAAAGGTAAACAGGGATTCAGAATCCGTGTTGGTGACTATCGAATCATCTATGATATCAAGGATAAACTTCTCTTAGTTGAAGTGCTTGAATTGGGTCACAGAAAGGAGATTTACGGGTGACTTTTTTCTAATTTAAATTTATAGATAAACTCTTTTCTTCAAAATCCTTCAATGCCTTCAACTTATTGTCAATAAGAGAATTCCAAACCGTTTGTTCTTGCTTATTAATCGAATGCTCTGTCTCTTGATCATATCGATTTTGTTCGGCACGATAGTCAGCAGTTAGCTTTTTAAAAATATTTTCTATTTGTGTATTAAATGTTCTTTGGTGGAATTGTGTTTGACTGACCACTTGCCGAAACTTGCGGGCATAGATTTCACAAATATCAAAATGACGTTTTTCATGATTGAGAGCTTCGTCCGGGTGATCAAGATGAGGATATTTCGTCCATGATTCATTTGGATTGAAAAGCGCGACGATCCTGATTTTAGCCTGGTGGTTTCTGACTTCGGTGGTATAGCTTAAAGAAGAAACGGTGACGGCGCCGGTATGATTTCCCCATTGATCGAGATGGGTCGTGTTTACTTTCCCTTTGAACATGCTCCAGTTGAAAGGGCCAGCTGGTGAATATTCAATGGCGTTGGAAGATTGAGCCCAGGAAGTCAGGCTGACTATAGCGAAACAGAAAATAATGATGTATTTCACTTGATTATAAAGCTGAAGTAGACAAAATATTGTACAAGCAATAATAAATTTATGTTAAGAAGGAGTGATTTTTAGTTCATCTATTACTCTATCCATTTCTCTATAGTTCCATTTACCCATTGGAAATTGAGTATATATTTTTTGGCCAGACAGATAAACAGATAATTTCACATGATTGTAAATTGAGGTAGAAATCCTTTCCTTTCGAAATTCGATTTGGTTTATTTCAGTTTGTATTTTTCTGAATATTTTATTTTTCTTGTTAATGTATATTGTAATTTGTTTTGTGTTTTCATCAAATTCTATGCGGCTTATGATGTAATAGCTACGAACAAGCAAAATTATAAACGTATAAAAAAACAAAATACTAAATAATAAAATGAATACAATTCTAAAATTTATTTTAAAATAAAATATAAGTATTACCCAAAATATTAGTATTAATAAAGGACCAATAAATGCCTTGACAAATCTTGATAGAAATGAAGAGTTATCTATAAAGTAAGTTTTCATTTTCCTTTGGACAACTGCATGGTTTTACAATTATTTTGTAAAGCTAGTGAATCATACGGAATGAACTTTTTGAGTTTACTCATTCACGAATTACGATTGACGACTGACGAAAAACTCTGTTTATGCAGAGGCAGTAATTACAGGAAGAATTCCAGCTTTCCAGGACGAAAAGCTGCCCTCAAGGATATGTCGTCGTGCATCGCGTACGAGCTTGAGGTAAAAGGCAAGATTTTGAAGAGAAGATATCATCGCACCAAGCTGCTCACCGGAGATGATGAGGTGGCGGAGATAGGCCAGCGTATGATGACGACTGGTAGAAGCAGTGGAATCAGGATCGATGGGTTCGAAACAATGCTTCCATTTTTCATTTCGAATATGAACTATGCCTCGGGAAGTGTACAACAAACCATGTCGTGCATTGCGCGTCGGCAGCACGCAATCAAACATATCTATACCAAGCGAGATGCTTTCCAAAATATTAGCAGGAGTGCCGACGCCCATAAGATAGCGAGGCTTGTCTTGTGGTAGAATATCGCAAACGAGTGAAGTCATTTCATATAGCTCAGCATGTGGTTCACCCACCGACAAACCTCCAATGGCATTGATTGGCATTTCTTTAGAAGCAATATATTCTGCTGATTGCTTTCGAAGATGTGGGTATGTACTGCCTTGTACAATCGGTGCAAGAATTTGATCATATCCATATGGACCCTTGGTTGCTTCATGACGTGCAATGCAGCGATCAAGCCAACGATGTGTCATGTGCATGGAACGCGTAGCATATTTTTCTTCACATGGATAAGGTGTGCATTCATCAAAAGCCATGATGATGTCTGCACCAATCGTTCGTTGAATATCGATCACCGATTCAGGTGTGAAGACATGTTTCGAACCATCAATGTGTGAACTGAACTTTACACCTTCCTCTTTGATCTTCCGTTGTTTACTCAATGAATACACCTGGTATCCTCCGCTATCCGTCAACATCGGATGCGGCCAGTGATTGAAATTATGCAAACCACCAGCAGCGCTAATGACTTCCATACCGGGACGCAAATAAAGATGATAAGTATTACCCAAAATAATTTGCGCACCAACTTGCTCCGTCAGTTCTTCCTGGTGCACAGCTTTCACTGTACCAGCTGTTCCAACAGGCATGAAGATGGGGGTTTCTACATCTCCGTGGGGGAGATGGAGGATTCCCGCTCGAGCGCGGGAATCTTTATCAGTGTTTATAAGTTGGAAACTCATAAATCTAATAGCCCTTGCATGACCTCGTCCATTGAATATTTCTTCATCAACACATCTATATTCACAGGTTTATGGTTCATCCCCGTTTTTTTCCAAAGCAAATATTCTGTGTAAATAAAATCTTCAATACTTTTTAAATCCTCCGGCGTATCTGAATAGGACTCTCCTATTTCGAGTTCATTGAGAATGCTTTTCAGTTCAGGATCATTTTGTCCAACAACAATAGCGATAACGGGAGAGCCAGCTTCAAAGTATTCAATCATTTTACCAGTGAGTACGCCTTGTAGCTCGTGAGAAGAAATGGTGAGGAGGAGATTTATACAAGACTCATTTTGTAAACGCTTAGCTTCATCATCAGAAACTAGTCCATGATCAACCAGGATATTTTCAAAATGATATTCCTGCGCCAGGTTATTCCAATAGAAACTGTCCTTACCAGCATATTCCAAACGGATATTGTCTATAACCGTATTATCCTTAGCTGACAAGGCTTTCAGGGCATCGAACAAAGGCCTTGCATTTCGGGTGTCGAGAAACATCGAGCCAGTGTAAGTGATCGTAAAATATTTTGAAGCAATTGGAGGTGTAGCTTGAAAATGATTATCAATTCCATTGCGCACCACAAGCACATTTGGATTATACGTCTTCAACTTTTTCGCTAAGCCTTCAGAAACGGTTGTCACGATATCCGCTGTCCGGAATATTTTTTTAAAAAATGAATCCTGTTTTTTAGCAAAAAGATTGTGTTTGTAATGAGGATCAATGATAAGATCTCGGAAATCAGCAATCCAAAACAAAGCGGGATTCTTTCTTTTTAACCTAAACGCAATGTAATGATCTGCAAAAGGACGAAAAGAGGAATAGAGGTGCGTGATTTTTTCATCGCGTATGAGTTGATTTCCTTTTTTCAGGATTGAAATAAAATAAAACATTCCACCCTCACCTATCCATAAGCTAAATGGAAAAGTATTGATCAACTTAATACCCCATTGTTTCCATACAGCTTTCTTTTTTTGTTCGGGCAGATAACCATCTTCCGTTCTCTTCCGTAGCAGGGTACGATAATCTCTTGCTTTTACCGGATACAATTCGACTCCTTTAATTTCAGGAACCGGTTTTCCGGGATATTGAACAGTAAATAAAAAAGATCGCTCTGTCTTTTCTGCCAGGTAATTGGCTATACGGAAATTACGTTTGGGCGCAGTGCCGGGTGCGGGTGGTGTAAAGTATAAAATAAAGAGGAACCTGCTTCCCTTGTTAATCATGCTGTTGATTTCTCATTTTCTGCAGCTCCGTTCAGGTATCCATAGAGTTGTTCAACAATAATTTTTTCATCAAATTCTTTCAACGCTTTAATTCGCCCTTGTTTTCCCATCTCCATCCTCGACTTGTGATCCAGCCGGATAAACTCTTCCATGGCTTTCACAATAGCTTCCGTATTTTGAACCGATACGAGGTATCCCGTCACACCATTGACAACAGCTTCACGACATCCCGGTGTATCCGTTGTAATCACGGGTCGCTCCATGGCCATCGCTTCCATAATTACTTTCGGCAATCCTTCGCCGCGATAGGATGGAAGAACAATACAATCTGAATTTTCAAAAAATGCTTTCACATGATCAGTGGCACCATGATAATGTATATAAGGATCACGGATCCAATACATAAGGTCTTCATTGGAAACAGAGGATGGGTTGCCTTCATCGATATCACCCACCAGCCAGAATTGAACATTGGTGTGTTTCTTACGTATCAATTGTGCAGCTTCGATAAATTCGCGTACACCTTTATCATAAATCAATCGTCCTACAAATGTGAAGGTTGTGCCTTTGCCATTTCTCCAATCACCGACGGGCTTAAAGTAATCCATATTCACTCCGCATCCTTTTATCGAAACACTTTGACCAGAGCGGGTCAATCCCGCCGCATCAAAAAATGCTTTATCATCCTCGTTTTCAAAAATTACTTTTTTATGCCAGGGCAATGTGATTCTATAAAGGGATTTCACGAGTGTATTGAGCCATCCTTTGTGAATCATAGGATGACCAACACCGGACACCACTGCAATAGAAGGAATTCCAAGATAGCGTGCCGCAAGTCCTCCGTATATATTACATTTTACGGTGTAATGCAAAATAAGGTCCGGTTTGATTTTTCGATACAGTCGAATGAGTTCAAAAAGCAGTAAGAGATCACTGACAGGATTAATGCTATTACGACGCATCTGGTGCATCGGAACATGGCTCACCTCTCTGAGCATTTCTGTATAGGAAATATATTTATCCACAGGAGCCAATACGATGACTTCATGTCCTTCTGCAATCAGCTTGCGGACGATGTTCAACCTGAAATTGTAAATATTCCAGGTGGTGTTGGCGACGATGAGAATTCTATTTCCTTTCAAGGAATTCAGTTATTTCCTATACTTCCCAATTCGAAATTGGTTATTGGTTATTGGATTTTAGACTAGAGGTAGGAATCAAACCCACTTTGTCCGAGTCTGGCTTTCAGCGCTTTTATTTCCTGTTCATCCGATTTTGGATAAATGAGCAGGCAATCTTCGGTATCTACTACTATAAAATCAGAGAGGCCCTTGATCACAATTAATTTCTGATTACTGGCGATTACCAGGGAATGATGAGAATCTTCCAATATAATGGGGTTGCTTAATGCTGCATTTCCATTTTCATCCTTCTCACTGATTTCAAACAAGGAATTCCAGGTACCAACATCGGACCAACCGATATCACATGGAATGGTGAAGACATTGTCAGCGCGTTCCATAATGGCATAGTCGACTGAAATCTTTTCGGTCGATGGATATTCCCGTTCAATAAATTCATTTTCCAATTCTGTGTTGTAAACCGTCTCTCCCTGTTGTAAAACATTATAAATCTGGGGAGAATGTTGTTGAAAGGCTTCTACGATGGTGTTCAATTTCCAAATAAAAATGCCGGCATTCCAGGCGAAGGACTTTGTTTTCAAATACGACATCGCTGTTTTACCATCTGGTTTCTCCCGGAATGATTTTACTTTTCTGACATCCTCGTTTTCATTTTTATCATATTCAATATAACCGTAGCCTGTGTCTGGACGCGTTGGTTCAATACCAAGTGTAATCAGGCTATCATTGAGATTGGCATGTTTTGTAGCCAGAAGCACGACTCGTTTAAATTCATCACTATCACGAATAACATGATCTGCAGGTGCAACTATGCAAGTAGCATCCGGATTTAAAGCTGCCAGTTTCATGGAGCCGTAGGCAATGGAAGCCGCAGTATTGTTACGTGTAGGTTCGAGAATAATTTGATTTTCTGTTAGTTCAGGGATTACCTGTTGCACCAGGTGGCCATATTTTTTATGCGTGATGACGAAAATATTTTCAACAGGAATGAATTCCTTGAATCGATCTACCGTTTCCCTGATCAGTGACTTACCCGTACCGGTAATATCCAGGAATTGTTTTGGCAAACTTTCCCTGCTTGCCGGCCAGAAGCGTGTACCTGCTCCTCCGGCCAATATTAATACATAGGTTGAGTTGCTCATCTTCGTCTATTTATTTTCTGATCGCAGAAATGTCCATTTGGGACAACAGGTCAACAATTCGTTCAGCAGCTTTTCCTTCCCAAAACGGAATGAGCTGGGCCTGCTTCCATTTTCCTTTGATCATTTGATGAATGAGTGGTGTTGCTTGCGAGATGTCAGGAACAAGTTCATTAGTTCCGAGCCTGATGGTTTCCGGACGTTCAGTGCTATTGCGCAATGTGATACACGGAATATTCATCACGGAGGTTTCTTCTGTAATACCCCCTGAATCCGTTATCACTCCGATAGCATTACTGACTACGTAAATAAATTCCAGGTAAGGAAGTGGTTCCACCAGGATCATGTTTTTATAATCAATCGATAACGTTTCCATGATTTTTCTTGTCCTCGGATGGACAGGAAATAAAATCTGTGTTCCTTCAGCTGCTTCTTCAATGACCTTTAATATTTCAGCTAATTTTTCGGGGTCGTCCACATTCGATGGACGATGTAGTGTCAGCACGAGATAATTATCCCCTTGCAGTTTTTCATCAAAAAAATCAGGCTTCTTTAATTTATTGAGGTTGCTCAACAAGGAATCAATCATAGTATTGCCAACATAAAAGATTTGCTCTTTTGCGTGACCTTCCTGTGCGAGGTTTTTATTGGCTTCTTCGGAAGTAGTAAAAAAATAATCTGTTATACTATCCGTGACGATGCGATTGATTTCTTCAGGCATGGTCCAGTCGCCTGAGCGAATGCCGCCTTCCACGTGTGCCACTTTAATTCCTGCTTTTTTTGCAACAATAGAACACGCCATAGTAGAATTGACATCACCTACAACAATACATATGTCCGGTGTCCATTCAGTCAAGGCTTTTTCATAACCAGTCATGATATGAGCAGTCTGTGTGGCTTGTGTTCCTGAACCTGCACCAAGATTGACATGTGGATCGGGAATATCAAGTTGTTCGAAAAAACTCTTACTCATATTCTGATCGTAGTGCTGCCCGGTATGTATCAATCGGTATTCGATTTTTTTATCCTTGTTGCTATCGTTATAAAGATCAATGGCTTTAATGATAGGGCCGATCTTCATGAAATTGGGACGTGCGCCGGCGATGAGGTCAAGCTTCATGGAATCCAATTAACTTTCTGCGATTGAAGATTAATAAAATTTAATCGAGTTCATTATTGACACTGAATCCTTCCCGTTTTAAAACCAGTGTGCGTTTGAATAATTCAAGATCAGCTCTGACCATTTCGGAACAAAGACCGGCCACATCGTATTTAGGTTTCCAATTTAATTTAGTTCTCGCTTTGGTAGAATCTCCAATTAAATAGTCCACTTCCGTAGGTCTATAATAATGACTATCGACGCGAATGACTAAATCTCCGGGTTTAAGTGAACATTTCATTCCCACTCCTGCTTCAAACCGGCTATTATCAATCGAAGCTATTTTACCCACCTCTTGTGTATCCTTGCCCTCGTAACCAACTTCGATACCGATCTCTCCAAATGAACGTTCGATAAATTCGCGTACAGAAGTAGTGACGCCCGTGGCCACCACCCAATCTTCGGCCTGTTCGTATTGAAGGATTCGCCAGATGGCATCCACATAATCTTTAGCATGGCCCCAGTCGCGCCTGGCTTCGAGATTACCAACATATAATTCTTTCTGAATGCCTAAAGCTATCCTTGCAACTCCTCTCGTTATTTTACGTGTAACAAATGTTTCACCTCGCATTGGACTTTCATGATTAAATAAAATTCCATTGCAGGCAAACATATCATAGGCTTCCCTGAAATTTACAGTGATCCAATACGCATAGAGTTTAGCTACGCCATATGGTGATCGCGGATAGAAGGGTGTTAATTCATTTTGCGGGGTTTCGCGGGCTTTACCAAATAATTCGGAAGTAGATGCCTGGTATATTTTTGTTTTGCCGACAAGTCCTAACAGGCGCACCGCTTCTAATACTCTCAGTGTGCCGAGAGCATCTACATCAGCTGAATATTCAGGTTCTTCAAAACTCACTTTAACATGGGACATCGCACCCAGGTTATAAATTTCATCGGGTTGAACTTCCTGGATAATCCGGATGATATTCGTACTGTCAGTGAGGTCGCCGTAATGAAGAATAAATTTCCTGTTTGGTGTATGGGGATCCTGGTATAAATGATCAATTCTCGCCGTGTTATACCATGATGTCCTGCGGATGATGCCATGCACTTCATATCCTAAATTCAGCAAGTATTCTGACAGGTAGGAACCATCCTGCCCGGTAATGCCGGTGATCAATGCCTTCTTCATATGGTCATTTTTTTGGATCTCATAAATTGGATGATTTTTCGAATGGGATTTAACCTGCTGAATATCCTTTCAGGAAAGTATTGACTTACGTTCAACCACTATATTTTCCATGACCAGGATATCCATTTCGGTTCTCAGGAAGCAATCCAGGGCCTCTGAAGGTGCATTCACGATGGGTTCATTTTCATTGAAAGAAGTATTTAAAAGAATAGGGATACCTGTTTTATTAAAAAACCTTTTGATCAAATGATAATATCGTGGGCTCTGATTTTCATTGACAGTTTGCAGTCGACCTGTCCCATCGATATGGGTGACTGCTGGAATTAGTTTTTGTTTTTCTTTTCGAATCGGAAATACTTTCTCCATAAATGGCACTTCATCATTCACTTCAAAATATTCCCCAACATAGTCCTCCAGGATGGATGGCGCAAAGGGCCGGAAACTTTCTCTCCTTTTAATTTTAGCATTCAATAACTCTTTAGCATCTGTCCGTCGGGGATCAATTAATATAGAGCGACCTCCTAATGCCCTAGGACCAAATTCTGCACGCCCATTGAACCATCCCATGACAGCACCAGCTACCAAACGATCTGCTAAGTAGTCAAACAATACATCATCCTCCATTTTTACAAACCCAACGTTTCTGGAATTCAGAACACTTTCAATTTCAGCATTGGAATAATGACTTCCGAGGTATGCACTCTTGATGGGATGACGGACAGTATTCTTTAAAACTATGTGATGGGTAAATAAAGCTGCACCCATCGATATTCCTGCATCATGACCGGCACTGGGAATATATACTTGCCTGAAAGGTGTGTTGCGGGTAATTTTTCCGTTGGCCACTGAATTTTGAGCAACTCCTCCTGCAATGCAAACTGCCTGCATTTTAGTTTTATCATGGAGTGCATTCAACAGATGGAAAATAATTTCTTCCGTATATCGCTGGACGCTGGCGGCAAGATCTTTATGATAGGCAGTTAATTCTTCATTAGCATTTCTTGGTGGACCAAATACAGCATTCAATTTATCGGAATACAAAATTTCCACTTTCAGAAGATGATCATCGCTGTACGAGATAATATTTCCTTTCGTAGTGGTAAAATAATTGAGGTCCAATTCAAACGTACCATCCGATCGAAGCTTGACGACTTGTTTTAATTTATCTACATATTGCGGATTGCCGTAAGGTGCGAGACCCATTACTTTATATTCATCACCATAATGTGGAAACCCAAGGAACTGTGTAAATGCGGTATAAAAAATTCCGATTGAGTGAGGAAAATCAATGGAGTCCAATATTTCCATTTGGTTTCCCCGCCCAATTCCCATCATGGTCGTTGTAAAATCACCACTACCATCAATTGACAACAAAGCGGATTCATCAAATGGAGAAGCAAAAAAAGATGACGCTAAATGTGTCCTGTGATGTTCAATGTGATGGATCTTTTGTTTGAGCTGGTTTTTATCCACGCCGGGAAAATGAAGACTGAATTCATGATCGAGACCCGTGATTTGTTTTCTATTAATTGATCTTTCTTTTATCGCCTTGAATCCGATACTTGGATGTTGTGCAACGAACATAAACTTTTTAAACAATTTAGCCATTGGGTCCCGCCCGATGGCTATATGATCAACCTGATCCAGCGTAATCCCTGCCTCATCGATACAAAATTGAATGGCTTTCGCGGGAAAGCCTGACCAATGTTTTACCCGTGTAAATCTTTCCTCCTCTATTGCCGCAATTAATACTCCGTCTTTGAGTAGCGCAGCGGAAGCATCGGAATGATAAGCGTTGATGCCTAATATATACATGAAGATTTCAACTTGAAGTCAACGAATGGGTCATGAATTTTGAAGCTGATGCTCAATCCATTTATAGGTTTTCTCCATTCCTAATCGTAAGGGTTGAGAAACTTCCCATCCTATTTTTTCCTTGTATAATGTATTATCTGAATTTCTTCCTCGCACACCCAGTGGACAAGGGAAGCCATACTTATCCTGGAAAGCCTGGCCGAAAATATTGTTGATTCGAATTTCCTTTCCGGAAATATCAATCGCCATTTGCGCCAATTCATTAATGGTCACCATTTCTTCTGAACCGATATTCACGGGTCCGTGAAAATCACTATTCGTCAATCGAAGCACAGCCTCCACACATTCTTCCACATATAAAAATGAACGTGTTTGCTGACCATCACCCCAAACTTCGATTTCACCACCATCAGGGGTCTCTGCTACTTTTCTGCACATGGCAGCAGGCGCTTTTTCTTTTCCACCTTTCCATGTTCCTAAAGGCCCGAAAATATTGTGAAATCGTGCTATGCGGACATTGAGCCCGTAATTCCTGGAGAAAGCAAGATATAATCGTTCGGAAAATAATTTTTCCCATCCATATTCTGAATCCGGGTTGGCGGGATACGCAGAAGATTCTTTGCAATTGGGATGCAAGGGATCCATTTGATTATGTTCCGGGTACATGCACGCGGAGGAAGAATAAAATATTTTTCTGACTCCTTTCTTCGAAGCTTCGTGTGCGACATTCAGGTTAATAAGGGCGGAATTGTGCATTACTGCAGCATCATTTTCACCGGTGAATATATATCCGGCACCACCCATGTCAGCAGCCAGTTGAAATACTTCATCGATATTCGAATCAATAATAGTTTCGACCGCCTTGGGATCCCTTAGGTCTGCTTTGATGAAATCATCACATATATCGGTCTCATCCCAATATTCGTTGTATTTAATGTCACCTATCCGGACAAAATGACCTTCCGATTTCAGACGATGAGCAAGGTGCCCACCAATAAATCCTCCACCCCCCAGGACTACAATTCTTTTCATTCCTAAACTGATTTTATTGTATTCGTTTTCATATTAAAATGGTCGTTTGGGAAGATCTTTAAACCATCGGTATAGCAGATCACTCTTTGGAAAAATAATGACCCATGCTGTAACAAAAATTATTTTAAGATCCGCCAGGATAGATCGATTCCGGTGATACCATAATTCGACATCTCCTTTGTAAGGTGCGATTGTATTTTTATAATACACAGCAGGTTCAAGTGGACTGTTTGAAATGAGTAGTTCCTCATCCCGGAAAATAATAGATCCTATGCCCGTTATACCCGGCTTGCTTTTATAAATCTCTTTTTTTACATAATCAGGATAGGCATCAAAAGTGACCTGTACTAATGGCCTTGGACCGACAACACTCATGTCGCCCAGTAAAACATTGATCACCTGTGGGAGTTCATTCAATTTTGACATCCGGAGAATCTTCCCTACGTGAGTCACCCTGGGATCATTTCTAAGGGTAATGGCCCCGGTCCCAATTTGGAGACTGTTTTTAACCATGGTCGCAAACTTAATGATTCCAAAAGTCGTGTTTTCTATTCCTATCCTTTTTTGTCGATAGAAAACTTCATGCTCACCTGTTAACAGGAGCAAAAGGATGATGATAATAAAGAGAGGGGACAAAACGATGATTCCAAGGCAAGCTATAAGGATATCTAAAATGCGTTTCAATATTAAATACATATCACATTTTTGAGTCCAGGTTTTTGCCTTTCTCCTGGTGAGTAAATTCAGGAATAATATCCTTCATCAACAGAATGACGACTTCTTTTGTCGTTCCCTTCCTCGAAAATAAGTCTTTGAGTATTTCTAACTGATCATGGATTATCTTCAGGGAAGGTATATTAGAATCCTTGATGATACCTAAAGACTTGAACGTATCAAGATCCAATTTTTCTTCTTGTGTATAAAATTCTTCAAAGGACTTTTCCCCTGTGGTATCAGATTCAAAATAATAAACGGGATAAGTTTTGTCATCAGCCGATCTTTTAGCTGCTTTTTCTTTTGCCTCGTTTTCCGAAGTACAAGTAGCCGGGGTTAGGCCCAGCTCAAAAAGGAATTGGTCAGCGATTTCAGAAAATGTTTTCATACTGCCTTCTTCCAGTTTTGGAAAAAATATGTCCGATGATTCCCCCAGCAGGCTGGCCAACATACAAATGGCACCGGATTCAGATGGTGTTACAAAATATCGTTTTACGTCCGAAGGAGCTGTAAGCGGTTGCCCCAACGCCATACGATGAATAAAACCATCCAACAGACTTCCATTGGAAAAAGCAACATTAGCGAATCTCGCAGTAGTGATTTTCAACTGATCTGAAAATGCAAGTAAAATATTCTCCATGATCTTTTTACTTCCTCCCATAACATTGACCGGGTTAGAAGCTTTATCAGTTGACACAGCAAATACACTATTAATCTGATGTTCTTTGGCAAGGTTTAGTAAATTCCATGTATTAAAAACATTGTTTTGTATCATCGCTTCCACGGCCAGGATATCCTTTTCACTTCTGACATGCTTGTGAGCAGCAAATGAAGCTATAACATCAAACGAGTGCGCATCCAGAAGTTTGGCAAGCAGTGGTGAACCAAAATCAAAAGGATAGGTAATGAAGGATGGTGGTACTTTTAAATGCGGAGTACTTCGTAAATCGCGGATTAATTCTGTCAGCCCATTCTCATTATAATCGATTACTGTAATGCTTCCGGGCTCAAATGGCAGAATGGATTTGATATATGCGGCGCCAATCGTACCAGCGCCCCCAATGACCAGGAAGGCCTTCTGATAAATTTTATTCTTTAATTCCTCCTGGTGTTGTTCAATATCCAAACTACACAGCATTTCATCCCTGTTGACAATTGCTTTTTTTATGAATTGCTGTACATTAAATGTGTTCATGTTGGCGGCGTAAAGGATCTAGATTCTGAGGCAACAAATTCACGTATGCCTGTTTCGAAACTGTAAGGCAAAACCAGTTGCAGCCTTTCAAGCGAAAGATCGTTATTGACCACAAATCTTTTAAATAAACGATTGTAGGCCTTCGGAAATAAATATTTCACTATAGGGTTCATTGTCCGGGGAAATGATAAAATCTTTTTCGGTCTTTGTAGATTCTTACTCATTTCCCTGACGATTTCAGAAACTGTCCTGGGCTCATCTGTTGCCAATAATATCCCACTGGTTTTCTTTTCAATGGATCGGTCGATGATGGCTAAAAGATTTTTGATATAGATTATGCTTCGGAGTTCGGTCAAATGATCAAAAGGTAATATGGGGAATTTCTTCACGGCCTGTAAGAGCTGTCGCATATTTCCTTTTACACCGGCGCCATAAACGACGGCTGGGCGAATAATAGTGACAATAAATTCAGGGTCATTTAATGTCAACAGTTTTTGTTCAGCTTCCCATTTACTTGTGGCATAAGGTCCTTCCGGATGACATGCTGAGTTTTCGTCATAATTCTCTATACCTCCTTCCCCAAAAACCTTCACTGTACTTAGATAAATAAATTGCCTCACCTTATTCTTACGAGCTTCAATTGCCGTTTGCCAGGCACGATCACGGTTGATTTCAAAATATAAACCGGGTTGTATTTTTTTTGACTGATGAGCAATGCCGGATAAAAACAAAACCGTATCGCCAGGATGAAAGATCGAAATCCAATTTGTTGTTTTCCGGACAGTGATGGATTTTACATTCCATGACGCCCTGAAGTATTGCTGAGCATGTCGGCCAATGAAACCAGAGGCCCCGCAAATAACAAGCGTGTCAAATGTGGACGTACTCAAATATCTTTTTAAAATATTTCAACATCAACATGGCCATATTAGTGTAAATATGGTTTTCCCGGCAGGCTCTCACAATTTCCCGGTTCAGAATATAACGCGCCTTTATGTTTTTTGTACTCACGCCCCCTAATCGCATGGTCACCATATTCAATGGCAAATAGCGAAATGGAACCTTCGCGCTATACAACATCCGGATCATCAATTCATAGTCCGCTGATATCCGGTAATCCTCTTTATAAAAACCAAATTGTTCAAACTTATTTCTTCGCAAATAAAATGAAGGATGCGGCGGCATGAATCCCCATTTAAAAAGGGATGGGCGCCAGTTCCTTGAGGAGTAGTATCGAACAATTTTTTTTAGATTACTGTCATTGACAAACGCAATGTCTCCAATGATAGCATCCCATTCTGGTCCAAAGGCGTTGACCATTTGTTCAATTACAGTAGTGGATGTGAAAAAATCATCCGAATTGATAATGCCAATTATATTTCCGGTAGACGCGCGGATGCCCTTATTAAGGGCCTCATACATCCCGCTGTCTTTTTCACTGATGATCCTGGCGACATGTGGATATTCGTGTACGATCTGAAGTGTCGAATCGGATGAGGCACCATCCACAATGATGTGCTCAATATCATGATAGGTTTGAGCGGCAACGCTAATCAGCGTATCCCTGATCGTTGCCGCACTATTGTAGGTGACCGTAATAATACTTACTCTCAAGATACAGGCAGGTTTTAACTACAAACCATAAAGGTCTTATTGTTTTTTATAAATCAATAAATTGGCGAGTCCCTTTATAACGGATGGATCCGTGATCCCGGTCTTGCCATGATCAATTTGATATACTGCGAAGCCATCTGATTTGAACCGGTTGTAAATGGAATTAGCAGTTTCCGTGCGGACTTCAATGAAATAAGTAGTCGAAGGATGAATAATAGTGGCCGGTGTAAAAATGAATTCCTCTGCGCCTTCAGCATCCACTTTTACAAAATGGGGAATCCCATAAGTGGCAATTAATTGATTGTAGGTCGTCGTCTGCACTTCTTCCCAATGTCCTTCGTAATGTTCCCCGGTATATTTTTCAACAAGTGAACCGGTCCGGCCACCTGTAACCGTATCTTTAAAAAACCGAACTACACCTTCTGTATTGGAAACGGCTTTGCAAACCAGAGTTACATTATGGCAATGATTGATTTCGCAATTCACGGCCAACAGGGAAAAATTATCATGATCAGGTTCAATAGCTATAAGTTGTCCTCCTGTGCCAAGATGCTCAGATAAGCTCAGGGTATATTGACCAATATTACTTCCGATTTCAAATACCAATGATCCTGGTTTTATAAAGGGGAGTATTTCGCGACGAATATTTTCCTCATATTTTATCTCTTTTGAAAAAAGAAAGCCAAGATGTTGGTCCTTTGGATATCGCAACCACATTTGTGTTCCGCTGATTTTTTTTGACTCCATCTTTCCTTTGTACAAACGGCGCAGCCAAGGTGAAAATCGTCGATAAATCCATTGTTTCAATTTAGCTCTTCTTAAAGATGATGGCCTGGTGTCCGCCGATAAATCCTCTACTTCAATAAACTACAATTCTTTTCAACCCCAGGCTGATTTTATTTTGGTTGTTTATGGTCTGTATTGGCTTGACTTATTTTGTGATCCATGATTCGCATGACCAGGATCGTTTCCGCATATAAACGCTGTATGGCGTAAAACATTCCTTTTCTTCCTTCCCATATTCCTCCTTTCCAAAAGAGGCAATAAAAGAAAATAATAAAAGGCGTTAAAAATGTTTTCTTCCGCAAATGATCCACAAAGGAAAGTGAAACACCGCTCTCATTCAACTTGATTGATTCCTGGGCTGAATATATTTGTTGTGACCATAACCATCGATTAAGACTCTTGCGGTCATCATGCAAAACGTAATTGCTTAATTTCCCAACATCACCATCTACCGTGAGTCTCTGCGTGTGTCCATCCTGAATGTAAGTGCTCTTGTGTCGGTTATAAAAAACAATTCTTGGGGGAAGAACAGCACTTCGCAGCGGATGACCATAAATGCAGTAACGAAAAGGAGCTGCATAACCATCCTTGGTTAAATCAAGCTGTGCTATTTCATTTAATAAGTTTTCACTGACCAGGTAGTCAGCGTCCAAAGACAATACCCAATCATGTTTAGCTGCCGTGTGGCCATAATTCCATTGATTCCTCATATTATCAAAAGACCGGACATACAAAGTGGCATTAGGATATTCCTTTACAATTTGTTTGGTTTTATCACTACTGTCACTATCAATGACAATCACTTCGTCCACTCTTTTCAATGCAATAAGTGTGCGATGGATGTTATCTTCCTCATTATAGGTAAGAATAATAGCTGAAATCGGTAGCGGGTTATTGGTCATCATTGGAACCTATACTTTACTTTTCTCTCCATGCTCCATTTTGTACTTCTTCATACACCTCCATATATTTCTTCACCAGGTTTCTCTCTTCAAAATCAGATTTAATGATGGCCGGAGCTTCATTTCGGATCCTCTCCCGCTCTTCACTATTTTGCCAAATGGAAAGCAGAATACTTTTCCACTCCTCCGTTTTTGTACTGGCGACCCAACCCAGATTATTTTTCAAAACATAATCTTTCAATCCCACCTGGTCTGAAATCAACACCGGCGTTCCCTGGCTTAAAGCTTCAATCACCACATTTCCAAAATTCTCTGTCCTGGAAGGCAGGACAAGCAAATCAGCATTGGCAAGCGTGCTCCATTTATCATCTCCGTCCAAGTTGCCGAGCCATACAACTTTATCATTACGATTTGCTCTCTGTTGAAGATCTGCTGTATACTCATCCGGGCCCTCTCCCATTATGGTGAGTTGAATGGGAAAATTCCAATCCTGATTCATCAGGTCAATTAGGAATTCAACATTTTTCACAGGATCCAATCGTCCAACAAATAAGAGATGAAAGCAACTTTTATCTTTTGAAACAGTACTAATTAGTGGTGGGAAGAATATGAAATTGGGAATAAGTGCAATGCGGTTATGCGGCACAGCTGCATTGACTTCATCCTTTTCTTTTTCCGTTGTCACATGCAATATCGCATGGGACAAAAGCCGTTTGCCGATAATATTTTGAAATGTCCTTTTAATCAGCGACTTCCGGTGTTGAAAAGAATAAGCAGACAATGTACCATGCACCGAAAGCACAGGTCGCACACGTCGGAGTATGCAGATGAGTAGGGCCGGCATGGTGACCAGGTTCCACCAGGAGATCAAATGGATGGCATCAAATTTCCGGACATCACGAAATACGTTTAATAAAAGCCGCGGACTCAGGTTGGAATGATCTTTTGTCCAGCGATGGTGATATTGGACTTGCACCCCATCGATAACGTACTTTTTATTTTTATCAACGGAAAGATTGGTTTCGCCATTGGCGACTGTAGTATAGACATCAACCTGGTGGCCCACTTTGACTAAATTTTCACATAAATCAGCCGTGGCTCTTGTCGGACCTCCATAGACGTAAGCAGGTTTATATGACGGAGTGACCATTAAAATTTTCAATGATAATCTAGTGCTTACTAAAAGATCGGTTAATTGAGATCCTCATACAATCGCTTATACAGATCATAATACATATCTGCAATGTGATCCGCATTGAATCTCTTCCTGTTTTCTCTACCGTTGATCAGCAACTGGTTTCTAAAATCGGTATCGTGGATGACGCGCTCTATACCTTGTCGTATGGATTGTTCTGAATACGCATCCACATAGCAGGCAGCATTTCCTCCAACTTCGGGCATGGATGAATTATCTCCCGCTACTACGGGTCGTTCCACACAATTAGCTTCAAGGATAGGCATACCAAAACCTTCGAGTGTTGAAGCAAATACAACTAAATCGCAATCGATGTATTCCCGGATGATTTCTTCCTGGGACAAATTGAGCTTATTCACAAAATCAATGTGATGTTGATTTAATAATTCTTTATGCACGTCACTCAATTTTCCAATGATGACGAGGCTGCAGGACATTCCGTCAATTGCTTTAATCAGGCGTTCGATGTTTTTATTTGGAGCTGTACCAATTTGCAACAAGACAGGTCGTGTAGTATTAAACTCGCGCGGGAAAGGAACAAATTGATCAGAGATGGCAACAGGGATTACAAAAATTTTCTCTGGAGCACACCCGCTGTATTTAACAATATCAGCTTTTGTCATTTCTGAAATGGCCGTGATATAAGTCGATTTCGAAACCGGGATGTTCAGCCAAATCCATTTAAAAATCCAGCGCTTTAATGGATTTTTCTCGCTCATAAATCCACAATCTAAAATCGTCAGGATAGTTTTATGTCTGGACATCAGCAAGGTGATATAATGAATATCGCCAGTGACATGATTGATGGGGCCTTGGGCCTTCCACACTTGCAATATGTTTTTAACACGCATGACGAAACCATTACTGAGATGGTTGGCAATGATGACGGTAAATTTGACACGGTCGGACAACCTGTTCCTGACATCCTGGAAAATAAATTCCAAACTATAATTCCCCGCACTTCTTGGCTTACGCTGAAAGTGATAAACTTCAATAGGTAGTTTATTCAGCGTCATAGTTTTTCATTTCCTCTTCCAATAATGAATCCAGTACCTGGTAAAAAGAGGAAGTGTAGGTCCAACTTGTTTTAGACAGAATTGCTGAATTATCCCCTACCATATTGTCAACATCAGCAGGACGTATTAACGAAGGGTCCTGAATGATCTTATCATGGCTCACACCAAGCCGATCGAATACATACTCAATGATTTGACGAAGCGTGATGGATTGGCCACTGGAAATAATAAAGTCCTCCGGCTTTTCCAATTGAAGCATGTGCCAGAATGCTTTGACATATTCCCTGGCATCACCAAAATCGCGACGGATGTCAATATTTCCAACATGTATATTGTTCTGCTGTCCACGGCTGATGTGAACAGCAGATTTAATTACTTTCCTGACAAAAAAATGATCCGGCCTCAAATACGACTCGTGATTAAATACAATCCCGCTGCAGGCGAAGAGTCCATACCGTTCACGATACATTTTCACCAGCGCATATCCTGTTGCTTTTGAAATTCCATAAGGATTGACGGGATGAATTGCAGTTTGCGTAGTGACCGGGAGTTGATTGACTTGCCCAAATATTTCACTACTGCTGGAATAATATAATCTCGTGGAAAGTGCTGATTCTTTTAAAGCTTCTAATACGACTAAAATGGAATTGATATTATAATCCAATGAAGAATATGGATTCTTAAAAGATTCTGCTACTGAACTTTGACCTGCAAGGTGATAAAATTCATCGGGTTGAGTTTCATCCAATAATTCTTTGCAGGAATTCAATTGTGTAACATCTATTTCTTTCAATTTAACATCACCATCTATTCCGAGATATTTAAGCCTGTATAGATCACTATTTCTTCCCGGGTGAATTATGCCGGTTACCTGGTATCCTTTATGAAGTAAATAAGCCGCTAAATAGGCTCCATCCTGCCCACTGATTCCTGTGATTATTACTTTCTTGTCCTGCATATTATTTAGCAGATTGCCAGATTAATTTCGCCCCGCCATAAACTATCCCGCAGAAAAAAACAGCCTTAGTAAACGAATTTAGAAAAGTCATAAAATCAGTTTCCAGCGACAGTGTGGCAAAGAAAATCATCGGCACCCACAGGATGAGCGTTTCATGCCGGATGGAAATATTGGCCAGTATATTATAGGAAAGCCGGATAAACCATCCGTAAAAAAACATGAATATCGCTCCACCGATGACTCCAAAATTGACATAGCCTTCACCCAATTGACCGATGTCATAACTGTATTTTAAAGTATGACAATCCCCCAGGAACCGGCATATCATGACCCTACCTCCAGCTTCTGGTTTATCAGGCCAAACAAATCGTGGAAGTAATGCAGCAGCAATAGATGTAACTATCGTTTCTCCGTTCGCAAATGGTTCTTTCCTTGGGACATAGTTCATGGTACGCGCAACGAGATAGCCCTGGTTCATCCGCGTAGCCATGGCAAATAATTTATTGGGTTTCATAATGGAACCAGGATCCAAAATCCTGGACTTCGCAATTTCAAACATCGCAAAGGGTTTGCTTCCCTTCTCCGATCCTGACCACATCGCTAACCTGTATTCATGCTTGACGGATTGAAGTAATAACAATAGAGCTGCTCCAAAAACCAATACCGATGATTTGAAAAACAGGCCGACGTGCGATCCAAGCGTCAATATCATCACACCAAAAATGGACCAGAAAAATAATTCACCATACATCCCGGTAATAGAGCTCTGCGCCACTAATAGCATTACAGCAGCAATCGAAATCCAAGTTTTCCCTTTTATTTTGGAATGAAGCAAATATAAAACACCAATAAAAGTCAGCTGGCTGGAATAATATACAATCTGCCTGAAGACATCGGGAACCCTATTGACAACTGCTGAACTAAACAGACCCAGAATAATCAGCAGCATACCCAAAATTCTGCGATCACTTAAATAGACTTTACAATTTTGAATTAACTCAAAATCTGACTTTCGCTGACGAATGGTAGAAGTTGATAACCCAATATTCAATAATAAGGTAGCTGGAAGAGCAAAATTGAAATATTTAATTTCTTCCATCGGCATTGCATTCTTATATAATTGGGTGAAATAATTGTGCTCATTATAATAATGATAAGCTATGACCGGCATGACCAGGTAAATAAGGCAGCCCACTACCGCGATCATCTCGGTGATGCATATCTTGACACTCAGGTTTTTAACCAGTCTGTAGATAACCAGGATAAATAAGTATATCACTATAGCCACATGAAAAAAGGAATGCAGCAAAAGCATATCCAATAAAGTTGTTACAAAAAGGATGAGATAAATTTTCACGCCTGTTGATTAAAAAAGATGACCCGCTTATCGTTTATCGCCTTACCCATTGATATAATCGGGATTGTAGTTTAGTAAATACAGAAAAAGGTAAAAGCAAGCCACCAATCGAGGTGCCAATAAATAATCCAAATATTTTCAGTTTGGCCCATGCCTTCATTTTCCGGAAATTATGATTGCTCCATGGATTCATTTCTGAAATCAATCCCAGTGCTGTGTAATAATTACCGTAGTACTTGTATTGAACCACCCAATAAGGAAAAGTGATCGAATACATTCTTTTCATAATCCGGTATACAAAATCTTCCCCTTCCGATTTAGCATCGACACAGGCTGCAATTAAAACATTTAAAACTGATAATAAACCGCTGTGATAGTTTTTAGCTTTTGACCAGGTAGTTGGCAGTGCATTCCGTACCGGTGACCAACTTAAGGAGCCATCTTTGAATTGCAGATCCTTCAGGACCATCGGGGTGGAGATCGTAAACAAGCGACACCCTTTGGCTACCATGTATAACCCCAGGTACATCTGTGAATAAATACTTCCGTCGTAACGGTCTGTGTTGTATTGGTTGAAAGCATCTCGCCTGACGATAATGCCACCTACAAAACTAAATCCATTGACATGATTCAGTGCACAATCAATCCCGGTGCCCTGAACCTTAGTCTCCTGGGCACGATTGACTAAATTTTGAGTGTGTTCGCCCTCAAGGAAGTTACAATACCCGATCTCCGGTAATTGATTGGCTTGCAGGAATTGCACCAGCTCAGCAATACTGTTCTCTCCAAAGACGGTATCATCATTGCCGATGATAAAACAATATTCGCCTGTAGCCAACTCAATAGACTTTCGAAGATTGCGGTCATAACCATGGTTAGTTTCAAATCTGAAATATACCAGTGGGTATTTATATATGGGTTGCAACTTTCGAATTTCCGATTCTGTATCATCAGTGGAGCAATCATCACTGATGACTACCTCAATATCGGCGTAGGTCTGCTTGGTTATGTAGTCCAGGCTTTTCAGGAGTATTTCAATCCGGTTATATTGAGGAATGCTGATAGAAATTTTCATCAGCGGATCAGTTTAGATTGGTTTTGGTGTGAATCAAGTCTAAAGCAGCATCCATCAAAGGTGTAAATACCTTTTCATAATTTCTTTCAGATAAAAATTCATTTCGTGCCAACCGGGACAATCGATCATATTCGTTATCTATCCTTTGCACGGCTTGCAAAATGGAGGCTGCGGTTAGGTCCGTAGGAAAGGCCCATTCCATTTTTCCCAGGTATTCTGTGAAATGCGGATTATCAAAATACAGAAAGGGCAAACCAATAGCCGTGTATTCATATATTTTATTAGAAGCAGTGCCCAATGTTGCATTCATAACATCCTTCTTGGTATAGATAGCCAACCCAATATGACATTCCCGCGTGATGTAAGGTAATTTTTGATAGGTAACTTTATCTAAGATTGTTACTTCATTATGCAACTTATTATGATCAATTATTTCTCGGAGTTTAGCATCGTAAGTTGCATTAATAGATCCAATTAACCGTAACCTTAGCGGTTTATTATTTATTGTACAGGGAAGGAGTTCCATGATTTCTTCAAAGCCATGACCTCCACTGACAGTCCCCTGGTATATCAAAACAATTTCATCATCAGACTTTTGAGGTAAGGGCACTTCAGAATAAAAACGAAGGGAAGGATAATTAGGAAGCACCTTTTGAATTCCGTTTAGGTTGTGCATTTTATACAAAGCCATTCGTTCTGCTGAAGGAATTGTAAAAATATCCAGGTTGGGTAAAACCTTTCTCTCCAAGTAATAAGCAAAGTACAAAAGAGAAAATGGCCGAACAATTTTCATCTCAATCACATCGTGATTGTGATACCAATAGACCTCTCTCTTCTTGTAGACCAACTGGCTAAACCAGCAAGTCATAGTAGCCACCGAATCGTAAAGAAGAATCAAATGTGGTTTTTCTTTTTTCCGAAGTCGAGTGTATTCTTTCGTGAAATCTGTAAAGGTTTTTAGTCTGTCCTTAAATGATTGCGCCCTCCTGAAAATACTATGGGTGATAACATTTTGAGGATATCCTTCATCAATGTGACCTTCATTAATAACCTCCAGGACCAGTATGCGTTTAAATTTCGCAGCTAATAAATGGATTGCATTCTTAGTTGGCGGGTAGAAATCTACTTCATTATACATGACAACCATTACTGTATACTCCTCCTTCACATTCGCGCTGTTCAACTTTCCGAAATTCTACTCTTGATAGCTTTTGCCGGCGCACCACCATATATAGTGTCCTTCAGCAATCGGCCTTTCACCACACTGTTGGCGGCTACAACGACTCCATCTTCAATCGTAGTGCCTTCACAAATGAGGCAGCCTCTCCCTATCCAAACGTTATTTCCAATCCGGATAGCCGCTTGTTTATCTTCCCTGCCCATCATAATTCCATCCCCTGCATAATTGTGCGTCGTATCCCGGATAGACGTATACTCTCCTATCTGAACATAGTTGCCGATCGAAATATCATACTCACAGGAAACCAGTACATGATAAGAGAAAACAACATGATCACCGGTCCTAAAGCAACTCATGGAATTAAAATGGAAGATGCAATAATCATAAATAGTATTCAGAGAGCCGATTTTAATGGCATTGGCCATTCCGTGTATTTTCACGTGCCGGCCCAAATTCAGTGTTGCTGATTTAAAATAAAGAATCGCTTTTATTTTTCTCAAATGGACCTTGCTCATTGCTCGTAATCCGACATGAATCAATTTCCTGAAAGTGTCGTACGCACCGAATTTCAAAATGTAGTCCCTAAATTTCCCCAATGGTTTTGCGAGATTAATTAGGCCTGGCTATAAAATCTGTTGTGGTGAAATCATCCTTATTCTCAAACTGACGATCTACTGCAATTGTGCTTCCATCATGGTTCAACAAATAAATGGTGTACTGCCGGTCCATTATCCAATTGAAAAGTGAATGAGCGCGCTTACGATTCTTTTCAAAATGCTGATGAGGCAGTGATTCAAAAAAGATGACAGGTTTGTATTTTTCTATAAACTTTTGCGCCCCGGTCATGACTTCCAATTCATAACCTTCTACATCTACCTTCATGATCACTTGCTCCCGGGTATCAATTTTAAATTCAATATCATCCAATGTCCAGATTGCTATTTGGCGGTTATAAATTAAATCGGAAGGCGTAGTCTCTGTCTGATGAACAGTAGCCCGAGTGTCTTCAACACCATGAAAATATAGTTGCTCAATAGATGATCTTGACCCCAGTCCAAAACAACTAATAGAGACATTCTTTATTTCATTCAATCGAATCAAATATTCCGTATAGTAAACACAAGTTGGATTGGGTTCAAATCCGAAATAACGGATAGCAGGATCAATGGCTTTAACCTTCAAAAGCGTTTGCCCGACATTGACGCCGATATCGATAAATACCGAAAATGGATCTTTACGATATTGCTTTTGTAATTCAATGAATAACCATAGTTCTGATTGTTCGCCAACAGCTAAATCATACCCTATCGCATCGATTACCGGAATGCGCCATTGACGAGAATAAAGAGTACTCTTCCTAATCGAAATTTTATTGCGCAGCAAATTCAGCTTCCCTGACAATCTCAATCCGATGGCTTTTAGATTCAGCTTCACGATTTACACTCAGAATTGTATCATCGGCTCAGGTGGAATTTAAGCCTTAGCATTTCCATGACCTTTGCTCTTTCAAATTCATTGATTGCTGTAGGAATGGTCAGGAGAAACATTGCCATAATGTAGATGACTTTATAGATTTCAATTCCAATCCCTGGAGATAAAAGAAAGATCGGGATGATCCCTGCTAATCCTGCTACTAAAATCAAGGCCAGTTTTTTAATCACTTTAATATCGGGGTAATGATATTTTCTGAATTCCTTATTCAATACCAATATGAATCCCAGGCCGAATCCAATACTTTGGCCAATGTAATACCCATAAATACCAATTTTAGGAATCAATATCAGCGATGCGATGATGTTGAGGAATACACTGATGGAACTGACTATGCCGACATAGGTTCCATGACCCTTCGATACCAGGAAGCTGGTAATAACCGCCGAAACCACTATAATCATGTTGATCAGAATAATGAAGACAAATATTTCACGGCCGGGTAAATAGGCAGCGCCAAAAAAAGTCTTTATCAAAATATTCAGGTAACAAATCAAGACAATAGAGATTAAAAAACAGGCGACGGATATATATCGTAATTGCATGGACTTCAATTGCGTTCCATTGTTTTCATTGCGCGCCAGGAAGGTGATGTTGACAGATTGAAAAGCTGTAGGCACAATGCTCATGATAGCCACCATAGCTGTGGCAATGCGGACATAACCGAATTGCTCAATGCCAATAAATTTGGAAAAAAGTCCAATCAACATAATATTGAAAATTGCACCGGCCAAAACATTACCCAGGTAATAGACAAATCCTTCACGAAAAACCTGGACGGTTTCATTCCCAATATTGTTGAGCTTTAAATGAACTTGTTTTTCTCTTAGCATTCGTCTAAGCATCCACCACGATAATACTGCATTGATGAATTGAGAAGCAATCAGCGCCCATAAAGCGATTTTGATACTGACTTCAAATATGGACAAAAGCAGAACAGTAGAGACCAAGGCAATGCCATTGGACATGATCATACGAATGGCATATTTTTTGAATTCGCCTAATCCCAAAATCAACGTTAAAGGAACCTGGAAAATAATTTGCATCAGGGCCACCAGGCCGATTAATTGAATTGGTTTGTCGGTGATTGAATTATGAAACAAGAGCTTGTCAAAAAAATCCGGGAAAAAATATATGGCTAGTGTAAATAGCGAGTTCAATATTAATTGAATAATAAAAATGATCAGGAACCGGTTGCCGATTTTATCCGTTTGAATTTCACTCAGCTTCGCACTGCTTCGCTGAAGTACCATTGTGGATCCAACATCACAAATCTGGTTGATGGAAGCTGCTGAGGCAATGATGGCATTGTATAAACCAAACCCGGTTGGGTTTAAGAACCTCGCCAATATATTCAGTAATACAAAGTTTAAACCTTTGGCTCCAATATTGCTGGCTAACACCCACGACCCTGCTTTGACGAACTTTCTGATCATGTAGAAAATTCCAATTTCAAATTTCTCGTTTGAGCACTTTGAATTTGGGCGCTGTCTTAATTCTATTGTTAACAAATTCGGGATCTCTCACATAGAGTGTATTATAGGATCCGAATTGTTCGACAGCCATTAATGTTCTATCGAGTGGATTGTATTGATAGGATCGGAATCCCAATTCGAGGAAGCGATCATGTATTTTACTTTCATCATAACCATATCGATGACCGATGCCCGGCAATTCAATGATAATTGCTTTTACTCCCTCTTGTTCCAGCGTCTTTGATGCCCCTTTAATCACTTCGGTTTCAAATCCCTCGACATCAACTTTCATCAGTATGGGAATTGGTTTGGTTTGAGTGACCTGATCCAGCGTCATCACCGGAACTTCTATCGTACCTGATCCACCTTCTTTGGACACATGATTTTGTGTATCCATTGTGTTGGTGAAATGAATAGTTCCCGGTTCGCTTCCAACTGCGGCATTATAGGCTGTTACTTTATCATTAATCTTATTAGCCTCAATATTCCTTTTCAATTTGGCAAACGTTGCGGGCACGGGTTCAAATGTCAGACTGTTAGCTCCCACATGAGCACTAGCGAGCATGGTGAAGCTACCGACGTTAGCGCCAATATCGGCAAAGGCGTCTCCCTCCCTGAGAAAATGAAGAAGAAAACTCATGTCATTAAATTCATGCAGGCCACAATAGAGGTTACCGGTAGCTCCAGTCATTCCTTTTTCAACTACTAATTTGGCTTTGTCCGTAAACGAATAAAGAATGGGTTGAGAAGCAGTGCGCAACCGAAGCTGCCATCTGGCAAATCGCAATAGCGCATTGAATTTGTGATCCTTATTTAAAGGATGATTGACTATGAAATTAACAACATGCTTAAGTCCCATAAGCGACATGCATTCAATTATGATTGATAAGGGTATCCGGTTTTACTACCTGTATATCTTCCAGTGTTCTCCCGATGAGATCACCATACGTCCGAACAGTGAAATTATTTTGCGGCCCACTGAATTCAAATGGTGAATGCATTGGTGGAGCATTCCTGAAAAAATTGCCAATACTATAAACATCACTGAACGGCCCCGTATCCCAATTGATTTTGTTCAGCAGGTCTTCTCCCCCCATACCACCGAAATTATTATTGATCATGACCAGGTGACCGCCCCCCTGCGTGATGACAAAGTCTTTGTCTTCTGTCCCATAAAAACAATTGCTCATCAAAGTGGTAAAGGAGACATTGTTGGTAATTCCCGACCGGTAGAATGAGCCGGAATGCTCACTGTAATTTGAAGTCGCTAGTGTATTGCACACGAGGCAAACGATATCAGTGGTATTAAAAGCGAAAGAACAATTTTCAATTTTCAATATATCAGTCATCCCGAGATTGATAGCCCCGATGTTATAGCCGAGCATGGAACAGAAATTAAAATAGAAATTTTTTGTATTGGAATATCCACCAATCACCGCGGATTCTGTTTCCCAGTGTATTCCATCTGGTGTATATCCTCTGAAATCGCATCTATCAAAAGATATTTCATCTACCTGCAGGTTGTTGTCCTGATTTAAGTTAACATTCGCAGAGCCAGGGCCGCCACAACCGCCGAAAGAACAATTTTTAAAAGAGACCTGGTAGATAAAGGGCCTCATTTCAATATCATGTTTTAAGAGTTGGCTTGATCCTTTTGTGAAATCCATATTCTCAATTAATCCCACGCAGTAATTCTGGATTCGAAGGAGAACGCCACCATCAGAGCCTATCCATTGGAGCGAAGAGCCAACCATGGCGTCATTACTCATTGACGTACCAATCAAATTAATGGACTTACCGTTAGGTAATACATTGCCAAGCTCCAACGTTGAACTGATCTTATACTGTCCCAGAGGAAAATCAATATTAATCGATCCCTCATATTGACTGGCGATGTCTATTGTTTTCTGAATAGCCTTTGTATCGTCAATCTCATCATCTCCGCGTGCTCCAAACCAGCAGGGATTTAGAGCACTTAATGTTCCCATTTTGAATTCAACATTCGCGTTTTCACTAAATACCTGGGATTCTCCTATGATAGTGACTTTTTTCTTGAACATGATTTTCACAGAATCAATTGTTTCAAGAAATGCACCTGGATAGAGTATAACATCCTGGTTAAAGATGATATCCTTATCAAATATTTTTGGTTCGCTTATCACCAGGAGAGATGGAGTACCGGCAAGTAACAGACTTTTCTCAGTCTTGTGACAACTGATCGAAACTACCATTGAAAATAGCAGAAAATAAATATAGAATAGTCTGGCCTTGATGTTTGTCATTAAAGTATTAAGTAATCCAGGTTAACATTGCTGCTCACTATGCCTTTCACATCAAAGATTATTCTTAATTCCATCATCAAATATGGCATTAGATACAAATGAAATTTTATTTCTCTTCTAACATTTTATGAAAAGCTGTCAATACAATATTAGCTCTTTCTTGATATGAATAATGGCTATTTCTACTTCGTTCAGCCGCAGCAAATCTGATACTTTTGGCTTCATCAAGGCTCATTTGAAGAACATCCAAAGAAATGGCTTCTAGCTCCTCCACCGATGTATACAGCTTTATTTCCTTATCAACCTGGAAAAATTCACGATGTTCAATTGAATCAGGTGCTAATTGTATTCCTCCTATTGCGGGTATTTCGAAACTCCGCATATTATGCGAGTTAATATTATGTGGCCTGAAAATATTTATTTGAGCTCTGTATCTTTTCAGTGTTAACCAATAATCTTCTCCATAAACACCAGTAAACACTCTGAAGTTTTTTTTAGCTCTTCCAAAATACTTATCCCAACCCAAACCATAAATGTCAATAGGTAAATCCCGCTTTATTAATTCTGAAAGTAGTTGAAATCTTAATTCACTGTCAGGCCCGCCTATAAAACATAGTTTCTTTACTTCCTCTACTTCTAAATCAATTTCATCTGCCTTTTGCTGTGTTTCCTTTGGTATATCATATCCAAAAGGCAAGTGTACTAATTGAATTTTAGGACTAAAACGCTCTTCAATTTCTTTGATTAAGTCTTTGGAATAACAAAAGATTAGATCATATAATGGAATGGCATTTTCAATTTCATTTCCTCCACCACTTCGAAAAGTTCTTATAAATGGATGATCAGGATTATAATTTACAATTTTAATTCCTAATTCCTTTATTTGAATCAACGTTTCAGGTTGCAAATCAACACCTTTAAATACCCATACAATATCAGGCAGGTCCTTTTTTACAAACTCTAAAAAAAGATTGTTAAATTCTCTTATTTTAGGATTTGTACCTAATTTAAGTCTGTATTGCACTTTTCTGAATAAGCTGCCACCAAAATATTCTCTTACAATGTCCGGCCATGGATAAAGCTGAATATCTCTTACGAAAGGGCGCATATAATTAATGTAATGTTTCTCCAAGGCATTCCAATGGCTATACGAACCTGCAACTAATATTTTCATTTTAATTAATTGTTCAAATTTTTATATGGAGTTCCTTGTCCACCGATGCCTTCTTAAATTGACTTTAGGTCTTAATATTTCAAAGTGTCATATAATGAAAATGAGCATGACTCCCCAAAACCTTTTTTAGGTCGAATACAATCCCTTTGTTTGATAGAATATTGGTTACAAAATTTTCGCCAGAACTAATATAGTCCTTATGCCCCACCGCCAGTATAATTGCATCATACTTCCCTTCCGGTTCTCTCTTTAGATCAATATCATATTCATGTTTCACTTCTTCTACCGAAGCATAAGGATCGATGACGTCAATCGTTACGGAGTAATCCTCCAGCTCGCGGATGAGATCCACCACCTTACTATTTCTGATATCGGAAACATCCTCTTTGAAGGTGATGCCCATGACGAGCACGCGGCATTCACCAGGATTGTGGCCTTTCTCGATCAGCGCCTGCACCACCTTTTTCGTAATGAAATGCGGCATGTAATCATTGACTCGACGACCCGCAGCGATGACCTGTGGTTCATAGCCAAGCGACCGTGCCTTATGCATGAGATAAAACGGGTCCACACTAATGCAATGTCCACCCACAAGACCCGGATAATATTTATGGAAATTCCATTTCGTACCGGCAGCTTCAATGACTTCCCGGGTATCGATACCCATACGATCAAAAATGATGGACAACTCATTCATCAGGGAAATATTTAAATCGCGCTGTGTGTTCTCGATCACTTTCGCAGCTTCCGCAACTTTTATTGATGTTGCACGATGAAGTCCGGCATGAATAATAGTGCCATATACTTTCGCAATTTCTTCCAACGCTTCAGCATCATTGCCACTTACAATTTTCAGAATATCAGAAAGCTTCCTGTTCTTATCTCCTGGAACAATGCGCTCAGGGCTATAGCCGTATTTGAAATCTTGTCCGCCTTTCAATCCTGATGCTTTTTCTAATTCCGGCAAACAATCTTCCTCCGTGCATCCTGGATACACTGTGCTTTCATAGATGACATAATCGCCTTTCTTCAATGCACGACCGACACTTTGACTGGATTTAATCAGCGGCAATAAATCCGGCACTTTATGATCATCGATATCGGTGGGTACCGCTACAATATGAAAATGAGCATTGCGTAAATCTTCAGGATTGGACGTAAAGGTGATGTCTTTGTTTTGAAATTCTGTTTCAGGAATTTCTTTTGAAGGGTCTATTCCCTGCTTCATCAGGTTGATCCGCGCTTCATTGATATCAAAACCAATGACGCGGAAGTATTTCGCAAATTCCAATGCCAATGGCAGACCTACGTAGCCGAGACCGGTGACACTGATTGCTTTTTCTTTTGATTTAAGTTGATCGAATAGACTCACTTGTTGTGTAAATGTTTAAGTGGGGAAATTGTTAAGTGAGGAAATTGTAACGAGGGTTAAATGGTTAATTGTGGAAATGTTTAAAGGCCAACATAAACATTTAAACACTTAAACATTTAAACCCTTCATATCACCATGCCTGCTGCAACTGTTTCATTGCTTCCTTCGTCTATCAGGATAACACTGCCGGTGATCCTGTTTTTCTGATACGCATCGACAAACAAAGGCAATGTTGAACGAATCGAAATCCGTGCAATGTCATTCATCCCGATTTGCTTGTTGTTCATATCGCGATGCAAAGTGTTCACATCCATTTTGTAACGAACCTCTCTGATGATACATCGGGCTTCTTTGGTGGTATGCCGCAAAACATACTTTCCTCTTTCCTGCAAAGGCTTATCATGAAACCAGCAAATCATCAGGTCAAGATCCTGTTCCTGCCGGGGTACGTTATTCACTCTCACGATCATATCCCCGCGACTGATATCAAAATCATCCTTGATGTGCATCGTTACACTCATCGGCGGAAAGGCTTCATCGAGATCTCCGTCATAGGTTTCAATGCGTTCAATGCTGGTGGTAAATCCAGATGGCAACAACATCACTTCATCTCCTTTCTTAAATATTCCACCGGCCACTCTTCCTGCATAGCCACGATAGTCATGATACTCATCGGTATATGGTCGTATCACATATTGCACCGGAAAGCGGCAATCGATAAAATTGTAATCGCTGGCGATGTGAACATTCTCTAAATAATATAACAACGTAGCTCCATGGTACCAGGGCATATTATTACTGCGATCAACAATGTTGTCTCCCTTCAATGCAGAAATGGGAATGAAATTTACATCATGCACATCCAGCTTGCTGGCAAAGGACTCAAAATCATCATGGATGCGATCATACACTTCCTGGCTGTAATCCACCAGGTCCATTTTATTGATGCAAACCACTAAGTGAGGAATTTGTAATAAACTCGCAATGACTGCATGTCTGCGCGTTTGTTCCAATACTCCTTGACGTGCATCTATTAATACCAATGCCACATTCGCTGTACTGGCACCGGTTACCATGTTTCGTGTGTATTGTATATGTCCCGGTGTATCGGCGATAATGAATTTTCTCTTTGGCGTGGAAAAATATCGATACGCAACATCGATGGTAATCCCTTGTTCGCGTTCTGCTTTTAATCCATCCGTTAACAATGCGAGATTAATACCTTCCTCGCCTCTTCGTTTCGATACTTCTTCGATGGCATCATACTGATCCTGGAAGATGGATTTACTGTCGTACAATAATCGTCCGATCAGCGTTGATTTTCCATCGTCCACACTGCCTGCCGTCGTGAAGCGAAGAAGCTCGGATGACTTATCGATTTGCTGTTGATTTTGCTTGATCATTGATTAGCTCTTTTTGCCCCTAAATCCCCTGAAGGGGACTTCAATTGACCTAAAGGTCAATCGTAATTCAAAGTTGGTTCTCATCAAATTCATTTTTCATTTTATCGATAATGCGAAGCATTATATCAAGTCCCCTTCAGGGGATTTAGGGGCAGAGGGCTAGAAGTAGCCCTGCTTCTTGCGATCCTCCATCGCCGTCTCACTTCGCTTATCATCGGCACGTCCACCACGTTCAGTGAGGCGTGAGGTAGCAACTTCTTCAATAATCTCCTCTAAAGTATTCGCTGATGATCGCCACACACCGGTGCAGGTCATATCGCCGATCGTTCGACAACGGATGAGTTCTTCAAATACAACTTCATCAGGTCGCTTATTGATATAATCACAATCGGCGAGCAACATGCCATCACGTTCGAAGACATTTCTCTTGTGAGCAAAGTATAAATTCGGTAGTGGAAAATTTTCCGCAGCCAGGTAATTCCATACATCCAGTTCTGTCCAGTTGCTGATCGGGAAGACTCGAAAGTGTTCGCCGAAATGTTTTCGGCCGTTGAATAGATTCCACAGTTCAGGACGTTGATTTTTCGGATCCCATTGACCGAATTCATCACGGTGACTAAAGAAGCGTTCTTTGGCTCTTGCTTTTTCTTCATCACGACGTCCCCCACCCAGCGCAGCATCGAATTTTCCCTTTTCTAATTCATCCAGCAAAACAAAAGTTTGCAGAGCATTTCGGCTGGCATTAAATCCTTTCTCTTCTTTAATGCGTCCTTCATCGATTGCTTTCTGAACGGAACCTACTTGCAAGCGGAGGTTATATTTTTCAACCAGCCAATCTCTGTACTCCATCGTCTCCGAAAAATTGTGACCGGTATCAATATGCAATAATGGAAACGGAACGCGTGCCGGATGAAAAGCTTTCACGGCGAGATAGACCATGAGGATGCTGTCTTTCCCTCCGGAGAAAAGGATTACAGGATTTTCAAACTGTGCCGCTACTTCACGCAGGATGAAGATGGATTCCGATTCGAGTTCTTCAAGATGATTTAGGTGGTACTTCATTTCTCTGCGTCTCTGCGTGAGACAATTTTAAAATTTAATTCCAGGTAATATCGCCTTCACTAATTCAAGCAGATTGTCTTGCACCGACTTTCCAAAAGTGGTTATATGAATATCTGGATTCAATGGAACTTCATACGGAGCATTGATCCCGGTAAAGTCAGTTATCTCCCCCGCTCTCGCTTTTTTATACAGACCTTTCACATCCCTTGCTTCACATTCTTCCAATGGTGTATCAATGTAGATTTCGACGAAATCCGACGCCCCGATGATGGTCTTGGCTTGCTCTCGCATTTCAATCATCGGCGAAATAAAACTCACAATGCAGATCTGCCCGTTCTGCACAAACAACTTCGCAATCTCAGCGATGCGTCTGATATTTTCTTTTCGATCCTCTTCCGAAAATCCAAGATTGTTATTGATGCCTGTCCGGATATTATCTCCATCCAACACAACAACATGATATCCTTGTTCGAAAAGTTTTCTTTCCAATGCAATCGCCAATGTACTCTTCCCCGATCCTGACAGTCCGGTAAACCAAAAGACTTTGGCTCGCTGACCGAGACGTATTTCACGGTCGGTGCGGGAGAGGAGGTTGGTGGGGTGGAGGTTATTCATGATTGCCCGCTGTCTTGTTCGCTTCGACTACGCTCAGCGACCAAGAGCATCCTACTAAGCATTTTCCTGATTGTTTCGACTACGCTCAACAATGAATTTCATCCTTAGCTCTTCACTTTTCGTTTTTCACTTTTCGTTTTCAAAAGGGCAGGGCTTCGCCTTCTGATGCATCGCAGCAGTATGAGCAATATGAGCAGCAGAGAAAATTCTAAATTCTCATTCCTCTCATTCCTCTTACTCTCTTGCTCCTCTTACTTTCTTACCCTCTCACTCTCTCACCATTTCTTCACTACCATCGACGCATCCACCTGGATCACCATCTGCAATCCCAGGCTTTCCAACGCTACCATCACTTCGTGTTTACTATGTTGTTTGACTATTGTTCCTTCCATGCCGGCAAGTTGCCCATAGGCGAGAATGACTTGTTCGCCGATGTGCATGGATAGAGTTTCTGTTTTTATTTCGAGATCCGTACCGCTTACTTTTTGCAGCCACTGCATTTCACGTTCACTGACGTGGCAGTCTTTGTTGTCAGTGCGAAGCATGCCTTGCACATAAGGCAATGCGAGTACATCATTGCGACGTTCACGATCGAAGCGTACGAAAGTGTAACAAGAGATCAGCGGATGTTCGTAAGTAACAACTTTGCGATTGTACTTCGCAGTTCGTTTTCGCAAGGGCACAAAGGCTTCCATACCCATCGCCTGCAAGCGATCGCGTACAAACTTTTCGCATTTGATTTTGGTGCGGACTACGAGCCATGCCTTTGCCCCTAAATCCCCTGATGCTTCGACCTGCTTTCGCTCAACCTTATGCGACAGCTCTGCAACCGGGGACTTCCTGTTTCCAATCCCGGAAACTGCTGACTGATTACTGATTACTGTCAACTGATTACTGCTTACTTGTCCTTGGCCCATAGTAGTAGTGGTTGAGGATCAAATTGTTTCCAGTCGATTTTGGGGAGCTCATCATTGCGATAGATGATGTAGCGGATCTTGCGATGGATGAGGTCTTCGGCTTTACGGATGAGTTTAATGAGATAGTTTTCATCGATGTCGCCGGTAAACATCAAATCGATGACGGGACTATCGAGACCTTTTGAAAACTGCCCGACGATATATACCTCCCTGATTTCGCCCAGGCGTTCGATCACGGTATCGATGATCCGGTCGAATCCGATGTACTTCATCAGGATCGTGTGGACCTCCTCGAAGAGGGGGTGGTCGGTATTGGCCTGGAAATACTTTCGGTTGCCTTCGCTGAAGGATTTCAGCATGCCGGCCTTCTCGAACCGGTTGAGTTCCAGTCGGATGGCGTTGCTGGACTCGCCGAATTCGGATTCCAGTCCACGTAAGTAGCTGGTACTCCGGCTATTGAGGAAGAACTTGAGTAGCAGTTTTATCCTCGTTTTGGACGAAATGAGGGTTTCGATCATGGTGCTCCCCGTTATTTAATGAGTAGTAAAAATACTCAGTAATGGGTAAAAATCAAGAGTGGGGCTTGATTTTGGGGAGGGGAGCAAAGAGTGGGCCAGAAAAAAGAGGGTAGAACAGGAAGGAAAAGTTGACCAGAAAATAATTATACAATCATGAAGCAGATATCATGTCTAAAATGTGAAATTTCCCTTATTTATATAAAGATTAACTAACATGCAAATAAAAATGATCACTATTTCATTAAGTCTATAAGCAATTTCAAATTGCCTAAAAACTAAATAAAATCGTGACCACGAAAACACTTGTTGTTTAGAAAATGCTCTATTAATTTACATTAAACAAAAGATAATTTCATTCTATTATTAAAAAATATTTACATGAAATTATAGGGCCTTAATAATATAATTAACATAAGCATTCACAGGCCTTGTTTCATTTCCACCAATTGCATTTGTTGAGACATCACTAAAACCACCATGCATTACTCCAGCACAATTTCCACATTGTGCAACCAAAGAAGGTCCTTTTGGCTTGTTATATAAATGGCTATGACTTATTAATTGATCTTCTTGAAAACTACCAACTTCATTTTTTAAACCCGTCCTTGAATTGGCATCCGGATCTGAATAATTATCATTCCTTGAACCATTTACACCTCTTAAAAAAACACCTCGAAGATCCGGTAGTTTATGCACGTCATTATTAAGCCCTGTGATCGGACCCCAATAGTTAAGTACGACTTGACATAATTCGGGATATTTCGACCTTGAGATATTATCTCCATTGCAAAGTAACCAGCCATTAGGTATTGATGTTATTGGTCCTGGCCAAGCAATAATTGAACCAATTGGGGCTTCTAAAGCGACAGGCTTTTCTGAGCTATTAGTAAACCCAAAAACTGAAATAAATAAAACTACTATAAAAGTAGAAATTGATAGTGTTGTAAAAGTTTTCATATTAAAATAATTTTTGGTTACATGTAAATAATTTAAGTACGAAATGAGAAATTGTGTTTGATTAATTTCCCTCATATTTCCTATTTATGTTCCAAAAATAATTTCCTTTAGATCACTACTAAATATAACTTTAGTTATATAAGGGCATTTTTAAACATCCTGAAATACAATCCATTATTTTTAATGTATAATAAATATTTATTTGGTTAATCAGT
>Ga0207656_10000038_pt1 | contig 59027 bp, 40 predicted proteins | sample KBSCornC12_FD_184297 | JGI IMG/M metagenome (GOLD analysis project Ga0207656, IMG submission 184297) | Corn rhizosphere microbial communities from Kellogg Biological Station, Michigan, USA - KBS Corn C1-2 (SPAdes) (version 2) | ecosystem: Host-associated > Plants > Roots > Rhizosphere > Soil ...
TCCGATCTGTGCTCTCTGAAGCCTGGCTCGAATCCTTTGATCTCGGCAGTACACATTTCGAATTGTTTGCCGCGCAGGATACACTTCGGCAGATTTACCAGGTGATCGGTAAAGGCAAGCACCGCATTTTGTATACCTGGACTAAAGAAAGAATATTGGATAATACATCAGGCGCCAGCCATTTTGTTTTTTCTAAATTGAAAAAGAAAATGTATTTACTCCATGGAGAATTGATCGATGAATTTAAAAATAATAAGAGCCTGACCTCTCTCTTCGAAGAGAATAAGCAGCCTATGATAAAAAAATACATTGCCCAACAAAGGATAAATGTGAAAAAAGCTGACGACCAGGTCATGACTTCATTGATCACCTATTGTAATTCATTATGATGTCCATGAGGTCAATTGTCGTTATCATTTCGCTGGTGTTGTGTCGTCTCATCACCTCTGCACAAGGTCCGGACCACGCAATATCACTCCATGGTAATTCAATTTCTTTTAAATCGTTTTCGGAAAAAATATTGAGTGAAAGTGGAGTGAGAATTTATTACCAGGACAAATGGGTGGATAGCCTGCACGTCACTATTAATGAAGATCAGATCAAAGTCATCGATGCCGTGACACTGGCATTGAAAGATACCCATCTCAAAGTGTCACGGTGGAACAATGACCTGGTGGTTTTACCCGGTGAACAATTGATTGACACACTGCCATCCTTCGAGCACAAACGAACCAATGTCGATAGTAGTGGTCTACAAGAAAAGGCACTCACTGCTGCAGAAGAACGGTATATGACAGGACGCATGGCCGATGTCGTGCAGACTATGCGAATTGGAACACCAGGCGGAGCTAAAACCAATGGAAAATGCAGCATTCTCGGCAGGGTACTGGATGAAGAAACCGGCGAACCTGTGTCCTATGCCACCATGTATATAGAAGAAACAAACAATGGCATCATGGCCGATTTGAATGGTTTCCTTTCGACTACGCTCAAGCCTGGTAATTACAATGCTCTTTTTGAATTTCTCGGTTATCAGAAAAAGAAATTTTTACTGGAAGTATTCTCGGATGGGGAATTCACTATCCAGATGAACAAGGCTGTGATCCAGATGAAAGAATTACTCATTCATGGTGATCGCCAGTTGAGTGTGAAATCCAAGGATCCCGGTGTCGAAAAAATATTGATGAAGACCATAAAGGAAATTCCCACGATGATGGGGGAAAGAAATATCCTGCAGGTATCTACTCTTCTCCCCGGTATCGTAAACACAGGCGAAGGTTCATCAGGAATAAATGTTCGGGGTGGTGGTTCTGATCAAAATGCGTTTTATATCAATAAGGTCCCGATCTACAATACTTCGCATCTCTTCGGTTTTTTTCCGGCTTTCAATTCTGATATCATCAAGGATTTTTCGATTTATAAAGGATATGTGCCGGCACAATATGGCGGACGCCTTTCTTCAGTCTTTAATATCATCTCTCGCCAGGGCAATCTTAAACATTTCACTGCACATGGCGGGATCAGTCCTATCACCGCAAATATTGTCGTCGAAGGTCCGATCATCAAAGACACTTGCTCCATCCTGTTCAGTGCACGCACTTCCTATTCCGATTGGATATTAAGGCAACTTCATGATCCTGATATTAAAAACAGTTCGGCTAATTTTTCTGATTTCTCAGGCGGTATCAATTATGACAATCAAAAAACACAGATGTCGGTTTTTGCCTATCACAGTTTTGATCGTTTTCGCTTGTCTGATCTCAATGATTTCGAATATGGAAATACCGGTGCTGCTTTTACCTATACGCATCGCTATACCAAATCGTTTCGAGGCGAATATTCCCTTATTGGTTCTCAATACAAATTCAGCACTACTGACAAACAAGAACCACCGAAAGCTTATTCGCATGCTTATCAAATGGATCACTATGAAGGTCGGGCTGATTTTAAAAATATATTGAACGAAAAAAATACAATTGACTACGGTCTTGGCTTTCTCCTCTATAAACTGGATCGAGGTGACGTTGTGCCATATGGAGCAGCTTCCTTGCGCTTGCCGGTTGCATTAGGAAAGGAGCAAGGGCTGGAGAGTGATCTGTATATCTCGGACAATTATGATGTGCTGCCCTGGATCAATATCAATGCGGGTTTCCGCTTTACGATGTTTTCAGCACTTGGGCCCAAAACTGTTTACACCTATGCTCCTGATGCTCCAAGGGATACACGATATATCATCGATACACTTGAATTCAAAAAGAGTGAAGTGATCAAAAGTTATGCTGAACCCGACTTACGAGCCGCAGTAAATATTGAAACGGATCATAATGGCTCGGTGAAGCTTGCCTTCAATCAAATGCACCAGAATTTATTTCAACTCAATAATACCATTACTGTAGCGCCCAACACGCAATGGAAGCTTGCTGATTACCATCTCGCTCCTTCACAGAGTAACCAGGTGTCTCTCGGTATTTTCCGTACACTTCCACAGAAAGGTTTGGAAGCTTCCGTTGAAGTCTATTATAAAACAACTGATAACTTTCCTGAATTCAAAGACGGTGCAGATTTTCTCGGCAGCCCGCTGGTGGAGACCGCTGTGTTGCAAGGCACGCAAAAAGCATATGGTGTAGAATTTTTTATTAAAAGAAGTAATCGCAAATTGGAAGGTTGGCTGACCTATACCTATTCCCGCTCAAAGATCCAGGTGGATGGTGAACATCCCTGGGATCAAATCAACCAGGGTGTAACCTATCCGGCCAATTTTGATATTCCGCATGTTTTCAATGGCGTAGCGAGTTATCATTTTTCAAGACGAATCACGTTGTCCACTATTATCACCTATCAAACCGGTAAGCCAGTGACTTATCCAATCAATGTATATTATGTGGATGGTGTGCCGACACTTGATTATTCCAGTCGTAACGCATATCGGATACCCGGGTATTTCCGTACTGATCTTTCTCTTACACTTGAAGGCAACCTTCGAAAGAATAAATTACTGCACAGCTCTTTTGCATTTAACCTCTATAATGTGACCGGGCGTGAAAATCCCTATTCCGTTTATTTTAAAACAGAAAATGGTAAAATCAATAGTTATAAATATTCGGTGATCGGTGTTCCTGTTTTTACAGCGACGTGGATTTTTAAATTAGGCAATTATGCATCGGAATAATATACTGCTCGTTATGCCAATGCTGAGCTGGATATTCTCCTCCTGCATCCGTTCGTATGAACCGGAAATTCTGGCCGATGATGAAAAGAAATATGTCATCACCGGGCAGGTAACAGATGAATCGGAGCTGCAAACAATTCATGTATCGATTTCTTCGTCGATTGATTTACCGAAATATTTACCGGTGACTAATTGTAAAGTGAAAATAATAGATGATCTCGGGCACATTTTTCTACTGGGGGGACAAAACAATGGTGATTATAGTACTATGATTGATTCAGCTTTCCTGCAACCCGGCAGGGCATTCCAGGTAGAAGTATTTACGCATGAAGGAGATTATATTATTTCTGATTTTGATACGCTGAAGCATGGACCGGAAGTGGATTCTATATACTACATGCGAGAGGAAAAGATTTACAACCCGGCAGCCCCAATCGTGATGGGTGTTCAATTTTACCTGAATCTAAATGCAACTGCCACCGATAGCCGCTATTACCGGTTGGAGCCAATTGAAACGTGGGAATATCATTCGCCATATCCATTGGAGTGGTATTATGATGGAATAGTGCATCATATTTATCCGCCGGATTCATCCCGGTTGGTATGTTGGAAAACGGTGAGGGTGCCTGATATTTTCACCATGACGACGGATAATCTGGTCGGTAATTATTATGATCACTACCGTTTGCAATTTGTGGATAATATCACGGCAAAGCTGGTTCATGGATATAGTTTACTGGTCAAACAATATGCATTGACGCATGAGGCCTATCTCTATTTTGAAAATCTTCGTGTCAACAGCCATCCGGATGGCGGTCTTTATGAAAAACAGCCTTTAGCTGTGCGTGGCAATCTTCACAATACGACGCATCCTGAAAAGGAAGTTCTTGGATTTTTTTCAGCATCCACTGTTCATTCGAAGAGAATATTTGTTGATGCGATACCTGATCTGCCTTATTTATATGAAGTGGTGTGTCAGCCCCAGGAAATAGTTCGCCCTGGGCTTTCGGGTTTCAAACCTAAGGATTATCCAATTTATTTACAAGGCGATACGCATGGCTTGTCTGGTTTCTCACTGGATGAACAGTGTGTGAATTGTCTTGCATTAGGTGGTGTTAATAAAAAGCCTGATTTCTGGCCAAAATGAAATGGAGAGAAGGATGAACATGGATCGTAAAGATTGGATTCTATATTATTTCATCACCATGATGATGTTCTCCTCTTGCATCCGTTCGTATGAGCCAGAAATTCTAACCGGTGATGAAAAAAAATATGTGATCACCGGCCAAGTCACAGATGAAGATGGATCACAATCCATAAATGTTTCGCTTTCGTCTCCGATTGGAAGTCCAAAGTATATTCCTGTGACAGGTTGCCAGGTAAATATTTTAGATGATAAGGGACATACATTTCCATTGGGAGATGAAGGTGGCGGCAACTACAACAATACGATTGATCCTGCTTTCCTTCAGCCTGGTGTTGCATTCAAATTAGAAGTGACAACACCGGAGGGCGATTTTATAACCTCTGATTTTGATACATTAACTCGTGGTCCGGAAGTAGATTCAGTTTACTATATCAGGGAAGAGAAGTTGTACAATCCTGTAGCTCCTCCAGTCATGGGCATTCAATTTTATCTTGATCTCCATGGTGCTACTACAGATAGTCGTTATTACCGCTTTGAGGCAATTGAAACCTGGGAATATCATAGTCCTCTTCCGTTGGAATGGTATTATGATGGTGTTGTGCATCATGTGACTCCGCCCGATTCTTCAAAGATGGTATGCTGGAGGACGATTCGACTTCCCGATATTTTTACGCTAACGACTGATAATCTCAACGAGAACAGTTATGAACAATATCCCCTTCACTTTGTCAGCAATCTGACTGTGAGACTCGCATATGGATACAGTCTACTGGTCAGACAATTTGCATTGAGTCGTGAAGCTTTTACTTATTATGAGAATCTACGCGTCAACAGTAATCCCGAAGGTGGCCTTTATGATAAGCAGCCTCTCAGTATTCGGGGTAACCTGCATAACCAAACTCATCCCGATCAGGATGTTCTTGGTTTTTTTGCGGCGAATGCTGTGCGATCGAAGAGAATATTTGTCTATCCAATTCCGGATTTGCCTTTAAATTATCATGTGGAGTGTGAAGCATTTCCCATTAGGGGTGGGCTTTCAAAAATTAAACCAAAAGATTATCCGGTTTATTTATCAGGGAATTCCAATGGCTATAGCTTGTCGTGGCTTGAAAATGAATGTGTGGATTGTTTAGTGTTGCAAGGAACCAATATCAAACCCGATTTCTGGCCCTTTTAATATGAAGAAGCAAAGCATCATACATCGGCAGAATAGTTTGATATTCTTTTTCGCAATAGTTGTGATGTTCACATCCTGCATCAGGGACTATGACCCGGACATTTTGGCAAAGGATGAAACAAAATATGTAGTGAGTGGTGTGGTCGCGAATGGAGATAGCATTCAGACTGTCAATGTATCAACATCATCCTCTATCAATGCTCCAAAATATTATCCGGTCATAGGTTGTGATGTTAAACTTATTGATGACCAAGGAGATGTTTTTCCACTAGAAGATGGAGGGAACGGTAAATACAGTGGAAAAGTTGACTCCGCCTTTCTTCAACCTGGTTCAATGTTCAAAGTGGAAGTCACTACTTCAACTGGTGATAAAATTGAGTCCGATTTCGATCAGATCACCGCGGGTCCCGCACTGGATACTGTGTATTATGAACGACAAGATCTTCAGGGCAATCAGTTGAGTGCACTCAGGATGGGCATTCAGTTTTATACAAATCTAAACGGAGCTGCTTCGGATAGTAAATATTATCGTTGGGAAGCTATTGAAACGTGGGAATATCATGCCATGTATCCGTTGGAATGGTATTACGATGGCAGTATTCATCATGTCTATCCTCCCGATTATTCCAACAACGTTTGCTGGATCACAAAACGAGTGCCCGATATTTTTCTTCTCTCGACTGAAAACCTTTCAGAAAATAGATATGAACGGTATCCTCTTCATTTCGTTGACAATCGTACATCGAGGCTTGCGTATGGCTATAGTCTGCTTGTCAAACAATATTCCTTGAGCAATGTGGCTTATGAATATTTTGAACAAGTGCGGATCAACACAAATCCAACCGGTGGCTTGTATGATAAGCAACCATTGGTTGTAAAGGGAAACCTGCATAATCTGAATCATCCGGAAAATGTAGTTCTCGGTTATTTCAGTGCAAGCTCGGTGAGTTCGAAGAGAATCTTTGTCAAGGATGTAGAAGATCTCACATTGGATTTCTTCAACGATTGCTCGACCCTGGAATTGAGAGCGGGTTTGAAACAAATTCCAAGGGATCAATATCCTGGCTACCTGGAAGGTGATCAAATGGGGTATAAAAATTATTTACTGGACAAGACTTGTGTGAATTGCACGCTATCCGGTGGCACGAAAACTAAACCGGCATTTTGGCCTTTATAAAAATGAAGAGAAGAAACAGGAAAGTTGGTCATATTCTTTTGTTGTTGATGACAGCAGTCTTCCACGTATTCGGACAGGCAAATAATAATCCTCCGAGCGAGAAAGTGGGATTGGTGACTGACCGAACTTTATATATTGCTGGAGAACAAGTACAATTTTCCGCCCTTGTTTCTTCTGAATTACAAACCGGGGAGAGCAAGGTGTTGTACGCAGAAATTATTACCCCCGACGGCAAGCGAAAAGTGGGTAATAAATTTTCGATCAATAAGTCATTTTCAAATGGATGTCTATTGATCCCGGAAGAAATTCTCACCGGCGTTTATTATATCCGCGCTTATACAAAATACATGCGAAATGCAGGGCCTGAATCTTATGCGTATGTGGCGATAAAAATTGTCAATCCACTGAGCAATGAAATTTTGACCAATAGTGATGTGACCACATCTAACAATGAATTTATAGAAGAAAGTGATGGAAAGGAGGATGCGTTTAATGTTTCGATGGCTAAAAATGAATATGGGGCGGGAGAAAATGTGAGTGTGACCTTGTCAATAAATAACTCAAGCGGTTCATTTATGGTCCCGCAAATCTTGAACGTTGCAGTTGTCCCTGAAGCTTCCTCAAAAGTATTTTTACGAAAACAACAGTCACGGGATCCCGATGTAGGATTTCGACGAAATCTGACACAATCTACTGAGGACACCCTTGTAGGATTTCGTCGAAATCCTACAACAGGCGATCACCCGGTTCAAACCATGGACTTTTACCCGGAATCCCGTGGCGTCTCTATCACCGGCCAACTGAAAGATGGCACCAATGGAAATCCCGTTGCTGGCGGCCGTGTCAATCTCTCCATCATCGGCCAGGGTCGTGACTTCGAAGCGATGCAAACCGATTCCACCGGACATTATTACTTTTCCTTACCTGACTACACAGGTTACCGTGATATTTTTCTTTGCGCCGAAAAAGATAGTTTGACGAAACCCATCCTCCTCGTCGACAATGATTTTTGTTCGATCCCTGTTCATCTGCCTTCACCTGAATTTAAATTATCACTGGAGGAGCGCACTGCAGCACTCAATATGGCCCACAATATTCGCCTCACTAAATATTTCAATTCCGATACACTTCCCTGCGGCAACCAACATGAAAGCACGACTAATGCATTTTATGGAAAGCCCTCTACTGTTTTAGTTTTCGATCAGTATGTGCAATTGCCAACACTGGAAGAATATTTCAATGAATTGCCCTCCGCTGTAAGGGTGAGAAAACAAAACGGGCATAAATATTTTAAAGTCATCGGCGACCGGGCAGAAATGAATTTCTTCAATCCATTAGTCATGGTCGACTGGGTAGCAGTGAATAATCCTGAAAAAATACTCGCTGCTTCGCCGGCTAATATTGCGAGGATAGAAGTGATCACTGTTCCTTACGTCAAAGGCAATATTACTTATGGAGGAATCGTCAGCATCATTTCCAAAAAAGGAGACTTCGCTGGTATTGACCTTCCGGCATCCGGTATTTTCTTCAACTATCTCTTCCTTGCTGATTCCTGTCATTGTCGGGTCAGGGAAGTCGAATCTCCTGAATTGCCAGATTCACGAAACACGCTGTATTGGAATCCGGATCTTGAATTGGATGCTAATAACTCTTCAGCATTCTCTTTTAAAACATCTGCCACGGCAGGGAAGTATAATATTATTTTAAAAGGAATTGAAAGTAATGGAGAGTTGTACGAGCAGAAAGTTGACTTTGAAGTGAAAGAATAATCTGACCCATCGAAATTGCTGAAAGAAATTCGAAGGGGCAAAAGAAAAATCCTATCTCTGTAACAACACTTTTTTTGTAAAAATTTGTTGTTGTTGGAGTTCTCTCCAACAACCTGTAATCCTCACCAAATAAAACCCATTCACCAAACCATTCACATCTGCACTGATGGTATTATTCCCTGGAAGGATTTCACCATGAAATAAATCTCGCAATGGTTTTCCTTCCAGATCACATAGTGTGACCTTCACATTTGTATTTATTTCAGAATACAAATCTATTTGAAAACTATTCGAAGCCGGATTTGGATAAATTATTCCAGCGAAATCAGGGCGCCCATAATTTTCATTGATTCCCGTTATCGTATCCCGTGGTGGCGTTGGCCGGATATCAAGTTGAAGTTGCCAACCCGGATTCACTCCATCACCAGCATACGCTCCTCGGAATTTTCCATCATACAGCGTGCCATTAAAATCAATATCATAATCTGTATACCGTGTGAATAAAGCATCACTCGTCAGATTACCTTGTAATTCTCCAGTTAATGGATAAAGATCCAATAGCGATAGAGTAGTGGAGGGTGAGTTGACATAATTGTGGGCATTGGCATACGTGTCGGTGATGTTGTCAACTGTATTAGCCGGTTTAAATCCTATGAGCGGAGTGCCATTACTGAACACAGCATTGGCATAACAATATTGTTGATAGCTATTGTTGGCTCCATATATTCCAATGCCACCTTCTGAAGAATTGGTCAGCACAGTATTGTGAAACACATTCATTTCTCTTGGATTAAATCCATTGTGATTGGTGATCACTACTGGTTCGTAACCAGCGGGGGCAACATGATTAACAAAGACATTACTATAGGCCGATGTATTGCCGGTCACTTGCATCAATGCTTCAGTAGGATTATTGTAAAAGAAATTTCCATACATTTCATAGTGATCATGTGAACCATAACCGGTCGATGGAAAATTATCCATGAGCAAACATGGACGGGATCCATCACCTTGTCCAATTTCTGTAGAGCCGGTATCCTTACTCCAGACATTGTAGCGAATGATCGTAGTCTGTGAATCATTGGAGGTCTCGGGGAAAATCTGGCGGACATTATCATTTTGACCTTTGATCTGCATATTATAGCCTCGTGTGTTGATCACCAGGTTATTTTCAATCAATCCACTGACGAATGGAGAAGTGCCATCTGAATTACCCAAATAAATTCCTGTTCCTGCAGCAATGATGGTACATCCGCGAATGGTCCAGTTCCATGCGGCGCATTTTGTGCTGATGCCAACAGTTTGATTGTCGCCATCAATATTGCCGCCATTGTTGATGATAGTTATATTTTCAATGGTAATATGGTGGGCAAATGTGTTTCCGCCGCCACCTGCTTTTATGCCATCAACATAATTGATATTCTGACCATCAATTTTAAAATCTCTGAATACGATATAGGCGACATTGGTGATGTCCACTGTATTGCAACAGGCATTCGCGAAGAAGATGGTGGTATTGCCACTGCCCATGATGACGATCGGATCAGCTGCAGTTCCACTTTTGTTATTGAGGTTAAGCCGGTTCATGTAGTTGCCGGCCGCGAGAAAGAGCGTATCGCCTGCTTTGAGATTGCTGAGGAAAGAGGTATAGTTTGCAGAAGTTGCAGAAATGAAATTGGCAGATGTTATTTCAATGTGACAAGCAAAAAGAAATACAGCCAGAAAAAAGATTTTATTATTCATGATGGAATGAACTGATAAAAAAAACATAAGGGCTTTCAAAGTTACTTCAAACTCTCAAGTTGCCTTCGATGTTTCAGATACGCATTTCTTTTTTACGCTGCTCGTTATAAACTATATCAGACCATAAAAAACTCTTGTTGTTGTTGGAGTTCTCTCCAACAACTAACGAAATGCAAAACGAGGCTGAGGAGACTTCCTTTCATCCCTTTCTCCATTAGTCCTTTACTCCTTTGCTCCCTACTTTTTCACAAGCGTAAGCCTCTCGGATTTTCCTCCCCGATTCATATCAAATCGCAGCGTGTCCTGATCGAGCTTGATCACTTTCACCATCATCTTGATGCCACCATCGGGTGTTGTAAATAACTGATGATTGCTGACGAAATATTTTCCCTGCTCTGCATTGCCTGCATATGTGAATGTGTAATCACCGGTAGGTTCAAATTGAAAGGAAGCATCTCCTGGTGTATAGATTGATGGGGTTCCCTCTTCCAGCCATTCCACCCCGGTCCAGTGGCCGATGATGAGTTCTTTGTCTTTGGAATTGTCGCAGGAAAGCAGAAATGCTGCAGATAGGATGATGAATGGAAGAATTCGGTTGGTGGACATGAGCATTTATTGAGTGCTCAAATTAAGCATTTAGTTGAGGACGAAGGACCAATGTTCAAAGAGCAATAAAGATATTGTTGATGTTGGAGTTCTCTCCATCATCCAAAGGAATGCCAGGAGACTAGAAAGGCATAATTCAAAGAATATGTCTATTGGACTTTGCAGGTTGTTGGAGAGAACTCCAACAACAACAAGGATTCAAAGAATTTAGGTTAATATCCACTCACTACTCACTACTCACGATTCACTTCTCCTGAAACTGCAAAACAGAAAATGTTGCGAAATATTAGACGGTGTTTTGTGCTCTTCATTAATGCATTTAATTTTTTCAAACCCTTCCTCCAACTCTGCTGTCAGTGTTTCTTCGGAATATTGCTTTACATCAAGGCCGCTGCATTTTTTAGGCCCGTCCTCACTAAAGGTGCCAATGGTTACATACCCATTTTCTTTAACGGCATGTCGTGCGGTTGAAAGATATTGTACAATCTGAGGTTCCGTGGTCAGGAAATGAAAGGTAGCCCGGTCATGCCAGAAATCGTAAGTATCGATCGGTTGAAATTCCGTGACATCACAGACGATCCAATGGACTTTTTCTGCATTATCGCCCAGTCGCTGTTTGGTTTTATTCAGTGCCTCTTCACTAATGTCAAGCACAGAAATATTTTCAAATCCCTCCTCCAGGAGGAAATCGACCAGCTTGCTATTCCCACCCCCAATGTCAATGATATTAGCCTGCTTATTAAGATGAGCCTGGTGTACAAAGTCCAGTGATGTTTTAGGATATTCCTGGCTCCAGCTCATTTCATTAGGCTGCCTGGTGGCATAAATTTTATCCCAATGTTGTTTTCGCTCTTTCATTTTATTAGGTTTTACACAGATATTAAAAAAAATCTTGTGACTCACTACTCACTACTTACTACTCACTCTCTCGGTAGCTTATAGTCGATCCCAAAATGCGATGCGTATTCCTCCATCGGTTCCAATCCGACTTTCGCTCGCCGCACATTGACATTCTTTTCATCTTCGATCGGGTAGAATTCCTGGTCACCGGTTATTTTATTAAAGACCACCTGTGAACCATACAATCGTTTTTTACCCTGTCGCATCAGTATCCGGTCCTGCATCATGGCCAGGTCCATTGGCCTTGATTCACCAGCATCCACCGATTGTTCCAGCATAGGAAAATATTTTTCCTGCATCGGAAGGTCAGCATGTTGAATCACCAGGAATAAAGTATAGTTGCCTACCGGACCAATAGTGCTTCTACCCATCCACCCATAAGCAGCAATCAATTTTTCTACCTGTGCTTGATTGCAACTGTCGATGTAACTGATAAATTCAATGGAATCACCATTTGACCTTGTTTTTTGATCGCGATCGTAGATGGCTGCGAGTTCTTTTTTAATGGCGTTAGTATCCAGTGGAGATTGGGAGTAAGCACTTAAGCTCAGGAAAAACAAGAGGATCGATATGGAAAACGGTTTCAGCATTTAGCCAAAGATAGGGAGTATAAAAAGCAAAGACTGGGGCGCTGATTAACGGCGGCGGAGGTTAGTAATAGGCATGAAGAGGGAGGGACGAGACCCTAATTATGATTTCGTCGAAATCCTTTTGCATTTGTAAGTGTCTCGAGAAGGCGAAATGTTACCGTCTTTTCCGAATTATTTTGAAAAAAGATGATATAAGAAAAGGAAATTGAAGTTTGGGAAAGAGCATGAGGGGGCGTGACGAGGAATCATTTGTTGTCCTTACTTTATTGCTCCTTTTCCTTTCTGCCTTTTCTGCCTTTTCCGCCTCTTCTACCTCTTCTACCTCTTCCGCCTCTTCTGCCTCTTCTGCCCTTTCCGCCCTTTCTCCCTATTTTACAAGCATGAGTACACCATTACTTCCACTACAACATAAAACCGCATTAATCACAGGCGGCTCGAAAGGCATTGGTCTTGGCATTGCGAAAGCGATGGCCAAAGAACAAATGAAAGTCGCCATCACCAGTCGCCATCTTGTGGATGCAGAATCAATCATCGAAGAATTACTTAAGCTTGGAGCTTCTGATGCTTATGCATTACAGGCCGATGTGAGAGAATACAAAGCACAATTGATTGTAGCGGCTAAAGTGGTTGAGCGATTTGATTCTTTAGATGTTGTGATGGCTAATGCAGGCGTGGGGCACTTTGGTGCAATTGATACCATGTCACATAAGGATTGGCACGAAACCATTGACACCAATTTGACCGGTGTGTTTTACACCTTGCAGGCTACCATTGATGCACTAAAAAAATCTCAGGGATATTTTATTACGATAGCCAGTCTTGCCGGAACCAATTTCTTTGCCAATGGTGCCGCTTACAATGCAAGCAAATATGGCCTCGTTGGTTTTACACAAGCAGTAATGTTGGATCTGAGAAAATATGGAATCAAAGTAAGCACCATCATGCCGGGTTCAGTAGCAACCAATTTTAATAATCACGTTCCTTCCGCTGAAGATGATTGGAAAATTCAACCCGAAGACATCGGCCAGATCGTCATCGATATGCTGAAGATGAATCCGCGTACGCTGCCGAGTAAGATTGAGGTAAGACCCTCGATGCCCAAGTAAGAGAGCGTAAGAGAGCAAGACTGTAAGAGTGTAAGAAAGATTAAATAGAATTTAATTTAGTTTGAATGAGTTTATGTCATTGAGCGTAGTCGAAACGATGCTAGTAGGATTTCTTTGCCCGGTCATTGAGCGTAGTCGAAATGAACGCGGCAAAATCAATGCAGGAGTTAAATTCATCTTTTCTACCTTTCTCTCTCAATTCACTCGCTAATGCAACATCCTGCTTTCCGCCTTTCAATTCTTCCTATTGTCCTCTTCTTATCAATGAATCTGTTTGCTCAAGACCGTGAAGTTTTGACCTTACAAACCGGTTGGAAATTTTATCCGGGCCCAAATGAAAACGCAACCAGCATCAATTGCAATGAAGCCGATTGGCAATCTGTCTCCATTCCTCACGACTGGGCCATAGCAGGTCCTTTCATCCCGGATGGTGATGGCAGCACCGCTAAACTTCCTTGGAAGGGCGAGGGCTGGTACCGATATTCATGGACCATGCCGTCTTCTATGAAAGGCAAACGAATCATTCTCCTCTTTGATGGTGTCATGGCTTTCCCGCAAGTATATGTTAATGAAAAATTGGTAGGCAAATGGGACTATGGCTATAATTCTTTTTATCTCGACATCACGGCACAATTAAATGCAAGTGGTAAAAATATTTTCGCAGTACATGCAGACACACGCCAACACGATAGCCGCTGGTATCCCGGCGCAGGAATCTATCGCAAAGTTCAACTGATCGCTGTTAGTCCGCTTCATGCCACTATCTGGGGCACCCAAGTCACTACGCCGATCATTAAACCCAATTATGCCAAAGTGAATTTCAGCACCACGGTGACAAATCAATCCACAACGGCAGAAGATGTTGAAGTCGAACAAATCATTTTAAGTCCCAATGGAAATAAGATTTCATCAACAATTATTAAAGGAAATATCGCATCAAATGCTTCCAAAAATTTTGAAGGCACAATAACCCTTTCCAATCCGGAACGATGGGAAGTCAATCATGGCATTTTGTATTCATTGAAAACCATCATTAAAAAAGGCAATGTCATTCAGGATGAAAATACCACTCCTTTTGGCGTACGGTCCATTCACTTCACAGCAAATGATGGATTTTATCTCAATGATCATCGGGTGCAATTAAAAGGAGTTTGCCTGCATCACGATCAGGGCCCTCTCGGTGCTGCATTTTATCCGCGAGCTATGGAGCGTCAACTACAATTGCTGCAATCTATGGGATGCAATGCAATCCGCACCAGTCACAATTGTCCCGCTCCTGAACTCCTCGAACTCTGCGATAAAATGGGTATCCTGGTCATGGATGAAATTTTCGATAAGTATGACCATAAAGTGGACATCGCCGATACAACCGATTTTGAAAGCTTTGCTCATCGAAACGTCCGGAATTTTGTGACACGCGATCGCAATCATCCCTGCATCTTCCTTTGGAGTGTCGGTAATGAGATCGGCGATGTTCAATGGAATAAAAACGGAGGCTTCGAAAAGCTCCGCACTATGGTCAACAATGTGCGCCAATATGATATGTCCCGCCCCGTGACTTTAGTTTGCGACAGTCGTAACAGCGCGAGTCTTCGTCATTTTGATTACTATGATGTGCACAGTTGGAATTACGGAAGACGATACGATCTTGCCCGTCAACTAGAACCAAATAAAGCAGTGATCATTTCTGAATCTGCCTCAACAGTCAGTACACGCGGATTTTATGAATGGCCTTTGCCACAAAAGAAAACTGATTTCACAAAAGCATTGCAGGTCAGTTCTTATGATTTGAATGCACCAGATTGGGCCGAAATACCGGATGATGATTTTATGTGGCAGCAGGAAGAAAATTATGTCGCCGGTGAATTTGTCTGGACAGGATTCGATTATCTCGGCGAACCAACTCCGTATGAAAATGATAGAGTAAAAAAATTAGGAATGACCGACAAAGAGGCTTCGGTGAGTTCCTATTTTGGCATCTTCGATTTGGTAGGCATTCCAAAAGATCGTTATTATTTATACAAAAGTTATTGGGACACAAAAGACACCACCATTCATATCCTGCCACATTGGAACTGGCCCGGTATGGAAATAAAAACCATTCCTGTTTTTGTTTACACGAGCGGTGATTGTGCAGAACTTTTCCTGAATGGAAAATCAATGGGGATGAAATGTAAAATTCCGGATTCACAAAATTCAACCGAACGCTTTCGCCTGATGTGGAATGATGTGAGTTATCGCCCCGGCGAATTAAAAGCAGTCGCGTACAAAGAAGGAGTGAAAATCGGAGAAGAGAAAATAAGCACTGCAGAAGAACCTTATCAAATCAAACTTACTCCCGATCGAGCAGTCATACATCATGGTGGTATGGATCTTTCTTATGTCCTCATTGAAGCTCTTGATAAAAATGGACTTCCATGTCCGCTCGCTGACCAGGATATTCAATTGAAAGTTTCCGGAGCAGGTCAGATTGCCGGCGTAGGCAATGGCAATCCACAGTCAATGGATTCATTTCAAAGCGATCACATCAAACTCTTTTATGGAAAAGCCATGTTGATACTTCATTCTGGCCCTGATAAAGGAGCTATAGATGTTACAGCAACTAGCTCTGGTCTTTCAGAGAAAAAAATCACCATTACCGTTGACTAAGTATCTTTGAAAACAACTCAATTCAGATTCATGAGACATTCACTGCCTAATTTTTTCCTGCGCCTTAGCCTTTTCCTCAGCCTCAGCCTCAGCCTTAGCCTGAGCTACTCTCAATCCTCCCAGGACGCCAGCGTCGAGCTCAGCGCAACAGTTCAAAAAAATCCTACACTCATCACCTTACATTGGGTGGCCAATGCAGGTGCAACACAATACACCGTTGCTCGAAAACTCAAAAGCGCTTCAACATGGGGCACCGTGTTGGCTACACTTCCGGGCACAGCAACAGAATTTACTGATTCAACTGCAATTGTTGGAGGTAGTTATGAATACCGCCTCATCCGAACAGCAGCCACATACACCGGTTATGGCTACATCAATTCAGGTATCGAAGTGCCGCTCGTTGAATCCAGAGGCAACCTGATTCTTGTGGTTGATCAAACTTTTTCTGATTCATTAAAAACTGAAATAGATCGATGGATCAGCGATGCACAAGGTGATGGATGGAGAGTGACAAAAATTGAAGCCGATCGCACAGCATCAGCAGCAACAGTGAAAGCACAAATCAAACAGGTCTATGATGCCAGTAGTCCAAAAGCAAAATGCCTTTTCATTTTCGGTCACGTACCTGTACCCTATAGCGGCCAACTCAACCCGGATGGTCACCCTGATCACCTCGGTGCATGGCCCACGGATACATATTACGCTGACGTGAACGGCATCTGGACAGATATGACGGTCAGCACTGATGTTGCTGGAGATCCCCGAAATAATAACAGTCCTGGTGATGGAAAATTTGATCAAAGCATAATACCCACAGATGTTGAATTGCAGGTTGGCCGCGTTGATTTTGCTAACATGCCATCTTTCGCTACAAGCGAACAAGAATTACTTCGCAATTACTTAAATAAGGATCATGCTTTTCGTCAAAAATTATTTACAGTAATATCCAGGGGATTGGTGGATGACAATTTCGGTTACTTCGGCGGTGAAGCTTTTGCATCCACAGGATATAAAAATATCGGACCGATTGTCGGGCCGAACAATGTTGTTGCTGCTGATTATTTAACGACCATGGCAGATAGCAGTTATTTATGGTCCTATGGTTGTGGTGGTGGATGGTTCCAGGGAGCAGGTGGTATTGGAAGCACAACAGACTTTGCTAATTCGCATACGCAATCTGTCTTCACAATGTTGTTTGGAAGTTATTTCGGCGATTGGGATTCTCAGGATAATTTTTTGAGAGCACCGTTGGCACAGGGATTGACATTAACGAATGCATGGAGCGGAAGACCTCATTGGTTGTTTCATCATATGGCTTTGGGAGAAACCATCGGCTATTGTGCACGGCTCACACAAAATAATAACACCACTTATTTTGCAAGTTATGGTGCCCGGTTTGTGAGCATCGGGTTGATGGGTGACCCGACACTACGCAATGACATCATTGCACCTGCATCTAACCTTGTCGCCAACAATGAAGGGTATCATGTCAAACTTGTTTGGGAACCTTCTGCAGATGAAATTTTAGGATATAATCTCTATCGTAAAGCAGCAGGCGATGATGATTTTGTTCGCATCAACAATGAACCGAGCACTAATCATGAATTTGTAGATTCATGCCTTGCTGTCGAAGGAGACATCACCTATATGGTCAGGGCTTTAAACTTGCAGCAAACTCCAAGTGGCTCTTATTATAATATGAGTGAAGGTGTAGCACAAAAGATCAATCACATTGGCACACCTGATGTCACGGCCAATGCCGATTTTACACAGGAAGGCCAGGTCGTTACTTTTACCAATACCTCTAGTGGTGCGGTTGATCATGTTCTATGGTTATTTGGTGATGGGGATACGAGCACTGAATTAAATCCGGTGCATCAATACCATGATGGGGCTTACCATGCAGCTTTGATTGTCAGCAATGAATGTCGCACCGATACTTTTTATTTGGATCTTTTAATCCTGACAGCAACGAAAGATATTCATGATGATGCCCATGTAACGATTTCTCCCAATCCATCAACCGGAACTTTCGCGATATCAATAAAGAGTGATTTGAATACGCCGTTTCACCTTTATATGTACAGCGCTGATGGAAATTTGGTTTTGGAGAAAAATGAAGTCAAGCCAAATGAATCTATCAATGCTACAGTATTAACCCAAGGTGTTTATACGCTTGTGCTGGATCAGGGAAATAACGTCTATAGGAGAAGAGTAGTCATACTGGCACCAAAATAATACCGAATAATTGCCGCCAGGGATAACTGAAATATCCCTTCCTGATCCGAGATGGCAAGGAATTTGCCATTATCCTCTTCAATCCCCGGCAAACCGGGAGGATATACTTCTATGATCAACTGACTGAGGTCATTGCAAAGGGAAATCCATAGCATCAGTTCGTGACGGTAAAGCCCCTATTTTGGCAGCATGTTGTTGAAATCAAAAATTATGTCCACTTCGAAACGTAATGTTCAACTTTTACATGATACAGCCTTGAATAAATCAACTGCCTTCACCCGGGATGAACGGGAAGAGTATGGTTTACGCGGATTATTGCCGTACATAGTGTCTGATCAGGAGACCCAGATCACCCGTATCATGGGCAACCTGCGAAGAAAAGAGTATGACATCGAACGTTATATTTTCTTATCGTCACTGCAGGAACGAAATGAACGTTTGTTTTATCAGACCGCCATCGAACACATTGATGAAATCACCCCGTTGATTTATACGCCGACGGTCGGTCAGGCTTGTAAAGAGTTTTCCCACATCTTCAGGCACGCCAGGGGATTTTATATTACCCCAGAGGATCGCGGCTCGATAGATCGCATTTTAGATAACTGGCCTCAAAAAGACATCCGCATCATCGTCATCACAGATGGTCAGCGCATCCTGGGTTTAGGAGACCTTGGTGCTAACGGAATGGGAATACCCATTGGAAAACTGGCTTTGTATACAACTTGTGCCGGCATTCATCCCAATCAATGTTTACCGGTTATGCTCGATGTTGGAACTAACAACCAGGAGTTGTTGAATGATCCACTCTACATTGGTTATCCTCATGAGCGTCTTACGGGCCAGGCTTATGATGATTTGTTAGATGAATTCATCCAGGTCGTGCAGGAAAAATATCCCGATGCATTGATCCAGTTCGAAGATTTTCAGACTGCCAATGCATTCCGGTTATTGGACAAGTACCGTGATAAAATTTTATGCTTCAATGATGACATCCAGGGAACCTCATCAGTAGCGCTTTCTGGTATTCTAAATTGTTCAAGGATAACAGGTACGCCTTATAAAGATCTTACGATCATGTTTTTGGGTGCAGGATCTGCTGCAATCGGTATTGGGGATTTGATGGTCACTGCATTTATGGAAGAGGGACTGTCGAAGGAAGAAGCAGTGAAGCGATTGTGGTATGTGGATGGTCAGGGCCTGGTGGTATCGGGGAGAAAAGATCTGGCGGATCATAAGAAACGTTTTGCACACGATTATGAGCATCTCAATTTTATGGATGCTTTGGAAAGAATAAAACCAAATGTATTGATAGGTGCCACCGGAACCGGTAGCTCATTTACAAAAGAAGTGATTGAGCGTATGGCTTCTTATCATCAACGACCAGTGATTTTTGCACTTTCTAATCCAACGGATAGAGCTGAGTGCACTGCAGAGGAAGCTTATCGATGGAGTGGAGGCAGGGCAGTATTTGCAAGTGGTAGTCCTTTCAAAGCCGTTGAGTATGATGGCCGTATTATCAAACCCGGACAAGGAAATAATGTATACATATTTCCGGGAGTGGGATTGGGTGCTATTATATGCAAGGCTACACGGATCACTGAAGATATTTTCCTGACCGCAGCAAGAACACTTGCCAAATGCGTGAGTGATGAAGATATTGCACAGGGATCTGTCTATCCGCCATTTAAAGATATCCGCAAGATTTCATTAGAGATGGCCACTGCTGTCGCCGATAAAATATTTGACCAGGGATTGGCTAGTGTGGACAGGCCGCAAAATCTGAAAGACCATATTGCAGCTTATATGTACGATCCTCGTTATTAGCGAATATCCTACATGAAGATTCTCATCGAAACAGAAAGGCTCTTCCTTCGTGAATACACCACTGACGATGCACCATTTCTGTTGCGTCTCGTCAATGAGCCCTCTTGGTTACAATACATCGGTGATCGAAAAGTTTATGCGCTGGAAGATGCTGAGCGATACCTGGCAGAGGGTTCAATAAAAAGTTATGGCGTTCATGGTTTTGGTTTTTGGAAAGTTGAATTGAAAAGATCTGGAGAAGCCATGGGTTCGGCCGGACTGGCAAAACGGGATTACCTGGATGATGTTGATTTAGGATTTGCTTTTCTTCCTGAGTTTACCGGGCAAGGATTTGCATATGAAGCTGCAGAAGCAATTATTAAATATGCACAACAAACTTTAGGTCTTTCAAAACTTGTCGCTTTCACTTCCAAGGAAAATGATTCTTCTATTAAACTACTCATGAAACTTGGTTTTCAGTATGACGGTCCGATGATGTTGGAAGAAGAAGAATTGAACTTATACATATTGAAGTTGTGAAATTTTATTCTGGCTTATGTGTTCCTTCCCCTAAGATGCATTGGGCTGCACCCAATGCTAATTGATGCCAGCCTTTCAGGCCTGGCCCCTCATACCTCTCATACTTCTCATTCCTCTCATTTCTCTCGTTCTAGATTACACTTTTTAAAACCCTCCTCAAGAATTCTAGAGGAACAATATTTAACGCGGTCAGCATAAATATTTTGTAATCAAAACATTGATTTTGTAAAGAAATTTTAAGCTTCATTTTTCATTATAATCCTTTGGCAATTAGGCAAGTCTGCCATCATTTATTCTACCATTGTACGCTATGGATAGACAAAATTTTCTTTTTAGCAGCTATACCATACCTAGTATCGTTTGAATTAAGAATTTGTTAACTTGGCCTCCGTTCACATCGAACAAGACTAAGCGATTAATTAATTAACTAAAAATCAGATTGTTATGAGGAAGTTCTTACTTTTATTTCCTTTACTGCTTCTGACGATAGGGCTCTTTGGCCAGCGGACGGTGACCGGTAAGGTGACCGACCAGTCAGGCGAACCCTTGATAGGAGCAAACGTCTTTGTTAAAGGCTCGACAGTCGGTACTGTCACGGACTTTAACGGGATGTATAGCATCAATATCCCCCAGGGATATGACGTGCTGATCATCAGTTATACTGGTTACTCAACCCAGGAGTTATCCCCAGGGGCATCGAACGAGTTGAATGTCTCGATGGCGGAAGGGCTTGAACTCTCCGAGGCTGTTGTAACAGCTTTAGGTGTCACCCGAGAAAAGAAATCCCTGGGCTATGCTGTCCAAGAAGTCAAGGGAGAAGATCTCAACATTGTCAAAACTGACAATTTTATTAACCAACTTTCCGGCCGTACTGCCGGTGTGCAAGTCAAACGCACAACCAATATGGGTGGATCGACTAACGTCATCATCCGGGGTATTCACTCTTTGCAAGGGAACAATCAAGCTCTCTTTGTTGTCGATGGTGTACCCATTGCCAACCGCAATACCAATACCCGTGCGCAAGAACAAGCTTCCATCGGATTTGACTTTGGAAATGCAGCGACTGACATCAATTCAGATGACATCGCTTCCATCACTGTACTGAAAGGTGCAGCAGCATCGGCACTTTATGGTTCCCGTGCAGCTAACGGTGTTATCATGATCACCACCAAGAGCGGTTCCAAAAAAGGAAATGGCATTGGCGTTAATCTGAACTCCAGTCTGACCATTGGTACAGTAGATAAAAGCACATTTCCTAAATACCAGAAAAAATACGGTGCAGGCTATGGTGACTATTATGACACAGAAGACCGTTTCATCCTCTATGATGTGAATGGTGATGGTGTTGATGATAAAGTGACTCCATTGACAGAAGATGCTTCTTTCGGAAGTGCATTTGATGCTAACAAATTGATCTATCAATGGGATGCATTTGTTCCTGCTTCTGCCAATTACCTGAAAGCTACTCCATGGGTAGCCGCTCCTCATGATCCAATCGAATTTTTTGAAACACCAGTGACAGCAGTAAACACACTGGCGATTGATAAATCATTTGATAAAGGTGATTTCCGTCTTGCTTATACTAACTACAATCAAGATGGTCTGCTGCCAAACAGCTGGCTGAAGAAAAATAATTTCTCTGCTAAGACTACAATCAAGGTTACAGATAAATTTACCGTTACCGGTTTCGCTAATTATATCCGCACGGATGCTCTCGGTCGTAACGGAACAGGTTACTCCAATGGTGTAATGAGTAGCATGCGCCAATGGTGGCAAACTAATGTTGACATTCTCGAGTTGAAAGATCTCTACCTGAGAACTAAACAAAACCAAACCTGGAACTGGTCAGCTCCTTTCTCCGGAGAACCAATTTACTGGGACAATCCATACTGGGTACAATATGAAAACTATGAAAATGACAGCCGCAACCGTTTGTTAGGCTATATCACTGCTGAATATCAATTAACAGATTGGTTGAGCATTTTCGGTCGTGGTAGCATGGATGAGTACAATGAATTCCAGGAGCAAAGACTGGCCGTAGGTTCAGTGCCTAACCGTTTCGGTATTGGTACAGACCGCGTTGACGGTAGTATCGGTAGAGTCGATCAGCCTGCCGGTTATTCCAGGAATGATATCGTATCTAATGAAAACAACTACGATCTATTCCTGAAATTCCATCATGACCTCAGTGATAAACTCAATCTTTCAGGCCTTGTAGGTGGTACTATCCGCAGGACACACCTGACTTCTGTTTTCGCTGCAACCAATGGTGGACTTGTAGTTCCTGGTTTGTATGCACTCCAGAATACAGTGAATGCGCTTCCATTGCCTATTGAAAGAGATGAAAAGGTTGGTATCAATAGTCTTTTCGCGAATGCTTCCCTCGGGTTTGATAATTTCTTATACCTGGATGCATCTATCCGCCGTGACGTTTCTTCTACTCTTCCTGAAGAAAACAATACCTATTATTATCCATCTGCATCACTCAGTTTTGTATTCAGTAAATTCCTGGAAAGCGATTTCTTATCCTTTGGAAAAGTTCGCCTCAACTATGCTGATGTCGGTGCTCCTGCTACATTCAATCAAACCACTGACGCCTATATCGTCAATACAGGGTTCAACGCCGGTAGTTCTTCTTTGCCTAACACGAAAAAGAATTCTGACCTGAAGCCTGAGGATACGAAGAGCTATGAAGCAGGTCTTGAAATGCGTTTCTTCCTCAATCGTCTTGGATTTGACCTCGCTGTATACAAGGCCAACACTACTAATCAAATCCTTCCGATCAGAACATCCTCTACAACAGGATATGTATTCACCGTTGTCAATGCAGGTGAAATTGAAAACAAAGGTGTTGAGTTGACATTAGATGTCACACCAGTTCGTTCTACTAATTGGAATTGGTCTTTAACTTTCAATTATACACGCAATCGCAACAAAGTACTTTCACTTACAGAAGGCCTCACCAACATTCAGTTAGGTTCTTTCCAGGGTGGTGTCACTTTGAATGCTAAGATCGGTCAGCCTTACGGTGTATTATTTGGTAAAGACTATGTATACCTCCATCCTGAAGCTCCAAAACCAGAAGAGCGTTTGATCAGGCCTACAGGCGGTGCAAAAGGTAACTACCAAAGGACAGTGGCTTCTGATATCGTGATTGGTGATCCTAATCCAGATTGGATCGGCGGTTTGAGCAGCAGACTTTCTTACAAGAATTGGGCATTCTCTTTCCTGATTGATGTTCAACATGGTGGTGATGTTTTCTCTCTTGACAAATGGTACGGAGACGGAACTGGTATCTATGAAGAATCTGCCGGTAATAATGAATTAGGCAACCCACTTCGTGACCCGGTTACGAATGATGCTACCTCCGGAGGTTATTTATACCAGGGCGTTCTTCCTGACGGCACACCAAATACATTCCGCGTGGATGGTAGCAATACCAACGCAGCCGGATATGCCGCACAACCACAAATCCGTTATGTATATGATGCAGGATATGTAAAACTGCGCGAAGTAGCATTAACCTACACCTTCCCAAAGAAGATGATGGACAATTCAATCTTCAGCGACTTACAACTAAGCATTGCAGGAAACAACATGTGGATCATTCACAAGAATCTTCCTTATGCTGATCCTGAAGCAGGTCTTGGATCCGGAAATCTCCAGGGATATTCGATTTCGACACTTCCTTCAACAAAAGACTTATCATTCAATCTAAACGTTAAGTTCTAATCCAGAGAATATGAAAAATAAATTCCTAATCCTCGGACTGATGGTTGCTTTTTTTGCAGCCTGTACAGATCTGACGGACCTAAATGTCGACAAGAAGAATCCTACTTCCGTCAGTGGCGAATCGCTATTCGTCTCTGCCGAGAAGAACATGACGGACCAGATAGTGAATACCAATGTCAACTTCAATATCTTCCGGTTCTTCGTTCAATACTGGACAGAAACGACTTACACCGATGAGTGTAACTACGATCTGACCACCCGTAACATTCCATTACAACATTGGGATGAATTGTACAGACGTTCATTAGCTAATTTCAAGGAAAGTGCCAAATTGATCAACAACGAGGTCACCTTTACTCCTGAAGAAGCTGCAGCTAAAATCAACAAGCTTCAGATTATTGAAATTCTCAGTGTGTATAGTTACTCAGTACTGGTTGAAACTTTTGGTAACATTCCTTATTCCCAGGCATTAGATGTAACAGAACTGAATCCTGTTTATGATGATGCTTTGACGATTTACAGGGATCTGCTTTCACGTCTGAATACAGCCATTGGGAAAATAGATGCCAGCGCCGGTAGCTTTACCGGGGGAGAAGACAATATCAATAATGGCGATATGGCAAGATGGTTAAAATTTGCTAATTCGCTACGCTTGAGAATGGGTCTTATCCTATCCGATCTTCCTGGTGAAGATGGTATCGCACGTCCTGCTATTGTAAACTCTGCAGCCGGTGCCATCCTTGACAACGCTGACAATGCTACCATGGAATATCTGGGTGCTATCCCAAATACGAATCCTTTATATGCTGACCAGGTTGCTTCAAACCGTCAGGATTATATCGGTGCGAATACCTTTATTGATGTACTGAATGCTTTGGAAGATCCTCGTCGCGAGTATTACTTTGCCCCGAATATTACCGATTCTACTGGACAGGTGATTTATGTCGGCGGAGAGTATGGTCATACAGAAACCTATGGTAGTTTCTCTCACGTTAATGATAATATGAGATTACCGACAGCTATCGGTACGATCATGAGTGCTGCTGAAACAGAATTCCTTTTAGCTGAAGCTGTTGAAAAAGGATACGCCGTTGGTGGAACTGCAGAATCTCATTATAATGCAGGTATTACCCTATCCATTCTCGAGTGGGGTGGTGAGCAGGCTGATGCAGATACTTACCTGGCTCGTCCTGATGTAGCTTATGGATCAGCAGCCGGAACATGGCAACAAAAAGTCGGAACACAAGCATGGATTGCTTTGTACAACCGTGGTTTTGAAGCTTGGACCTCCTGGCGCAAACTGGATTTCCCGGTTTTAGTTGCTCCTGCATCTGCTTTCTCGGATATTCCTGTTCGCTATAACTACCCAGTCAATGAGCAAACATTGAATCCTGCTAATTACGATGCTGCAGCTGCAGCTATCGGCGGTGACGATGTAGCTACTAAATTGTTCTTCGACGTTCATTAAACAGCAAAGGAGTTGATTTCAACTCTATAATCGAAAGGCCGATATCACCTGGTATCGGCCTTTCGCATTTAATAAGGCATCCCACCAGGACCAGGTGACGAATACTAAATGGAAGCTGGCTATTGCTTATCATCATGTATTTTCGCTGACCTAAATCGAAACTCCTGCTATGAAACTTACTTTGTCTCAACGTGCACTCGTCGGCTTCTTTAAAGGAGTCAATAAAATAGTCGCCTGGCACCGCCTGCCCGCCAGGATCGGGATCATCAATCTCTTATCCTTCCGCTACGAACTCCGCGCAAAAAACCTGCATGACACCTATTCTAAACCGGAAGACCAGGGCACCCCTAAAACCTGCCCAATGTCGGATACCAAATATTACAGCATCCGTAATTCAGACGGTAAATTCAACGATCTCCACCAGCCATTGATGGGCTGTACAGGAATGCGGTTTGGTCGAAACATGCCAAGGGAAGCCACTGCTCATCCATCGGATGCAGACCTGATGACTCCTAATCCAAGGATCATCAGTGATAAACTCATGAAGCGGACAGTATTCAAACCTGCTACCATTGTCAACTTACTGGCAGCTCCGTGGATTCAATTTATGGTGCATGATTGGTTTGGTCATTTTGATAGTGAAGAAAAAGTAGAGGTCCCTCTGCCTGACGGAGATCCCTGGTCAGAACCTAAAATGTTAATTCATAAAACACTGGCCGATACACCTCTCGCTGAAATAGACAGAAAATTTCCAGCTTATAAAAACAAGAATTCACATTGGTGGGATGGATCACAGATCTATGGATCATCCGAAGCGATGACACAAGTGCTGAGAGGAAAAGCGAAAGGCGGGAAACTTTTTGTTGAAGACGGAAGTGCCGATCATTTTTTACCAAGAGATGAAAGAGGTATTCCGATTTCCGGTTTCACTGACAACTGGTGGTTGGGACTTGAATTGTTTCACACTGCTTTTGCATTGGAACACAATTCCATATGTGATCATTTAAAAGAGAATTTTCCTGACTGGACAGATGATCAATTGTTTGATACTGCCCGGCTCGTCAATTGTGCATTGATGGCTAAGATTCATACCGTCGAATGGACGCCGGCCATCCTTCCCCATCCTGCTTTGCAAATCGCCATGAATGCAAATTGGTGGGGATTGATCGGAGAGAAATTGCACAAGGTTTGGGGACGAATCGGAAGTGGTGAAGTGTTGAGTGGTATTCCGGGCTCTGAAGTAGAACATCATGGCGCACCTTTCAGCCTCACTGAAGAATTTGTTTCCGTATATCGTTTGCATTCTTTACTGCCGGATGAAATTGCTTTTTATGATGTGCAGTCAGGTGAACATCGCGAAACTCTGGATATGAACAATGTTGTTTTTGAAAATGCACGAAAACCTATGGAACATGGCCTGACGTATTCCGATATCTGGTATTCCTTTGGGATTGCACACCCGGGGGCCATTACGATTCATAATTTTCCAAACTTCCTTCGCGACATTCATTTGCCGGATGGAAAACATCTCGATATGGCTACCGTGGATATTCTTCGTGACCGTGAACGTGGAGTGCCCCGCTACAATACCTTCAGGAGATTGATCCATATGAAAGCTCCATCAACCTTTGAGGAATTAACCGGCGGTAATAAAACGTTAGCCAAAGAAATCAGTGATATATATGGAGGAGATATTGAAAAAGTGGATCTCCAGGTGGGTATGCTATCAGAGCCACTTCCGAAGGGATTTGGATTCAGCGATACGGCCTTTCGCATTTTTATCCTGATGGCATCACGACGATTAAAGAGTGACCGTTTCCTTTCTTCTGATTTCAAAGCAGAAATTTATACCAAGCCTGGAATGGAATGGGTGCAGAGCACTACTATGAAAGATGTGTTGATTCGCCATTTCGCAGAATTGCGTTCACCACTGCGCAATGTGAAGAATGCATTTCAACCGTGGGAGAAGGTAGAGGCTTAGGCGAAGGATGAATGTATTATTCTGGATATGCTCCATCATTGATTTTCTGCTGATCCTAATGATCCTTGCAGGCTCAAAGTTCCGTACCGGTTTTGGTGCCAATAATGATTTCAACAACATGGCCATTTTATTGTTAGTCATCATCCTGGTGGCTGCGGTAGTCGTCAGAATTATCGTCAGGCCAAAATGGGTGAGTCTTTTACTAGCTGCCTTGCCAATCGTATTGATGATTATTATTTATCTTTTTGAAAAGAAAACCGGTCCGACTTTATAAAAATGAAATTCAGCGAAATCCTGCAATCGAGACTCAATCGACCTGAAAACAAGGGCGATGATTTTGGCTACACCAACCAGGCCAATGTGAACAGCAAGCGGGTCATCAATAAGAATGGCAGTTTCAACCTGGTTCGCGTAGGAGAGAAAAAATCGCTCTTCCATACACTGGTCACGATGAAATGGTGGCAGTTTTTGCTGGTCATAGTGGGCACTTATGTGGCCGTCAACATGACCTTTGCTTTTATTTACCTTTTGTGTGATATTAATGGTATCGGCATGACGCCGGATTATAAAGTCACCGATAAATTTTTAATAGCCTCTTTTTTTAGTGTACAGACCCTGACCACCGTCGGATACGGATCACTTTATCCGCTCTCTGAAACCGTGAGCATGTTGGCCTCCATTGAAGCATTGACAGGGCTGATGATCTTTGCCATTTTCACCGGCCTGATGTATGGGCGTTTTTCAAAACCAGCCCCTGGTATTCGTTTTTCGAAAAACATGTTGTATGCTCCATATAAACAGAGTTATGCACTGATGTTTCGCGTAGCCAATGAACGCAACCACAATCTCACGGAACTGGAAGCCCGTATACTCATGAGTGTGGTAGTGCCGGAAAATGGAAGAGAAACAAGGAAGTATCAGCAATTGGAATTGGAAAACAGCCGCATCACCTATTTTCCGCTGAACTGGACATTGGTGCATTATATAGATGATAAGAGTCCTCTTTATGGAATGACAAAAGCTGACTTTGAGGGCGTAGATTTAGAGATGATGATCATGATCAAAGGATATAATGAAACGGCTGCCCAGAGTTTCCATGCTAAATCATCTTATACGGAGAATGAAATTATCTGGAATGCCAAATTCAGGTTGCCTTATCATTTCCGTGAAGATGGTGTAACAGTTTTTGTCCTGGATAAAATTGATGATTACGAAGAGCTCGCCTAAAACCTATAGCCGGCATTGACGTTATAAATCCTAATGCCTGGGTTTGATCAGGCTGAAATTTATTCCAAAACCTGAAATCTTCTATATCATGAACAACTTTTTCAGATCCATGATCGCCGGTTATGGCGCCTACAAACTGGGTGGTGGCTGCCTGGGGACCATAGTCGTCTTCGTTATAATCTATTGGTTGCTGGGCCATTGTTAAGAAACAGGGGTAGCACTCAGGGTTTTCTTCTATTTTTTCCGTGAAATCCTTGTTTAAATAAATACGGGAATACATCGATGTTTGGGGATCCGGTAATGCTCAATTTTACCATCGAATCGAATCCGGTTCTATTTCTTCAAATAAAAAATCAAAATCATGAAAAAAGTAACAGTTTGGATTACCGTTGTCAGTCTCTTCTGCATGTTCACCTTTGTGGCCTGCGATAAATCAGCCGATGACAATGCACAACCATTAGGCAGCCGGGGCTTAGTCGGAACGCTTATTGGTTCAGGTCAAATTGGTACCAAGGGAACTGGCCCTACTGCTGGTCAAACCCTTCGCCAACAAGTTTATATGGACAGTGTCCATCTCGTTGTATTGATGCAACAATTGACCCCTGATCAAATCATAAAGGTTCAGGCTAATGGTCAGCCAATGGGTATTATTTATGTATATGGTGATCTTCACCAGCCTTCCACTTTCTTACCGGTTACTCCTGGATTCGTTGGTCCAGATGAAAATCCATATTGGCAGGTGATGCAAATCACATTTAACCCCGGTATTGAACCACGTCAGTTTACCTACGCTACACAAGTAGAAGATGCAGTCCTTGCAGGAGACATTACCCTGACACCAACAGGCGATGTCTATTGGTACGAGGTGATCGCTAAATACTAATCTTTATCAGATAAAAAGCAAAGCCCGGATGCAATTCCGGGCTTTTTTGTTTTATGGACCCCACTAGTCGCTAAGTTGCCCATATAGTCAGGATTTATTTACTTCGCAGCCGGATTCCTGCAGCTGACTCCGGTTGCACTTTTTCCCATCCAGAATTTTCCACTTTCTATAGACGTACTAATCCTCAACCCATGCGAATTCTCATTCTTTCCTTGTTGCTGGTGGTGACTGGCCATTCACTTCGTGCTCAATCTGAAGCCCGTTTACTCCGTTTTCCGACAATCTCCAAAGATGCCATAGTGTTTTCCTACGCAGGCGACCTATACACCCTTCCCCGCAATGGGAATGGCATGGCTCGCAAACTCACAGGAGATAAAGGCAATGAATTGTTTGCCCGGTTTTCTCCCGACGGTAAAACTCTTGCTTTCACCGGTCAATATGATGGCAATACGGAAGTATACACTATGCCGGCAACCGGCGGTATCCCTCAGCGTTTGACCTACACGGCGACCCTCGGCCGCGATGATGTCAGTGACCGGATGGGTCCCAACAACATCGTCATGACCTGGAAAAATGACAATTCAGGGGTGATCTACAGGAGCCGTAAAGCATCCTTTAACGATTTCAAGGGCCAATTGTACATCGCCGATGTAAAAGGTGGTATGTCGAAGGAATTACCATTTTCAGTCGGTGGATTTTGTTCCTATTCTCCTGATGGAAATAAGCTGGCCATGAACCAGGTCATGCGTGAATTCAGGACCTGGAAATATTATAAAGGCGGTATGGCCGATGATATCTGGATCTATGATTTTGCAACAGGGAAAATGGACAATATCACTAACAACCCGGCACAGGATATTTTCCCGATGTGGTCTGGCGATAAGATCTATTTCTGCAGCGACCGTGATCGTATCATGAACCTCTTTGTATATGATATTCCGAGCAAACAAATTCAGAAGGTCACCAATTTCACTACTTATGATGTCAAGTTTCCTTCACTCGGATCAGATGCCATAGTATTTGAAAATGGCGGTTATATCTATTCCTATGATTTGAAGACCGGTAAATCAGATAAGGTGTCTATCACGATTGCAGATGATGCCGTCGTCGGAAGAGATGAATGGGTGAATGCAGCTGAATACATCGAACCCGGTGACTACGATCTTGGTCCTGATGGTAACAGAGTAGTAATGACTGCACGCGGTGATACCTGGACAATTCCTGCAACAGAAGGGATCACCAGGAATCTTTCAAAAACTTCAGGCGTACACGAACGATCTGCTGTATGGTCACCTGATGGAAAAAATATTGCCTACATCAGTGATGCCACAGGCGAAGATGAAATCTACCTGCGCAAACAGGATGGCAGTGATGCACCAGTTCAATTAACTACAAACGGTGATACTTATAAATATTCACTGACATGGTCCCCGGATAGTAAAAAGGTCGTCTGGTCCGATAAAAAACTAAGGTTGCAATATGTCGATGTGGGGAGCAAGCAGACTACGCTCATCGACCAGGCTAAAGCATGGGAACATAGTGGCGCATCCTGGTCACCGGATAGTAAATGGGTCGTCTTTACCAAGACCGATGATGATTTCAGGGTGAAAGTATTTTTGTACAGCCTCGCCAGCAAAGCATCAACATTACTGACAGACAATTGGTACCAGGCTTATGGTGGTGTATTCAGTCCTGATGGAAAATATGTGTACTTCATCTCGGATCGTGATTTCAATCCTACGTATAGCAATACAGAGTGGAATCACAGTTACGCTGATATGTCAAAAGTCTATCTCGTCACACTTGCAAAAGCCACCGCTAATCCATTGGCACCAAAAAATGATGAAGTAGGCATCAAACCGGATACAGCCAAAACAGAAACAAAAACAGCAGACGCTGGAAAAGATTCTAAATCAAAAGGTAAAAAAGAAGAACCTAAGCCTGCAGTGGAAATTAAACCGGTAGCAACAGTAGTTGATTTGGATGGAATTCAAAACAGGGTAGTTGCACTTCCGATAGGAGCTGGCAATTATTATTCCCTCGGCGCTACTGACGAAGGCGTATACTACATCGGTAGTGCTACCGATGATCCAAAGGGGAAATTAAAATTTTTCAATCTCAAGGATAAAAAGGAAACGGAACTCGGCGAGATCAATAATTATGTCATTTCTGCCGATCACAAAAAAATGCTGCTCAACAGGGACAGAGATTTTGCTGTAGTGGATTTGCCAAAGGATAAACTGAACATGGACAAGAAAGTCAACCTGTCCAATATGAAAGTTTTAGTCAATCGTAAAGAAGAATGGCAGCAGATATTCAATGAAACCTGGCGCCAGATGAGAGATTTCTTTTTTGATCCGGGAATGGGTGGCGTGGATTGGCCTGCCATGAAAGCGAAATATCAACCTTTGGTGCCTTATGTCAACCATAGAGCAGATCTCACTTATATCATTGGTGAAATGATCGGTGAATTGAGTATCGGACACTCTTATGTTGGAGGTGGAGATTATCCGAAAGCAGATCGTATACAATTAGGATTGTTAGGCGCGAAAATTAGCCGTGACACTTCTGGTTATGCTCATATTGATCAGATATTGAAAGGTGAAAATTGGGCTCCATCTACTCGTTCACCATTAACTGAAGTTGGAGTGAATGTCAATGAAGGCGACTACATCATTGAAGTCAATGGGGTGAGTGTAAAATCGGTAGATGATATTTATAAATTATTGGTCAACACGGCCGGTAAAACCGTTGAACTGACCGTCAATTCAAAACCGCAAACTGCAGGAAGTCATAAAACTTTAGTGGTGCCCACTGCAGATGAATCCGATCTCTATTATCTCAATTGGGTGAGGAAAAATATTGCCTACGTCAGTGCAAAGACAAACGGCCAGGTCGGATACATTCACATACCGGATATGGGGAGCGGTGGTTTGAATGAGTTTGTTAAATATTTCTATTCGCAATTGGACAAGAAAGCACTGATCATTGATGACCGTGGTAATGGTGGTGGAAATGTTTCTTCGCAAATCCTGGAACGTCTTGCGCGCAAACCTGTATTTTTTGACATGCCAAGAAATGTTACAGCTGCAAAGTCAAATCCTGAACAAGCTTTAGGTCCTAAGGTCCTCCTGATCGATCAATACTCAGCTTCTGATGGAGATATTTTCCCTTATCGTTTCCGGGCCAATAAACTTGGGACAATCATCGGACATCGTTCATGGGGTGGTGTGACCGGTATTCGCGGAACCTTGCCACTGGTGGATGGAGGTTTTCTCGACCGGCCTGAGTTTGGCATTTATGCGGTAGATGGCACAGTCTGGCCGATTGAAGGACATGGTGTTGATCCGGATATTGAAATCTTAAACAGCCCTGCTGAAGAATATAAAGGCCAGGACAATCAACTGGACAAAGCCATCGAGGTAATTCTTAATGACTTGAAGACCAGTCCTGCTATTCCTGCTTCACCACCGTATCCAAAGAAGAACTAGACCAATAGTAATACTCGCTTTGATAGTTAAAACAGTAGGGGCTCAACATCTTGAGCCCTTGTTGTTTTAACTATCAAAGGAATTGGCAAGAGCCCTTCCCCTCTTTTCCAATTATATTATTGGTTATCTTAATAAGTTTTCTTTTCTTAGCGTTCGGACAAGGCCTTATTCCCTCAAGAGTACCGTCCAACCTACAAGTCTCATAGTAGGCAAACTACACGCCAGGCTTCAGCGGTTTATTCACTTCTCAGGCGCGGCATTTTATCATTCTCTCTTCTATCAATTGTAATATGAGACGCATTACCCCCCTGGTCTGCATTGCATTATTTGCAAGCAGCTTACTTCTTGCAGAAGGAACTCATGAATTGGCTCCCAATGGCATGATTACTATCGGTACAAACACCACCACCGATCTTGCGGCTTTGCATATTAATCATCCGAGCTATAACAATTTCGCTTCGTATACCAACCCGGATCCGAAGAGCAGATTGTATATCCATGTTGTGGATCCACAAACCGAATGCGTTTACGTCGGATTCAGTTTTTCCCATGCCAATGAGAATTCACCTAATCCTGTTCAGCGCCCCTTTGAATTTCGCATCAAGGATCCTAATGGAAATGTTGTCTTTGGGCCGATGACGATGGATCCGACCGGAGTCAACATTCATAATTGGTCGGAGGGCTTTACTGGTCCACTGCAGATTCATGGTGCTGGTGGATATGACGGCATCCTGATCTCCGGAACCGATCTCGCTTCACAAGGATGGTCGGGGTCAGGTGATTATTACATCGAATTCCGTAATGAGACCGATAGTGATTTACTCATTGATTTTTGGGACATCACTGTAGCGGATTGTTCAGGCTCAACGCCAACCGAAAAGACAGGCAGAGTGTGGTCCTATAACTGGTCCATCTTCGCTGTCAATGATTTTGGATTTCCAATGCGCCCTTTTGATGGTGCATTCTATGTATGTGCTCCGGATCCGGATAATGTAAACGCTTCCTTCGTCACCCGTATAGATTTTAATGGGAGTGGATTTCGCCCCGCTGCATTCAATATTGCTTTCAATAGTTTTGGAAGTATGAACACCGGCGATGTAGCCGAGGACAGGAAGAGTGTCCGGAATGCAAATGCTACACAATCGGAATATGCTATTTTCCTTAACGATCCGGTTGAGATATGTCAAACCGCAGAAATTGGATCCATCGAACTTCTTGGTATCAGTCGTTGTGATGCAGATTCCTACTGCATCAAATTTTCCGCTTCAAAAGCAGGGCAGATTGATCTCTTGTTGGACTTTGATGGAAATGATAATATATACACACCAGGCACTGCAGATCTGATGATATCACAGACTGTGACCGTCGATGAGGTCAATGTACCTACCTGTATTGATTGGGATGGAAAAGATGGATTAGGAAATTTAATTTCAGAGGCACCTGGAACTCAAATTCCAGTAACCATTGCTTTCGCACAGGGTATTTATCATTTCCCGATCTATGATGCTGAATTGATGACAACAGGGGTCACCATCCAGGCCATTCGTCCTGCAGCACCGAATCCACTTTTATATTATGATGATTCCAATATTGGTGTTCCATCCGGAAGCGGTGAACCTGTTATGCAATTGTCAGGATGCAATGCTCCATGTCACCGGTGGACAAATTATACAATGCCTAATACCATTGGATTTGGAAATCTGTGCACCATCAATTCATGGTGGTTCTCTCAATTGATTGTTCGCCAGGATGTATTTTTCTTGCCAGGCTATTATAATTGTGCAATCGAAGGGCCGACTCATTTTTGCCAGGGAGGTACCAGTGAATTGGCATTAGTAGCTAATGTTCAGCCTGCTGGTGCAGAACAACCGCAAATTCTAAGTATTGCATGGGCGGGTCCGGGGATCACGTCCGCTGCAGGAAATTCTATTACACTGGATCAGCCAGGTGTTTATACTGCTGAATTAAAATGGATGACAGGGCTGGGTGATACCTGTTCATCATCTTGTGTATATGAAGTGGTGATGGACCCTCCGGCCACATCCAGTATTGATACCTTGATTTTATTTGGCGATCATGTTGTGATCAATGGAGAGACGTATGATCACGGTGGTCTCTACACACAGGCACTAACTACAGCGGCAGGTTGTGACAGCATACTGATCATCAGGGTTCGGGTGCTGAATACAGTCATTCACTACAACCTCAATGCATGCGTTTCAAACACCGGAGATAATTCTTCCATGGATTACAGTGAATTTATTCCAGCCTATTTACAGCCATTAAGTTGTGCTGATATTAGCGGAAGTACGGTAGAGCGTTCTCCGCCACAAATGAATAAACATTCCTGCACACCTGGTGTCAACAATTCTATCGCCATGTGTGTCAGTTCACTGGATACTTGCACATATGCTCCGGGAAATAGTGCTTCAGTGGTATTCTCCTTACAGGTTAGTCCTGCACCGGATACTGCTGTGCAAATCACCGGGCTTTCTTTCTTTTCACAGGCCCCGGTTAATTTCAACTGGATCAGTGGACCGACGGGACCCAATAATTATCCAACACGATATGGATTGCGGGTGCTGAAAAATGGAACTGAAATTTTCAGGATTAAAGATGTAGCCACAACCAATGCATGGCATTTTGAAAATTATGACTGGCGGAATGATCCCAAATTTATTGTGGAGGAACCAGCGACGTTTACTTTTGAAATATTGCCTTACTGTCTTGTCGGTAATGGAGCAATTGTTGCTGCTTATGACATGGATGAAATCAGCATCCTGGCCAGTTGTATATCGCCATCATCTTTAAATCCATCAGTCAGTGGAGTAGTGAAGACAGCACAGGTTCAGCCCGTGCATAATGTTGAGATCAGGATGGGTGATGATCCGAGTGTACAGACGTTTTCATCGCAAATCACTAATGAAGAGGGACAATATGTTTTTGATCCGGTGCAAAGAAAAACAGATCACTACATTAAAGCCTATAAAAATGATGACCCGCTCAATGGTGTCAGCACACTGGACCTGGTCAGGATTCAGAAACACTTGTTGGGTATTACGCCATTTACGACAGCGTATGAATACATCGCTGCTGATGCTAATCGAAGCAATACCGTGACGGCAATTGACCTCATCGAGTTGCGGAAATTAATCCTGGGCATCTATCCAACGTTGCCGCGCAATACCAGCTGGCGATTTGGTAATGCAAAACAAGAACTGGACATCAGCACACCATGGCAATTGCAGGAAACGATTGGCATTGAATATCTCACTGATGATCTCACGGATGTTGATTTTACAGCCATTAAGATTGGTGACATTAATGGAGATGTGAAAACAAATGTGAGTTCACCATCCATTGAATCCCGTGGAGAGGCTGCGCTGCATTTGCAATTTGAAAATAAATGGATAACGGCAGGACAAGACATAAAAGTTGATATCAAGGCTTCCGATTTTAATGACATCGTCGGATTGCAACTTGCATTGACTGGCGGCCAAGGGAGGGTGCTGGATGTGAAAGCAGGTGCATTGAAATTGGACGATTCAGACTTTTATGTAAGCGACAATGGCTCGTTGAAAATGAGCTGGAATGGTGTGCAGCCTGTTTCTGTTTCTTCAACAACAACATTATTTACACTGATTATTGAAAGTGAGCATAGTGGCTGGTTGTCCGATATGTTGAAAATGGAAGAGACCTCTTTTCAAAGTGAAGCTTATGTCGGTGAAGATTTGAATAAAGCTTCTCTTTCAATCGGCGCTTTGCCTGGAATTGGAAATGATCAGGAAAATAGTTTTGAGATTTATCCTAATCCTGTCAATGCTGAAGCTAACCTGGTTTTCAACCTGGAAAAAGCACAGACCTGTATCGTCCGTTTCTTTGATGCTTCAGGAAGGCTGATTGGAAAAACAGAACTGGATGGGGTTGAAGGTACCAATCGCATGATCGTAAAGAGTTCAGATTTAGGTATCAGCTCTGGCTTGGTGATTTGCCAGTTGGAAGCTGATGGTATCAAGACGGTTCAGCGAATGGTCATGATCAAATAAAATAGTTTACGGGTGCAGGGTCAATTCTTCCGGAACAAGAATTGGCTGGATAAAAAAAGGCGACTTGATCAAGTCGCCTTTTTTTATTTTATCTATCGCAGGATAAGTAGAGGCTGGGTCATCGAATTTTCGCCGGACGTTAATTTGATTAAATAGATGCCTGGTGGAACATCATGCACATCGAGTGTAGATGTGTTTTTCCAAAAACGCAATGGCTGGCCGTCAATGGTTATTAATTGAATTTGATATTCATTGATGTCATACAATTTGACATAGACTTTATCATCAGCGGGATTTGGATATATCTCCATTTTCATTGATGAAACAGGAGAGAGGCCCACAGTTTGATCGAGAACTTCTATGGAATCGATTTCACTGCAATTACCGAATGTATTATAAACCTGAACTGTATAATAGCCGGGTGGTATACCTGTCAAATCCTCTTCATTGCTTACATATCCATTTGGTCCATACCAGGAGAAAGAATAAGGTGACGGACCTGATATCACGCTAATGAATATAGCTGTCGTCGTGCTATCGGTCAGATGTATGACAGTATCCACTTCAGTAATAATGGGTTCAGGTTGAATAATTAAAAAATTGGAAGTATAGATACACGCCACATCTTGAATAGTTAAACCATATTGTCCAGGGCATAAATTATCAAGAGACATTTGAGTAGTATCGCCCGTGCTCCATTGATATGTATAAGGGCCCCCATTTCCACCAACTATGAACGCGGATATATTCCATTGACAAGTATCCAAGCAACTATTGTTCTGGATAAAACTTTCAGTTGAGCCGCCACAGAAAGCATTCACAATGATGATTTCACTGGCTTCGCATCCTTTAGCATCCGTTACCGTGACACCATATTCTCCGGCATATAGATTGAAGATCATAGATTGTGTACTTCCATCGTCCCATAAAAAAGAATATGGTGGAGTACCGCCTGTTGGCACTACCCAGGCAGAGCCATCTCCGCCATTGATTGTTTCATCAGAGCCTCCGCTATTTGTAATTATGGATAATGGTTCTGTGATCGAATAAGTTGCTATAAGTTGACAACCGACAGCATCTGTCACTGTCACGGAATTATCACCTGCACAAAGATTCTGGATAACGGAAGATGTGCTTCCATCATTCCAACTGAAAGTTACGGGAAGGACAGCCTGGCCGACGTTCAAAATGGTAATACTGCCGTTGCATAATCCGAAGCAGGTGACGTTGATCGTAGTGTCTTCAAGGGTTAGGTTCGGACAAACAAAAGAATTGATGAATATGGTCTGTACACTTGTACACCCACTTGAATCGTTTACCGTCACTTCATAATTTCCCGGCGACAATCCGGTGATTAATGCAGTAGTATCTCCATTGCTCCATAAATAATTATAGGGGACCAATCCACCTGATGCGAAAACTTCAGCCGTTCCATCATTCGCTGCAAGTGCTGTTTCATCCGTGCTGGTGATATTGACGGTCATTGGGACCACATTGGTTATGGTCACACTTCCTGTTGCTGCTGATCCATTTGCATCTTGCACCGTAACGCTATAAAGGCCTGCAACTAAATTGTCAATGGATGAAGTGGTGGAACCTGTATTCCAGAGATAAGTATAAGGCAATACACCACCTACAGCTTCAACTTGTGCAGAGCCATTTGGCTGGCAATACGAAGTGGAATTCACACCGGTGACGGAAATATTTAATGGTGGTAAATAGGTAAAATGATAAACAGTGCCGGGTAATGGAGTGCCATTAATGAACCCCAGGTCTTCTGAGAGAAATGGATTTGCAGCCGAACCAATTAAAAAATGACCGTTCATAAAAAGATCATCGAATTCATCATAATCGGTAAGTCCGGATTCAGGGCCATTGCCACCGCCATAGAAAAGTAGTGGATTGTTGATAGAATTCGGACCGAAGTGAAATTCAATGTTATTGCTGCCTTCAAAGAGCCAGCATTGAAAATTGACAAACATATTCAAGGTGCCTTGTACATCCATTTCAAAATAGGAACCGGCATTATTAAATTCTATTTTTTGGATACGGCTGCCAGGTGTGCCTTCAACAGTATAGCTGATAGGGGAGAGGGAAGTGGTCCCAAGAGCACCGCGGTCGATGAGATCCACTTCAAATGGAAATACCTCGGCCACTACAAAAGGCACTGTTGTATTGGAAGCCATTGATGATCCGTTACCATTGAAGTGAAACGTAGTGACCGCATGTCCGTTTAATTCAAATGGAAAGCCCATCGGAATAATATAGGTGGGTTGGTCCCAGATTTCTCCATTGTTGATCGAAGTGGCACCGGTCAGATCAACATAGGTATCGATTGCTGTGGTAAAGTCATAATTAAAGCTCTGGGCGTTTCCGGAATGAATGCAAAAACAAAAAAGAATAGCAATAGAAAGCAATTGCTTCATAGACAGGATCATTAGTATTGATTGGGTATAATTTTTTGGAAAGTAAACTTTCTAAGCTGGTGAATAGCGTTTAGTCTTTCAAAAAAATGAAAGCGCGAAGATATACGAATGATGTAAAGGGATATTCTATTTCTGATTTTTCAGGGAAAAATCAGGGTTTAACCTTAAAGGAGAAAATCAAAACTGGTGGCTGTGAACAGATTTCTTTAATTGTAGTCTGGCCATTTTAGGATCCACATGGACCTGGTCATGTTCGAAATCTAATTTGATGCGCCATTTTTGCATGGTGGCTGCACCAATGATGGCTTCTTCGCTGAGGCCGGGGACTATGAGAAATTCGTCGGATAATAAAACTTCACCGAGAAAAAAATCCAGGCGAACAGCGGCTTCCACTTCAATAAAGTGTCCTTCAGAAGCCGTGTATATTTTCCTGACATGTCCAAGTTTCACAGGGGTTTCAATTTCATTCAAGAAGAGTGGATTGATGCAAGATAGGTTTGCGCCGCTGTCAAACAGGGTCATCATCCGCGTCTCGCCCAATGATCCGGTATAAAGTATAGGGAGGATAATAACAGACATAAGCCTTACTTTTTTTCAAAAATAAGGCTTATTCGGTAGCTAGTCGTTTGTTATACGGAAGTATGCGGAAGTAAACGGATAAACTAAAGTTTATTTTTCAAAAAACAGGCATGAAAGAGCATTCTTATTTTCAATTTCCTCCCTTAACGAGAAGATTAGGAAGGTTTGATGGTGACAGGATGACAGAACCAGTGTCCGGCAGAATTCCACTATTGCTTTTTTGAATCGAACATTCCGGAGCAAGAGAAATGGAGAATCTTTGAATGCTTGTCCTGGTAGAGAAGGTAAAAGGATCATCCCAATTCATAACATATACTCCATCTTTATAGAAAAGGATAAACCTGGAATACACTGCATTAAAATAGCCGCCTGTTTTCTTCAGATTCGACGATCCTAATGACAAGGGTTTAAATATATTTCCATCCCGTAAATAAACACCTTGAGATGTGTTCAACATAAATTTTCCTGCCTTGCCGGCGGCAACAGAATTTATTTCATCTATACGGGCATATAGCTTCCATTCCCCATTTTGCAAACTGGCTATTTGGCTACTCCTGTAAAAGGCAACCCATAGATGGCCGGATTGATCAAATGCGACAGAGTAGATGCTTTCATTATTAAATTCAATGGGTTGCCTGTTGAAAGATTTATTGGATGTGCCGGTATATTTTACCAGCCCTTCATGATAGGTGCCAATCCATAAATTATCATCCGGGTCGAACGCTAAAGACGTGACGCAGTTATCAGGAAGAGATGAATTTTCTTCATTGATCACGTGAAAGGAACTGTTATCCCAAAATAGAAGTCCTTTAATAGTTCCAATGTAAGTCTGGCCGTCAGCTGTACAGGCGATGCTGGTGATATAATCATCCGGCAATTTGGACCCCTGATGAATGTAATGGTAATACTTGCCGTTGCGTTTATTAAACTTGTAGAGTCCTTCATTAGTACCCAGCCAAATAAAATAATCGCTTTCTCCAAATGCTGTAATCATTGCGCTGTCGCTAAGTGTAATGGAGGAGGAAATTTCCTGTGCCGTAATCGGAACTCCAGTAGTGATCAACACGAAAAATATAATTGAAATCAAAGTTTTCATAATGTTGTTTATTTAATTAGTTACATAAAAAATGGGTGCAGTAATAAATTTGTTTGATGGTGATATAAAATTAGAAGCGGTTCTGTTTCGCTTCAACTACATAATCATGTACTGAATGGAATGATGTAAAGAAAATGAAAGGATTAATAATTTATTTTCATTCCGGCTTATTATATCGCCTCTGGAGTTAGCAAAACTGAATTCGCCTGTTCATATCGCTTAATATTATTTAAAGTTTTATGCAAGGTTTTCCCCACGCAATGCAGGGCTATTGACTCCATAAAATCTGAATACTTCCACGACTGACTCCCTGAAAAAGGATCATTGGTTCTGAAAACATGGATGCCGTCCTTGTTGCAAAGTATCAATCTCGAATATTTAACATTATAATAAGTGCATATTATTCCCGATGAACTGTTCTCTACTGGAACCGCATTAAAACAACAGCCATCGGTAAGGAAAGCCCCTTGAGTGCGAGTGGTCAGCAGGAATTTTTCATTTCCTTTTACCTCTAGTTGTCCGTCAGCATTAGGATGCTTTGTTTTTAAAATTCCTTTATGAAAATTTTCAATGACATCATCCTGGAAAACAACCCAGAGGTTGTCCTGCGGATCGACAACCATACTGTAAATATTTTTATTGCAGGTGCTGACTGGCTGAAGGTCGAGGGAATGTTGCTTATCTCCTTTGCTTTTCACCAGTCCGGCACTGGCGGTGCCAATCCACACATCACCATTATGGTCTGCTGTTAATGAAGTGATATGAGTGTCGGGGAGCCCGATGCATTCTGCTTTGGTCAATTGAGTATTTGTATTATCCCACCTGGCGAGTCCATTTTTGGTTCCAATAAAAGTAAATCCTTCTTGGGTGCAAATAATACTGGTAATAGCATTGTCTGGTAATTTGGAATTCAGCCGGTTATGGAAACTCAGCTGACCGTTTTCTTTGTTTTTTCTGAACAGGCCATGATTCGTTCCAATGTATAGGAAGGAGTCGCATTCACACCAGGCCGTAAAGACAAAATGATGGTCAATATTGCGGGGAGGAGCAGCACGTGTAAGATGGGAAAAATGAAATAGAATCGTGGAAAACAAGTTTTTCATTTTTAAGGAGTGTTAATAATGGAAGCATAATCTTGAAAAAATAAATGCTGAAAATACTGGTCTGGCTGAAGTGTATTTATTCAGATTTCGTGGATAGAAAGTAAGCTTTCGAAAGACCATTCTGAAAATATTCAAAGCTTCCATCACGATAGGTAACCCAAATATCTCCGCTTTCTTCTGAAACAATAGAATAGATCTCAAGGTCGTGGGTTGGAATAATTTTGGTTTTATAGGGTTTAAAAGGATTTCCGATGCCTTTGACAATACCCTTGCTATTGGTGCCGATCCATAAATTATTTTTTCCATCCAAGGCCAGCGCGGTAACATTATTTTCAGGGATACCTGAATTGTCTGTAGTGAAAGAGAGATTGGAGTAACCATCCCAAACGGAAATTCCCTTGTTAGAGCCGACATAGCGCTGTCCTTCACGGGTTTCAATTTTAAGAAGAGGTGAGTGATCTAAGGCTTCATACCTGGATCGTAATAAAAGCTGTGTATTCTCGGATATTGAATCAGGATTAAGCTGGTCCGAATAGTTGTGGTCCTCCTTTGAAGTGATACTTGCACTATGTTCAGGTAGTGCCGTGGAATTTAATGCTGGAGTAAATTGGTTAGGTGCTTGTGCCCCTAAAGAACTCATAAGGGATGAAATAAAAATAAATTGAGCTAAAAGGTAATATTTCATTTCAATAATAATTAGGGTTAATCATAAAGTAAAACTATAGTATAGCTTTCCCCATTTCTACTACATAATCATGTAAGAGGCATTAAATAAATAAACTGAAACAAAGAATGTTTGTTGGATGGGATCGGCATGTAGGGCAAAAATAAGCCGGGAAGAATAGCTGAAAAAATAGGTGTATTCAGTATTCTTCCTGGCAATAAAAAGGTTGAATGAGATTATTTAATCTCCAATAGGAGGAAAAATTATACGGAAGGTTTACAGTTTTTCAAAATTCAGATTAGTAGGTACATCCTGAATGCTGCTTTGCTTCATTAAATTGGGTGAACCAGTAACTTTTTCAGCATCGCCAACAATTTCAAAAGTGATATTGTCAAACCAAATTTGACCCGTTCCTGCCAGCAAGGCTCCGAATGCAATGTTGGAAGCGTTGGATGGGACATCAAGTACAATTTCATATTTCTTCCAATCCGTAGTTCCCTTTATTGGCCTGTCCTGCATATTATCAAAGGAAAGAGGTTGTGTGGAGCCCGACTGGTCAATTCGAAGCCATAGCCCGGCCCAGCCTTCTACCTTTGTTGATTTCACAATCGCACTCATTTTGATTTTTTTACCGGCATACATTACTGGTCGGCATTGCTGCATCAGTGTGCCAAAGCCATCAATACTTTTCTCAATGGATTTAATGGTGCCTGCATTTTTGCCATCCTGTCCCGAACCTTTGTCAATACCCATTTCATATTTGGTAGGTTCGCTTCCGGCTATGATCCAGCCGTTGGGAAGGTCAAAGGACAACAGTGCAATTGCGGAAGAAGCTAGTAACATGCATAATAAAGCATTTTTAAAAGTTTTCATTTTATTTAAAATTTAGTGATTAAATAATTCATACTTATTACACATTGCCGTTGAAGACTAATATTCACTGGTGAATAACAGCAATGCTTTAAAATTTGAATTTGAACTTCCATATAAAATTATGGGGCAAAGGACCTCTCTTCTACTGCATAATCATGTAGTGGCCTTGGATCTTTATGGTTCAAACCCATTTGTTTTTGAGTGCCTTACTGACGGCTTCGGACATAGAATGTACTTGTAATTTTTCGTAAATATTCTTGATATGAAAGCGAACGGTATCTATGCTAATCTCGCATTCGGCAGCAATCATTTTATAACTGTATGCCCGGGTCAGCAGGGTTAAGATTTCTAGTTCCCTGTCGGATAGGTCCAGGTTTTCCTCTTTTGCCGGAGCGTTCTCTCTGAACATCTGAAGAACCTTGATAGCAATGGAATTAGTCATTGGGGCACCGCCTGCATTAGCATCCTTAACAGCTTGCAGGATCAGCATGGGATCGGATTTCTTCAGCATGTAACCCACAGCCCCGTTGCAAATAGATTCGAACACTTTATGATTGTCATCAAATACAGTCAGCATTAAAACTTTGATGGATGGAAAGTGATCACGAACTATTCTAACCGCTTCAATGCCGGAGATGACTGGCATATCGATGTCCATCAGGATAACGTTGGGTAATTGAATGTTGCAATTCTCTATGATTTGACTGGCATCAGGGTAGGAGCCGATCAAACTAAAGTCATCCAATTGGGCAAACAACCTTGAGAGGCTGTCACGAAGCTCATTATTATCATCATAGAGGGCGACTTTAACCGATTGAGGTGAGTTCATAAGAATCAGGAGTAAGCAAATTTAAGGGAGACACGGGTTCCTTTTTCTTTTTCAGAATGGATATAAAAAAGTGCTTTCAATTCATTAGCACGTTGCCGCATATTGATAAACCCATTACCACCAAGGCCCGGGGTGATTTTCTCGAAGCCAGCTCCGTTATCGATAACCTCAAGATCAATTTTCTTGTTTTCCATTTTCGCAGAAACGATGCACTGCGTGGCGTTCGAATATTTGGCCACATTATGAATGGCTTCTCTGAGGATGAGATAAATATTTTTTCGTTGGGGTAAAGAGAGTTTTATGAGTTGGATATCTTCAGAAATATCAAAATGGAGTTGAATGTCTTTCGCGTCTAATAATTGTATGGAGAATATTTGGAGGCGTTCGATCATGTTTTGAAAGGTATCATTGGAGGGATTGATGGCCCAGATGATATCACTCATATTCTCCATAACGATGCGTGCACTTTGGCCAATCAGGGAAATGGTAGACTGGACTTCCGGAAACTGATTGGCCTTCATGTGTTCTACCGCAGAACTGTAAATGGAAATACTGCTCAGTGTACTTCCGATCGTATCGTGTAAATCAGCGGCTATCCTCTTGCGTTCTTCCGCTTGGGTAGACAAGATGGTTTTTATTTTTATTTTTTGTTTCTTTTCTAATTGATGTATCCTGTTTTTATACAATCCATAGATAAAGCTGATTGCAGCGAATCCGTATAGGCAATAGGCCCACCAACTCAGCCACCAGGGAGGATGAATATAGATATAGAGTTCTGTTACTTTGTTGGAGGGGACACCATCTCTGTTTTCACACTTAACACGGAATGTATAATGTCCAGGATGTAACTTGGTATAACTGGCAAATCTTTCAGTGCCTGCGGGTATCCAGTCTTTATTGACGTTTTCCAATTGATAGAAATATTGAGTGTTGTTTCTGCCTGAGAAGCTAAGGGATGCATAATTGATGGTTAAAAAATTTTGGGTATAGTCTAGGTCAATTGTATGGCAGGCTAAAACAGAATCAATTAACATGATTTGTTTAAACACTTGAAAATTACTGATCTTGACGTCCGGTGGTGATGGGCTGTAGGGTATATCATCCGGAGTAAAATAAACAAATCCAGTAGAGGCAGGAATCACCATTCTTCCATCATGAAGTTTTACAAAGGTGGGAGCAAAATTATTGATTAAAATACCACCTCTTCTCCAAACAGGGCAAACTCATGATTATTTGAATTCACTCGAAGTAATCTATGTGTAGCTACCCACAAATTATTATTTCGATCAGTAGCTATTCCTGAGATATTATTAAACGGCAGACCGTCTCTAGTCGTAAGAGAAGTAAATTTATTTTGGTGGTGATTAAAAAAAAGTATTCCACTGTTCGATGTTGAGATGCCTATAATCGAATCATTAAGTTGTGTAAGGGAATATAATGAAATTTTAGATGAATCTTGATTTGTTACGGGATATGTTTCTGCTATTTTTTCATTTACAGGATCAAATCGAAAGAATCCATTGTTAAGTGTGGAGATCCACATTTCTTCATTGGATGTTATTAAGATATCACTAATGGAGCCTGTGCTGATTGAAGACAATTGAGAATGAGGATAAACTCGAAATTTATTAATTTTCGAATCCCATTTGATTAAAGAACCTGAATTTAAGCCCAACCATAGAATTCCATTTGAATCGCATTTCATTACTCTAATATTTTGTTGTTCCAATTCAGGAGCATTCATAAAATGAATGCTTTGTGTAGTAGAGATGAATCTACCGAGGAGGCCGGATTGGTAGGCTATCCAAACATTTCCGATGTGATCCTCTGCAATGCAGCAAACCATATTTTTACCATAAACACGCCATAATGATGTTGGGGAATTATTAAAAAAATGTTTTTTCAAATGAAAGTTATTATCATAAAACAGCAAGCCATTGCCCCATGTGCCCACCAATATGTCTCCTTCACTTGTTTCAAAAATACTGGTCACATATGCTTCTGGTACGGGATTAATAATGTTATTTTCATCTATAGTTATAAAATTTCGAAAAGTTCGTGAGAAAACACTGAGGCCTTTATCGGTACAAGCAATAATATTTCCTTCATTATCCATTAACAAATCAAAAATATCCCGTTCATAATGGAAAGAATATGGTATTGAGTTAAAAACAGGAAGTTCACTTATTAAATCTTTTTGTTCATCATAAAATAAAAAGCTCTGACCCAGGCTCCCCATCCAAATTAGACCATCTTTATCTTCTATGAAACTGTAGATAGGTGACCTAATTAGGTTTTTACTTGCCTTATTTTTTAAGGGCACATCATAGAGTTTAGTTTGAAAATTTATAATATTATACCTGTGAACTATCCCTTCCCAGTCACTAAACCATAAATTATTTTTACTATCTAGAAAAAGAGCCACTGGACTTTCGGAAATTCGACCATATTGTTCAACAGGGGTATTTTTAAAAGGTGTTCGGATAGTTTTATCTGCTGGATTAATCATTAAAATTTCGTGTTCTCTTGTAATCCATAAAACATGATGAGAAGGATCATATAAAAGTTTTGGCCAATGAGGTTCGCTTGATTGTTGAAAAAGATGAAGGAATAAAATTGCTTTGTGAAGTTTAAAATTATATTTATAAAGGTTCTGGTAAGTTGCTATCCACATATTATTTTCAGCATCTTTACAGAAGTAACAAATATTGCTAGTCTTAATTTTTGTACTATCATCATTTATTCTTAAGCTATCACTTTTCCCTGTTAGAGGGTGATAAATAACAATGAAGCCTTTACTTTGGCCCCAAATATTTCCATCCTTATCTTCTAATATCGGATCTGTTATAATTATTGGGGTCAGTAGATGGGACTTTGTACTTTTCTCTGGCAATATAGAAGTGAAATATTTTCCGTCAAATCTTTGCAAGCCGTTATCAGACCCTATCCAATAATATCCTTTTGAATCTTGCAGGATACAATTTGCTTTATCTGACTCCAATCCATCTTTGGAATTGAAATGTTGAAATACATAGCTATGTCCCTGTGCATCTAGTACAAAGCCAAGCATGACAAACCAAGCAATAAGGAAGAAGTATTTCATGAACAGGCTATTTGTTTTTTACCCATCCAAAATTGTGGAATCATTCAGAATGTGAAACCTTCATTTCTGCCAGGATATTAACAAAGCTATTCTCTTATAAATAGGTTGCCGCTACATGATCATGTAGGAATTCAATTGCGAATGGAGGTCACCCATTTATTTTTGAGTGCTTTACTGACAGCCTCCGTCATGGAGTGGACCTGCATCTTTTCATATATTTTTTTGATATGAAACCGGACGGTGTCAATGCTGAGCTGGCATTCCGAGGCGATCATTTTATAACTATGCCCTTTTGTGAGCATGGTTAAGATTTCACGTTCCCTGTCAGTCAAATTCACCGTTTCATCGCGGGGAGGAGCATAATTTCTAAACATCTGGAGCACATTGACGGCTATGCTGTTGGTCATGGGGGCTCCTCCACCATAAGCTTCTCTAACACCCTCCAGGATGGATGATGGCTCTGCTTGTTTTAAAATATAGCCAATCGCTCCGCTGCAAATGGAATCAAAGACCCGTTGATTGTCATCAAATACGGTTAGCATCAGTACTTTGATGCAGGGATATTGCTGGTGAATTATTTTAACTGCATCAATTCCGGAAATCCCAGGCATATCGATATCCATCAAAATGACATCGGGGGTGTTGAACTTGCAGTTTTCAACGATTTGACGGGCATGAGGGTAAGCTCCAATGAATTCGAATTCGTCAAACAAACTAAATAGCCTGGAAAGGCTGCACCGGAATTCGGCGGAATCATCATAGAGCGCGACTTTTATGGAAGGAGACTTTTCCATAGGAATTAAGCTAAGGGAAATTGAAAATCAATCCAGGTCCCTTTTAGTTTTTCTGAATGGATTTGAAATTGTCCATTTAATTCTTCAGCACGCTCCCGCATATTGATAAGTCCATTGCCTGCAAGGCCAGGTTTTTGTTCGTCAATACCAACACCGTCATCAACCACACGGAGACTTATTAAATTATGTTTGATCTTGCCCGCAATTGTACAATTCTTTGCTTTAGAATATTTCGCCACATTGTGAACTGCCTCGCGAAGGAGGAGGTAAACATTTTTTCGCTGTTGAATATCGAGTTCCACCCGTTGTAAGGATTCCGGAATATCCATTTGCAAGTTTATATTCCGGCCGGCTAAAATGGATACCGCAAATGACTGCAGTCGATCCATAATGTCCTGGAAAGTTTCATTGGCCGGGCTGATGGCCCAAACAATGTCGTTCATATTGTCAATGGCCATTCGCGCGTTCTTGCCGATCGATTGAATGATCGGAGTAAGTTCCGGGTTTAATGAAGTGTCTAATTTTTCAGCTACCATACTATTAATAGAAATGCTACTCAGGGTACTTCCAATATGGTCATGGAGGTCCCTGGAAATTTTTTGACGGATGGATTGGATCTTTTTGAACTGGTGCAACCGTATTTTATAAACAATAAAAAAAACTATAGCACAGATGATCAGGGAGAGAGCAATTTTTTTGCCTGTCCTCCAGAATGGACCAGTTACATGAATCTTCACGGAGGCTTCCTGGGTATCTAATAGTATTGACCTGGTTTGTTTGTAGTTCTGATGTGGAGCACATGATTATCTAAGGGTAAAGAAGAATAATAAGCGATGGGTTTGTTTCCACTCTTAATCCATTCTTTGTCATATCCTTCGAGCTTATATTCAAATTGAGTTTTAGAAGGATCAATGAAATTAATGCCTGAAAAATCGAAGGTAATATTTTTATCCTTGTATGTAAAATCGAGTTGTGTTTCACCTGAGCTTCTTGGATATGATTTTCCATTCACACTGTACGATGGAAAAATAAGTCGCGGAAAACTTGGATTTGAACCGATGGCTTTTGGATCAAAACTGACAAGGTAGGTGTCACTGCTGGTATAAATCTTTGCATCCTTTGTCATGATCATGGGGGCATTATTAATACTGGCAGTATGACTATATTGATTGACAGGTAGCCCGTCCGTCATATTGTAAAGGATAAAAGTGGAATCGGAGGGATTGAATTTATTTATGCCATTGGAGGTGCTGATCCAAATATTTTCCTCATGATCCATAATCATGGAGCCAACAACATTGCTGGATAAATACCGGGGCGCAGAATAGGAAACAAAAGTTGAAGTTGCTATTGCATATTTAAACAGTCCAGCTTGTGAAGTTCCTATCCATAAATTTCCCTTATTATCCGGAAGGATAGAAGAAATATTTCCTGGTTTTTCATCTCCTAAAATGGTAATTGAAAAATTTTCAATTGAATTATCCTTTGTATTAATGGCAGAAAGAAAATTGTCAACGTATCCCAGCCAGAGGATGCCATTACTATCTATAACTGATGCTGAAATTGTTCCTTGTCCCGGCAAATGATGTAGTGAATCTTTACTGGTATAGTGAATATTTTCCTTGCTTTTGAAATTGTATTTGACCAGGCCATAGGGAAATAGGGGTATCCAATAGGACCCGGATTTATCTTTCAGAATATTGGAGGTTGCTGCATCGGTTAAGTCCTGAACAGCTTTAGGAATTTCATCACGCAAGGACTTGAACTTTTTGGTAGTAGTGGAAAAGGTAGCGAGCCCACCTTGCGTACCCATTATTAACGAATTATTTTCATAATAGAGCGACCATATTTTATTGTAGTGGTCGGGTAGTTCGAACTGCTGAAGATTTCTGGTCGTTGGGGTGTAACTGAAAAGTCCTTCTCTTAATCCAAGCCAAAGGTTGCCATCATCGTCTTCAACTATAGAAGCCTTCATTTCTCTAAGGGGGGAATGGAAAGTATTGAAAATGGTAAAAGAAAGAGGATCCAGGCTTTGATAATCCAATCCATGGTCCGTGGCAAGGAATATAATTCCATCATTATCAACAATAACCTGGTCTCCATGATAACTGCTGGGAGCAATTGGATTTGAAGGGATTGGGGTATAAAATTTTGAAGTTCTTAAGTGCGTATTAAATACAAATAGGCCATTGTTATCCGATACTCCAATGAGTTCATTGTCATTCAACCTGCACATAGATAAAATCCAGATGTCATGAGATTCCGGTGAATGCAAAAATGGAATTGAATCCATAGTTTGAGTGGAAGGTCTGTAGGTGTAAAGACCGTCGTAATGAAACGTGGTGAAATACAATACAGAATCATTATCAGCATACATGGACGCGTACCAGGGATAATTGAAAATGGGTAGATGTTCCGGATTATGATAGCGGTGGATGAAGTTTTTACCATCTGTATAATAAGGGCCTTTCGACGTCAAAAACCATATGGCTGTTGATGTTGTGTCTGCCTGATTGACCAGGAAGTAAATAGGGACCACTTCATCAGTCTCAAAGCAGTCATCAACAGATGTAAATGAAAATGAATCGAGTGGGCAAGTGATGATCCTGGTTTTGGTGGCAATCCAGATTTGGTTTTTAAATTGCCGTATAGCCTTGATACCTTCTGTAAAATCAAGGGTCTCTTCTTTGGTGATCAATTTTTTGAAATTGACGAACTTATCTGATCCAGGTTCTAAAATGCTTATTCCCCCACTGGTTCCAATCCATATTTGATGACGTGAATCTTCAAATAACGTATTAACCGAATTATTGACCAGTGATGTTGGATCAGTTATGTCGTGTTGAAAAGGCTTTACTGTAATTCCATCAAACCGATTAAGCCCCGCATCGGTCCCTATCCATAAAAAGCCCTGGTAATCTTTCAAAAGACACTTTGTGCTGTTGGACGTAAGCCCCATGTCCGAATTTAAATGGTTAAATCTTATGGGCTCCTGGCCAACTGCAACGGTGGTTAGGGATAGGAATAAAAGGATCAAAAAAAAGCAATTGAAAATGGACTTACTTCTGGCAAAGAAGAAATACGAGGAGAGAAGCATTGCGAAATATTTTAATAAATACTAAAAATCCTGCCGACGCCCCAGTACAAGCGCCTTACACTATCCCGGATAAAGCTACCGCGCGTTTTATCCACTGTTCACTACATAATCATGTAGGTATTAAAAATGGTTTTTGGGCTAAAAGCTTACTGCCGCCAATTAAAAAAGTGTTTATCAAAAAAAAATGTGTCCTAACTAAATAATCAATGGAATTTACTCTGAGGTAACTTTAAGATAAGCATTTCTGATCATGAAACGGTTAAATATGATGATGAACGGGCTTTTATTTGCGTATTTCAATAAATTACGTCCACGTTCATCTTTAAATGGGCACTTCCTTTTTTTTGCTCTTGATCAACGCCCGATTTACGATATAAACTCCGGCAAGAGTCACCACCGATCCCTCCAATATGAGCAGCGACAATTTTTCATGTATAAAAAAATGTCCGGCAAACACAGCAACTATCGGATTGATATACGCATACGTTGACACCAAACTAGCCGGTAATCTTTGCAATGCATAGAGATAGGCCAGGAAGGCAATGATCGAACTGATAATCACTAAAAATAAAATAGCCTCCCAGGTATGCAGATCAATCTCGCTTATCGGAATCGTTTGTCCCGTGACAGTGGCCACCATATTTAATGTGATGCCGGAAATCAACATCTGCCATCCTATACTTTGATAAGGATTGAAATCTACTGCAAACTCTTTAGTGTAGATTGTACCATAAGCCCACGAAAGCGCCGCAAAAATCCCCAATACTATTCCACCCAGAAACGAATAATCGAAAAGCAATTTTAAGTGATCATAAAAAATAATGCATATCCCAACAAAGCCAAGCAGTATTCCCAGCCAGGCTAATCTTGGAATACGATTACCTCCTTTAAAAGTGAGAATGATCACAAGCCACAGTGGAAATATGGCACCTAAAATTGCACTGATCCCCGCTGTCGTTAATTTGACTCCCCACGTCGCGAGCCCATTGCTCACCATGAAATTGAGAAAAGATAACAGGAGAATAATCTTCCAGTCCTTTTGACGCGGGAGTTTATCACCTCGAATAAGAAAGAATCCGACATAACACAGTCCGGCTAATATTTGTCGAATGCCGACCATTTGAAACGGAGGCATATGCTTCACTGCCTCTTTCGTGCCAACCCAGGATACACCCCAAACGATGCAAACCACTAGCAGGGCGAGGTAGGCTTTGCGATTGTCTGTCTTCATGTGGTTTGAAGACACAAAAGTGAGACTTTTATTTTAGAGTGCATTCAGGAATGAAAAGGTTTTTTATCAATAAAAAAGCGGTCAATATTGTGCACATTGACCGCCGGTCTTATCTGGAATTTGATTTGTCATTACCTGGTCACAAAATGAAGTGTCGATGTTCCTGTTGGAGATTGTATTTGTAAGAAATAATACCCTGTTGATAAGGTTGCATTCGTAAAGGCCCATTCATTAGCACCTTCAATGGCTTGCTTGCGTTCCTGCCAAACTTTTCGTCCTGTGTTATCAAATAAATTCAGCGTATAAGTTTCAGGATGATCACTATTGAATCGAATAGTATAATTTCCATCATTCGGATTGGGCGTTAAAGTCAAAGAATTTAAACCGGTTAATTCACCGGATGGTGGTATGGAAGTTGTTTGACTTTTGTCCGTAATGGTATAGATGATTCCATTTGTTTTATCAGCCAGGAGAAGTTCTCCATTCTGATGTTCACCGAATGTTGAATATGCATATGGAGTAAAATTTCCAATTTCAGCTGAGGTCCATGCAGTACCATTCCAATAAGTAGTACGCATAACACCGGTACAGAAATCTGTGTACAGGTATTTTCCATACATATTCGGATAAATATTTCCCCGATAGACAAATCCGCCAGTGACGGAGCCTCCGCAATCCAGCGTATCGGCATCGGAATGTGCATATTCAGCAATAGGATCCGTAAAGCTCACACCATTTTGATCGCAATTGCCTTTATAAAAATGAAGTCCTTCTCTGCAACTCCATCCATAATTCTCACCTCCTGCACTACTGTAAGGTTGGAAATCAATTTCTTCCCATCTGTCCTGGCCAACATCAGCAATCCATATATCACCGGTCACCAAATCAAAAGAAAATCTCCACGCATTTCGTAATCCTGTGGCCCATATTTCTTCTCTTGCTCCTACGACACCTGCATAGGGATTAGTGGCTGGTATTGCATACGTGCCGTTATCCTGTGGATCAATCCGCATGAGTTTTCCAAAAATCTCAGTGACATCCTGTGCACGGTTTCCCGGATCACCGGCGTTACCGCCATCTCCTAATGTGAAATATAAATAGCCATCAGGACCGAATTGCATCTGGCCCCCGTTATGATTGTCATACGGATCATCATCTTCCAGCATTTTGACTTCGCTTTGTGGCAATGCCTTATTTGAGTTATTGGGGTCAACACTAAAGCGTGAAAACTGACTATTCTTGGCCTTGTTTGTATAATGCACATAGAAAAATCCATTACTGCCATAATCAGGATCAAAGGCAAGGCCCAATAAGCCTTGTTCGAATCCACTGGATTCTACGCGGTCTACAATGTTGAGGAATTCAGTTCGATTTGTTCCATCCGCAGTGACCAGTTGAATGGTGCCGGGCTGTTCGACTACAAACATTCGCCCACCGTCAGCATTCTCGATATCAACCGGGTTAGTGAAACCACTTGCCCAGGGAACCAGTACAATTTCGGGTAGCGTATTGGTTTGCGCAAATGCTGACCAGGAACCAATAAACGAGAGAAGGATTAACGTAAAGTTTTTCATAAGAAAACGGGATTGATTCAAAAATGGAAGGTGTGAGAAATCACTTGAGCGACGTTTAAAAAATACAGAAAAATAAAACGTCCTCAAAGAAGTAGGAACAATGCCCTGTGTGAAAGGTTGAATCAGTAACCTTTAATTCGCCTCCAGAGTTGTCGAAAAGCTTCTCCCAATGTTCCCTTAAACGGCTCCCGATATTCAGAAAATTTCCATTGGCCATTTTCGTTCACTACTTTGAAATTCATAAACATGTCGGTGTGATTGGTAACCGTATCACCGAAGCCACCGTACCGGATATCAGAAAGAAATATGGCAGTGTCTGTTGGAAAGTCAGCCAGGTAACCATTTGAAAACCATAACAACTTTTTATAATCGGGTTCATCGGCCAGCATATTCCGGATGGAATCATGTTTTGGTAGCACATTCAAATAATGAAGGTTCGGATCGCTGTCAAACAACGAATATTGTGCGATGTAATAATGTTCTTTGTCTTCCGCCACACAAGCCCAAAGAATATTATTTAAAATAGTGGCAGTAGCCCTGGTCCTGGTGGGTTCGATGTGACGATGAGCAAGAGCTTTATCAAAAACACGATCTACATATATTTTATTGAATGCTGTAAAAAGAAGATACGTGCAACTGATGCCGATGCCGATCCAATTCATAATGGTCCTTCTCTTTGTATTTCTCGCCATGAAGGCCATGATCACGACACAAATCAAAAACGGTATGGTGTAGGCTGGATCGGCCACTGCGATATTGTCAAAGGCAACCCGCTTGTTCGAGAAAGGCTGAAAAACTTGTGTACCATAAGCTGTGCAACAATCTAACAGAATGTGTGTCGCAAACGTGAGAAAGAAGAGCCAGTACCATTGACGAAACTCAATCACAGGACGTTCGAGATCTTTTTTCCAATAATATTGATGCAAACGCCATAACAGGAATAATGATGCAGCCGCTGTAATCATCAATATCACCCAGCGGGAAAAACCTTGTTCCCGAAAAAGATAATTGATGCCTACGGTGATGGCACATAACATCAGGCCATTGAGTAAGGCAATGAAGGCTTTGTATCCTTTCGAAGCATGAAAGCCAGTACTATACAATCGATACACTAAATAGCCAACTAATAAAGGAGCAACAACGGCGAAGAGAATAGAGTGGGTGATGCCACGGTGAAAGGCCATGGCTTGTAAATCAGTCAAAAAAGGTCCTGCAAAGACATCCAGGTCAGGAATGGTCTCGCCAATAGCGCCCCATATCAAAGCGCGATTGCCTATTTTTTTGCCCAGCGTAGCTTCTCCGATAGCCGCGCCCAGTACCAAGTGAGTCAGTGAATCCACAGGACACAAATGTAACTTTCCTGGCAAGGTGTGGGGACATTTAAAGTCGAATTCATCAGTGTGCCCCTATTGATTATTTTGTGCCTGATTGAAGACACAACTACGCATACTACCTTTTGACAAGCTGCATTGCCGGCCTTTTATCCTGTTGTATGGTTATCTACTCTTGATGCAGGTTGCCTGTATAGCCCAGGCAGACAAGATAGCTGGTTGGAAGGTCTTTCCATTAGGTGATCCGGCCCTGATGATCAAGCTACCGGGTGAAGTCACACCTATGGCCACTCCTGTTCCATCAGACCTCATCAATCGGCTAGAGCGATTTGACACCTACCGGTTTTATCATGCAGAAGGTAAAGTAGTGGCCATCTTTAAGTTTGTACAATACAATGCACCGATCAGGGAAACTGCGGATACCTTAATGGAAAATGAAGTGAAGGCAGTGATGAAATCCATCGACGCCGAACAAGTTGTGCATGCTGACAAGGATATTAAAATAAAAAACATTCCTGCCCGCAAATCAACCGGTAGTTTTCTTGTCAATCAACAAAAATGGAATTACCAGGATATTCTTGTTCGAAAAGATTCTTCGATGTGGCAGGTTTGGATTGCAGGAGAGGATAGTGATCCGGCATTTGCGAAGACGGTGAACCAGGTGGTGAAGTCAATAAAGTTTTGACGTGAATCGTGAGTCGTGAATCGTGAGTTTTCGTCAATCGTAAATCGTCAATAGGATGGCTTGTATTCCATAAATTCTTCCATGGTGAAGCTGACAAGATTTTGGCCGCTTTCTGCCTGTTCTATTGAATCATCAAGCTCTTTAGCATAATCTGCATTATACTCTTTAACTGAAATGGTGACGTCCACATTTTCTTTATTGCCGATTAGCTTCTTGATCTTCCTGAGCAAGCTAGCATTGAGTTCAGAAGGGCTTAATTTGATAATAGTTTCCATGATTTTTATCTTATCACATTATTTCTTGTCTATTCAGCTAAGATAAGAATAAAAAAAGCCCGTCCATTGGACAGGCTTTTTTTATTGATATACGATTTACCGATTACCGATTACCGATTACCGTTTTATTTCGGAGCTGTAGCTGGATTCAACAGATCATAAAACTGATCCAGTTTTGGCATGATGATGATACGGGTGCGACGGTTTGTAGCACGACCATCAGCTGAATCATTTGATGTCAAAGTGTTGTATTCTCCACGACCGGCAGCGATCAACTGATCAGGATCGATGTTATATTTCTTTTGCATAACACGAACAACTGCAGTGGCACGATGCACGCTTAAATCCCAATTGTCTTTTACGCAATCTGTGTGGATGGGCACATTGTCTGTATAACCTTCCACCATCACTTGCAGATCTGGTTTGGATTTCACAATCTGAGCGATCTTGGCCAATACATCATTGGCTTTATTCGTCAGGTTAGAACTTCCACTTTGGAATAGCATCTTATCAGAGAGGTTGATCATCACGACAGTCTTGTCGATTTTGATTTCAACATCTTTGTCTTCGATGCCACCGGCAAGTTGGCTCTTCAGATTAACTGCCAATGCGAGATTGATGCTGTCTGTTTTAGTTTTAGCAGCCTGGAGCAGGTGGATATATTTATCCTTTTCTGCCAGTTGAGCGAGCGTCAGTTCCATGTTTTTGTTTGCTCCTTGTGACATCACGGCAAGATCACCGACTTGAGTTACAGTTTTGTCGAGATGGGCCTTGCAGTCAGCCAGCTGAGACCTGAGGTCATCGACCTGACCTTGATTGGCAGACTTGCTGTTAGACAATTCAGTTTTCAGCGAGTTGCGCTCAGTTTCCATAGACTGTAACTTGGCCATATACTCGTTGAGACTTTCTCCACACTTGCCGAGTTGTTCGTTGCAAGTTTTGAGGTCAGACTCCATCGAGGCAAATTTCTTCTTGCTGACGCAGGAAGTCAATAAAAGGATTGCCATCGCGACAATACTTAAATAAGAACGATTCATGATAGTAAGATTTATTTGATCTAATTGGTTTAAACCTGATATAAAAACAGCGGATGTGCCAGGTGGTTGAGCTTTAGCGGTTCTTTTTTGGTACCATAAAGGTAGCCATTTACACTGAAATGGAGTGGAGGAGGCCTAAAGAATGCCCAAAAAAGTTAATTCGCCATAGGTTGAGCGAAATTTATATTTTTATTGAATAGCCATGACTATCGATTATATAATGCCAATAGTCCTAGAGGCTGTTAATCAGGATAAACAGTCCATGACCGCATCATCACATCATCACCAAATCCATCAAACCATTTCATTATGAAACGCAAAGAATTTATAAAATTAGGGGCCATTGCCACCCTCCTGGGTCCTTTAAGCACTACATTTTCCAGCGGCCGAAGCAGGATGAATTTGTTTTCATTCCTGGAGAACGATGAGAAAGATGTTGCGAAAGTCAGTGTAGCTGTACAACAGGATTTTACAGCATTGATGCAATGGATGACCAAAAATGGTTGGACTTCTTATCTCAAAAACGCCATCGGCGTCAACCTGGCGCTCACCGGGGATGCACTTCGCACTGAACTTTTAAAGGATCTTGATCCAACCAGCCTCAAGAAATTGACGGATAATCCGGATTCAGGCTTTGATGATTTTGCCGGAATTAATTTGATTAAGCCCGGCTTTCCTGCCTTCAGTTTATTATATCACGCATTGGCTAGTCCAAGAGTAAGGCCATCCAGTATCTCGGCTTATCCGGATTTAGATCAGTTTGATGCATTGGAAAATTACATTTATGCTTTGGCTGAATGGGAGCATATTAAACAGGTCTATGAAATCAAATCCAATGATGATCTCGTGATGGCCCTGTTTGCATATGAATATCGCCCTGCCTTTAAA
>Ga0207656_10000039_pt1 | contig 55751 bp, 58 predicted proteins | sample KBSCornC12_FD_184297 | JGI IMG/M metagenome (GOLD analysis project Ga0207656, IMG submission 184297) | Corn rhizosphere microbial communities from Kellogg Biological Station, Michigan, USA - KBS Corn C1-2 (SPAdes) (version 2) | ecosystem: Host-associated > Plants > Roots > Rhizosphere > Soil ...
ACCCAGCCAGGAACGGACATCGGTAGTCGCAGCCACTCAAGTGTTGTGGCCCACAACACCCAGCCAGGAACGGACATCGGTAGTCGCAGCCACTCAAGTGTTGTGGCCCACAACACCCAGCCAGGAACGGACATCGGTAGTCGCAGCCACTCAAGTGTTGTGGCCCACAACACCCAGCCAGGAAAGGATATCGGTGGCTGCGGCCATTCAGAGGTTTTGGCCCTCCTTCTATATATAGACGCCTCAACAAATCCCCTTCCGTCTGACTATGGATTTATTGCTGCGTCCGTAGCAGCCCAATTGCAGCATGGCCATGTCAATCCTCTTTCCAAGGAATAACTGCACCATGGCTGACAATTACCGGCTCAATATTGGCTCACTACGCAGCGAAGTGAAGCTCACCCTTCACACCCATCATGCTGCACGGATCTGGATGGGACGCCCAAAAAACGATGTCAAGGTTGGCATCATCGGATTGTCGGGCTTCTGCACTGTTGTCAATCGCATGTCACGTGGCGCCCAGCAGGATGATCCGTATTCAGATTGGTGGATGATCCAGCTTGAAGAGAAGATCCGCGATTCTAAGGAGGCACTCAAAACCATCGAAGATCGTCTCGACACGGCCATGGCTTCCCTTCCCCCGGCCATCAGCATCAGCGAGAACCTGTCCATCCAGCCTGTCAGCCTCCCTCTATACATCGCCAATCCACTTGGCTTCCAAGCCGTATACCTGTTGACTAGCTACGACGAAATCGTCAGGCGCATTTTGCTGGCCCAGCACGTCGGTCTCGTCGGTCGTCATGACATGGAAACCTGGATCGATGAAGGCGCAGCCGTACTGCGCAGACTTTTTGGTCTGGCCCAGATCTACAAATACTCCGGCGCTGCACGCGATGACTTTGCCGCCAACAATGCCAAGGCTGAAGCAGCCCGCAAAATGTACGAGCGCTACGGTGAACTGCCGCAGGACATCCTGGAAGGCACCCGCCGCTCCAACTTTGCTCCCCCCATCATTCGCGGCCAACAGCAGTCCGAGGTGAATGATCACTTTGATGATGCCGAGGAAGGCTGATGGTCATGGGCCAGACGTCCTCAGAAGACGGCGTGCTGCAACAGACCGCCTTCCGACCACTGCAACAGGATGCCTTCCAACGACTGCCACAGGCTGCCTCACTAAAAGGCCTTTTAAAGCCTTTTAAAGGTAAGGGGGAGCTGAGCCAATTTGCCGATCTATGCCGGGTTCAAGAATCGGAACTGAAAGCACTTGCCCAGGAAGTGCTGAGCCAGGCTCGCCGGTATCCATTCACCCTTGTGCCAGTTCGACTGACCGAACAGAACACCCAGGCCGGAACCCAATTTCTGAGATGGCAGCAGGTGACGGACCGCCGAATGGGCGTCGGTGTTTGGGCAGACATGATGGGCTCATCCAGAACACCAGAAACCATGCTGCAGGACTTGTACGCAATGGAACTGCAGCGCATCACGCTGAATATGCAAATGAGCTTGATGCACTCAATTGCCAAACAGGCCGCCGAGTGCGCCGAAAAAATGGGCCAGGCAGAGGCCGTGTACACCGCTCGACTGCAGCAGCTCACCAATCAAACGCAACATCCATAACGTCGGAGAACACTCATGTCCACACCCGTACAAGGCTGGGAAGGCAATATCGGTTCCACGCCGGAATTCAAAGAATTCCCTAACGGCAACAAAGATCCACGGAGGCTCATGCGGGTCAACGTCTACTTCGACAATTCGATTCCGGACGGTAAAGGCGGGTTCGAAGATCGCGGGGGCTTCTGGGCGAACGTCGAGTGGTGGCACAAAGATGCTGAACACTACTCGCACCTGTTTCAGAAGGGCATGCGCGTGATCGTTTCCGGCCGAGCCGTAATGGATCGCTGGGAAAAAGACGGTGAGGAAAATGCGGCTCTGAAGGTTCAAGCCTCGCGGGTCGCCATCTTGCCGCACAGGATTGCGAGCGTGACCCTGTCACCGTCGCAGAGCCAAGGCAGCACGTCACGTGATCAATCCAGTCCGCAACCTGCCCCTGATTTCGACGACTACCCGGACCCCGACCGTCAATTCTGATTGCAGGGGCTTAATTTTGGCCCCCCAATCGTGAAGCTCGTGGTGGAGGGAAAAACATCAACGTCTTTCCCTCCCCAATCGTGAAGCCTTAAGGTGTGTGACAATGCGGGACGATGATGAGGTGAGGTGTCCAGATGGCTGGCTTCTGGTAGCAGCGGATCACCCCACGTTGGGACGGCTGTACTGGCGGTACTGTGATGAGAGCGACGTCAACGCAGCAGACTTCTACGGTGTAACCGATAACATTCGACTCGCCTCCTGGATAAAGGCTGGTTGGCGTGATAAAGACGTCTGGGCTGATGACTACAGTGACATGAGCTCATTCGTCGCACGAAGATTCATACAAGAGCTTTTGAACCCTGATCGCTACGACACCAACTATTTCGAACTTTTCAACTGGGATGATGAGTCTGAGGATCTTGAGCTTCATGGCGATTTACACGATTTTCAACGACGAAGTGGTCAGTCCGTCGAGTTTTTCGTGCATTGGCTAAGGGCCGCCAATTGGTTCGACATCCCGGCACCTGGCTGCAACACACTCCCGTAAAAAAATCGCGCCAAGCGCGGATCTGCTGGAATATGAATCTGAGCATCGTGGAGCAACCGGCGTGGGGTGATAACGCTTTCTTCCCTAAAGCCTTTGACAGGCGACGGTGCAACAATCCTCACCTAACGGTCTTAGACACTGGTGCGGCCGCTGCGCGGAAAGGGCTACGGGTGTATGACTGCCCTTACCAACACCCCGCTATGCGTGCGTCAGGGCTAAAGGGCTTTGCCCAGGCACAGCAGCTATCGCTGGACCTATAGCCGCATAATGCCCTCCCCCACGCATTGACCATTTCCTATTGTAGCCCTACCCGCCTGACGCAACAGTCCCGCTCTGATTATCTGAGAGGGACACACCGTGAAGCTATTGATCATCGAGGCACCTGGTAAGCTGAAAAAGCTCCAGCCAATGATGAAGAAGCTACGCCCAGGCGAAGACTGGCAGGTGGTTGCCAGTGGTGGGCACATCCGCGACCTGCCGGCCAAAGGTCAGGACGACAGCATGATCACCACCGGAGTACGTAAAAACTACACACCGGTGTACGAGATCCTGGATAAGAGCGCCAGGGCCGTCAAAACGATCAAGGCCGCAGCGAAACAGGCCAGTGAAATTTACCTCGCAACCGACCCTGATCGTGAAGGTGAAAGCATCAGTTGGCACATCCAGCAGGTACTGGCGGTCAAAAACTACAAACGTATTACCTTCAACGAGATCACTCTCAAGCGCGTTGAAGAGGCACTGGCCAATCCACGACAAATCGATCTGAACAGGGTTGCCTCACAGGAATGCCGGCGTGTTCTGGATCGCTTGGTGGGTTACCTGGTGACCCAAGAGTTGCGGCGCCTGATGGGTAAACCTACTTCTGCTGGCCGCGTTCAATCACCCGCGGTGTTTCTCGTGGTATTGCGCGAACGCGAGATCCGCAACTTTCAGGTGATCAATCACTTTGGCGTGCGTCTGTTCTTTGCCGATGTAAGTCGGGGCACCACTTGGTATGCCGAGTGGCAACCGGTACCGGATTTCGCAAGCAAGGACTTCCCCTACGTTCAGGACACCAACCTGGCACAAATGGTCGCCGGCACACGCAACGTCGTTGTAGAGTCCTGCGAGGATTGGAAGGCCGAACGTCACCCTCCCGCACCATTCATCTCGTCGACCCTTCAACAAGCTGCCAGCAACGCCTTGAAATGGGATCCGGACAAGACTATGCAGATTGCCCAGCGCTTGTACGAGCAAGGCGTGATCACTTATCACCGGACGGACAACCCCAATGTTCCGGATGAAGCCATGGCGGATATTCGAACCGTAGCCAACGCCCTTGGCATGAAAGCCGTAGATGAACGGCGCACGTTCAAAGCGGCCGAAGGCGCGCAGGAAGGCCACCCTGCCATCACACCGACCTATTGGTCCGAACGATCCGCCGGCGAAAACGATGACGAACTGGCCCTGTACAGGCTGATCTGGGTTCGGGCATTGGCCAGCCAGCTCGAAGCCGCCATCTACGACGTGCGCACTGCGAAACTGCTCGCCGTTGGTCCTGGCGGTAAAGCGCTGCGCTTCACTGCATCGGGAAAAACACTCTGTCATCCGGGATGGATGAAGGTGCTCAAGGGCGATGATACGGATGAGGAGGAAGACGCAGAAGCAGACAACCCTGTTCCAGCGCTCACTCCAAAACAGATTCTTTCAGTCCACAGCGGCGAACTGCTGAAGAAGAAAACTCAACCACCGTCACGCTACACCAAGGCCAGCCTGATCAAAGAAATGGAACGGCGCGGTATCGGTCGTCCCAGTACGTTCGCCTCGATCTTGAAGAACATCACCAGCAAAGGACTGATCGAGGAAAAAAGCCGTAAGTTGGTACCGGCCTCGCTGGGTGAAGAAACGATCGCAAAGCTCGAAGGGTTCTTCAGTTTCGTGGAGCTGGATTTTACGCGGGAGTTGGAGCGCGATTTGGACAAAATCGCCCAGGGCCAAGACACCTACGGCGCCGTCGTTGCACGTCTGCATAAGCGCCTGGAAGAGGAACTGTCACAGCAACGTGGGATGCCTAGCGTCCCCATGGTATCAAGTCCCCGAACGGCACCGGCGAGTAAGACTTACAGTTGCCCTAAATGCAATCAACCTCTCGCAAGGCGGCAGAAAAAAGGGGACGGCGGGTATGACTTCTGGGGTTGTACCGGATTCAGATCCAATGGCTGCAAAGTCAGCTTTCCCTCACTGAATGGCAAACCAGACCTCGATAAACCCAGAGGGGTTTAACCCTTACTACCGAGAGCATAATTCACTGCTAAAGGCGTTATGCATTAACGCTGGAACGTACCTCCTCCGTACCTGACATTCCTCTGCGAATTGCGGAGGAGGTCATGGGTGAGCGAACAGAATAGACAATCGGTGTTGGGACTGCGCATCTTAGCGCCGAAGCTGGAAAAGTTCTCAGATCGCCAGATTGAAGTGGCCCAGACTTGGGCTTTGCACTTTCAGATCTCACCTTCCCTCCTGACCTCGTTCACCGAGCATTACCTCAACTCTATTATCCACTCCCGCTGCTGGTGTGTGGCATGGGACAGTACCAATGCTCAAACGCGCCAGGTTCTGGCCAGGATCGGCAACCAGCTTCAGTACTTCGACGGCCAGCAATTAATGGCCTGCAAGATCGTAACTAAAGATCGCGTACATAAAAAAAAGCCGTCCGTCCAGGTAGCCCAGCAGCTGCTGCTGAGATTTAAGGGGCGTTGGTTTGCTGATGTGCTTCTGACGTCGTTTTGCAAGTCTGCACGAGCGGCAGCAGTTGCGCTCGCGGTTGAGGATCTGGGTAGTTTTATTCGCAAAGGCTCGGATGCGTCGGTAAGCAACAATCGTTACTTCAACCCGCGCACGCAGTTTTACTTGAAACAGATCGGCAGCACGCTGAAGCAGTATTGCCAGTGCCTGGACCAGGAACTTCTATTCGCTATTCGTTCAGCGCAGTGCCCTTCCCCAAAGCTCTATAACTGGCTGGCTCAAGGGGACCGCGTATGTCGACTACAAGCCCTCAAGGCTCAACCGGTGCTAATCCCTCTCTTAGTTTTGGCCAACCAATGGCCTTGGCCATGGGACGAAGAGCAAAAGATTTTCCTGGAAAGCCCATGGGATGAACTTCAAGAGTTTCGACCTATCTTGCGCGACGACGACTACTGCGTGGAATCCAGGGAATGCCTAGTGGGCCGTATCACGGACGCTGGCCTCCCCCTGATCGACATCTTGGCATGGCTCTTACAAGCTCCAAGAACATCAGTTCGGTACTTGGGCCAACAACGCGTTTTTGATACCGGCAGCGCATTGACACGAATAAACCGTGAAGGTCCGGAAACTCCGTGGCATCGATTGCTGCTTGGAGCATCAATGGGCAACCGGCGCCCATCGACTAAGACGCACTGGAAAACCTTTTTTGCATTGCTGGATAAGATTCCCTATCAACTTTCGGAGCAGACAAAAGACTGGAGCAGGTTTTTCTCAGGATGCCCGACAGAGTGGTCCAACCCTGATTGGCCTCAAATTGCTGATAAGCTACAAGATCTGAATGATGTTTTTAATAGCATTGATGAAAGCGACGGATCCGATGCCCGTGACGCACTGCAAAAACTCAAAAGCTTCATTGCTACCGCTACTTATCACCAGATCGCCAGCTTGGTGGATGGCTTTCACCTGGCATTGACAGACATACGTGAAGCTCTTGATGCCGCAGATCCCCAAACAAAAGCAGACTCTTTAAGGCCCTGGAGTACGCTGCTTAATTCGAACGACACACTTCTCGTAAGCCCGAATGGGCTGCAAATTGTCGAGCTGAAATGCCCAGCGGACCTTGATGCAGAACATCGAGCGCTAGGCCATTGCATTGATGGTTACGACTACAGCGCTTATCGAGGCAACTGCCGTCTTTTTTCAGTACGCGAAAACGGGCAATCATTGGCCTCTGCCGAAATCCAAATGGATGAGAGTGCCTGGGGCAAGACACCAGCAAAATTGACTCCTAAACACTTGGTCACGATACAGCTGAGAGGGCTCCGCAATCGCACCCCTAGGTCGGGCTCAAGGGTTGACCGGGCTTACCAATGGTTTTGGGCAAAAATCAAATCGGGTGAACTCCAGATCAACCTGGAATGGCCCGACCACACACTATCCATGCCTCGCTATACCAATCGAAACCGGAAAAAGCTACACGCTCAAGCGTGCACAGAATGGATCAACCAGCGTCTGAGCAGAACATGAGCCGTCCGCGCCTTTTGAATAGTCGGCCCCATCTTGTCGAAAAGGTGATTTTCGACGGCTATGACTTCGGGATTCTGCTGCAGTACGTCGAGGGGGCCAACCGCCTGTTTCTTGAGCGTGATGGGTTCTACATACGCCGTGCGGAGCATCCTCAACATCGCTACTGGCGATTGCCCAAGGGTAAATTGCTGGATGACCTGGATCTGCTCTTCCACCGTCTGATGGAATTGACGGAAGGCCGTTTCAACGAGAGCTGGCAGACCTTCTCGGCAAAACTTTCAGCAGCACAACAATCACCAGACCGGCAAGCATTCACCTGGGGTCTAACGTTTCGAATTGCTCCACTGGCTCAGGGAGGCATTCTGCTGTCGGGCGATTATCACCCTGGAGCCGTTGCGGTATCTCGGCGTATGCACGGAGTGTTCCTTGGCCAGTCCAAGTCTTGGCGCATTGATTCGACCGCCGAACTGGTGCGTTCCAACCTCATCCTTGAGCTGGGGCTTTATGAAGATCAGTTCGAGATCCTGGATACCGTGCAGGAGCTGCTGACCGACGGTTCCATTGTTCCCGCTGATGAAGTCACCCGCATCAGCCTCGGAGGCCCGCCGCAAGAGCGCGCAGCCCCAGTCGGGCAGGAGGAAGTCTCAACAGACGTTTACCTTGCCGCTGTGCCATCCATCGAGCGGACCGAGTTCACTAGCGAGCAAATCGACCAGGCGTTGACGGGGCATTCATTGCTGGACCATCAACCGGCAGGCATCCGGCATTTGTTGCAACGAACGAGCGCTTTACTCGCTGATGACATGGGCCTAGGCAAAACACGTCAGGCCATCATCGCCGCCGCTATTCGAGCGGGAGACGGACCCATCCTCGTCATCACCTTGTCGACCCTGATTATCAACTGGCAACGTGAAATCCAGATGGTGTATCCCGAGGCCAGAATAGGCCAGCAGGTCTTCGATCCCTCGTTGCAGTGGACCATCATTAACTACGAGCGCTTGGGCGACTATGTCCTGCAGGCCGGCCATTTTGAAGTGATGATCATCGATGAGGCTCACCGCCTGAAAGAGCCCACCGCAGCGTGGACACGCCATGGCTTCGACATTGCCGCCAAGGTGCCCAATCGCTATTTGTTGACCGGTACACCCGTCCTGAATCGAGAGTCAGAACTTCACACGCTATTGCGGCTTTCCGGCCATCCCGTTGGGAAGCTGTCACTCAAAGAGTTCTGCGAACAGTTCGCCGGCAGCCCAGAGTTTCGCAAGAACCTTCGAGAGGCGATTGGCGACTGGATGCTTAGGCGCCGCAAAGACGTGCTCACGGAGCTCAAGGGTAAGCAACGGCAGACTTTGCCGGTAGAGCTGTCAGTCGAGGAACGTCGTGAATACGACCGGATACGCTTTGAAGACAGACCAAGTCTTGCCAGGCTAGGCTCGCTGCGCCAGTTGCTGGAGCAGGTGAAGGTTCGGGTCGTCATGGAGCTGCTGAGCGAACTGGATGTGGAAGACAAAGTCATCTTGTTCTGTGAGTTCAAGGACACCGTCAGCACGCTGCGTACTGAGTGCGAGCAAGCCGGATACGGTTGCGTTACCGTGGTAGGCAGTGACTCCCTCGGCAAACGCCAAAAAGCGATCGACCGTTTTCAAAGTGATCCTGACGCCAGAGTGTTCGCTGCGACCACTTCTGCCGCCGGTACCGGAAATAACTTGACTGCTGCCAACTATGTCATGTTCCTGGGGCTGCCCTGGACGCCAGGACTACAGGATCAGGCTGAGGATAGAGCCTACCGGAATGGGCAACTACGCATGGTCATTGTAAAAATCCCTTTGGTGGAAAACACCATTGATCAGATGCTATGGCAAATGCTGATGGATAAACGACAACTAGCGAGCGACCTGATAGAGCCGGATGCAGCGGCCAACACTAGATCCGAACTGGTGAATTACTTGTAAGCAATTCAGTAGGCTTTCCTCAAGTCTGGATTCCGCAATATTCTTGTGCTGACAGCTTGGTTTGAGCACCCGCGTTATGTGTAAAATTCGCGAAGATGAAAAATTGTTATGGGGTAGTTATGAGAAGAACGTCTTTTCCAATTAAGCTGTACTTTCTAGTAGCCACCGCCCTCATGTGTGCGCTATTTGCATACTTAAGCCGCTACGAGACACACCTCCCAATACGCGGCGTTTTCAAGCTTGTTGGATTTGGAAATGCGAGCCTTGTTGAACACTTCACAACAGGCTTCGCGGTACCAGCTGCATTTGTAGCAATAATTCTATTCGCCACCTCCATTACAAATAAGCCACATTTCATAAAGTCGAAGATGCGAATATTGGCATTTGTGCAGTTTCGTAGATGGCTGACGACAAGGGTACGCCCCAGTTACCTCACCCATTGGACGGGTGCTTTAGCATGTAGTTACGTCCTGGTCTCCCTGCAATGGGAAATGGGCCAGGTTGCAGCCCATGGTTTTTTTCAGACGGATCAGCTCTGCATGGATCTTGGGGGAGCTGTAGCGTTTTGCGTGAGCATGTGGGCTCTTCTTGAAAAGAACCGCAGACGGGCGAAAACAAACCGGTCATTTTCATTGGCGTGAGAAATCGCCCAACGAGCTAGCGATCGCATAAAAACCTTGCGACGCAGTTCTCTATTTCCTGCTGCACCGTCAATGACCGACTGTCACTGTGCCTCCATCATCAAAGGGGGCCTTTCGGCACATGATCAGGCACTTCACCACACTCTCCCTGCTCGCGCTCGTCGCCAGTTGCGCAACCCACACGCCACAGGCGCCTAAACCGGCGTTTGATAGCAGCCGTAACCCGGACATGTTGACGCCGGACCTCTACCCCAGCGGCGCCGTGCCTGAAAAAGAACCGGTCGTACGCTATGGGCGTTACACCCTGGTCAGTACCTTTCCTGACTCGGGTCAGCGTGACCTGATGGCTCAGATCATTGACATCAGCATTCCTGCCAACATGCACCCCAATGTGCGCGATGCTATGCAATACGTCGTGGACCGTTCCGGCTACACGCTGTGCTCGCCCGACACCGATCACGTCAACATCCTTTACACGCGACCACTCCCCGCGGCCCAGTACAAGCTTGGACCCATGACACTGCGCAACACGCTGCAAGTACTCGCAGGTCCGGCCTGGCAGGTGAAGGTGGACGAAGTGAATCGCCAGGTGTGTTACGTGCTGCGTCCTGGTTACCAGCTCCCGGAAACATCGCGCACTGCCCCAACCCAAGTGGCAGCCATCTCCGTACCCTCCACTCCATCGGCTTCAGCGACTCCGAAGAACACCACCAGCGGCGAAACGCCCAGCACCGTTGTGGTCGCCGCCGTACCCTCACCGGCGCCGATCAAAACCGCTCCTGCAGCACCTGCAGCTGCAACCCCAGTATCTACCCCAGCAGTGCCCGCCAAGGATGGCTCTATTACGACCTCTTCCGGGAAATCCACATCGAGCCCGGCAGTCAACTCGCCGCTTAACGCTTCTACCACTCAGCCTGCAAGCATTGGGAAGTCTGGAAACGTTGCCCCAAATACCTCAGTCGCGCCAAAGCCTGCCCTCGCGGTGGTAACCGCTCCAAAGCCGCTGGCCCAGATATGGACGGCGACCACTGGCTCAACCCTTCGGCAAACCGTGGAAGCCTGGGCAGCTAGGGCTAAGTGGACGCTGATCTGGAAGGCAGACGACTTGGATTACCCGATTGACGCACCGCTTCGATTCGAAGGCAGCTTTGAAGAGGCTATCAAAGAGATCTTTCCGCTGTACGACTCAGCCCCTCGGTCATTCATCGTGGACGGCAGCCCAGCACAGTTGGTGCTTTACATCGCAGAAAGGAAAAAATGATGACTGTACGCCTCTGGATTCGAGGCACAGCCTCATTACTGGTCATGGCTCTGATCAGCTCCTGCTCGCTGCAGCGCGTGAATGAGTCGGCCAGCCGTGCCGAAAACGACGCAGCGACCGCCTCCCAATACAGCCGTTTCCTTCGCAATCAGCAACAAGAGCCGGCACGCGAAACCGTCGTTTTCAGTGACAAGCCATGGGTCTCAAGGCAACCCATGGTCGCCAAGCGCGGTTTGCCGCTGGCCATGGACTGCGAAATTACTTATCGCCCTTCTTACAACGTTGGGATCGCAGAGGTCGCGAACTACATCACGAGCGAGTGTGGCGTTCCAGTCATCGTGGCTCCAGATGCGATCGATCCAAGCGTGCTATCCGTTCGCAATCAAGGTAACGCAGGATCTAATTCGCCTCCGGTTATGGCCTCGCCGGATAATCTGTCCAGTTTCATGCCAGCCGGTGTCATCGGCAACATGCAGAGCAACGCCCGACCTTTGGGTATGGATGGGCTCTTCGCGCCTCGTACATTCCCAGTTAAGTACAGCGGCAAGCTTTCTGGTTTGTTGAATCAGGTGACCGCTCAACAGGGCCTGGCATGGAACTATTTATCCGATGATCGCAGCGTGCACGTCACCTACTTCGATACCAAAACGTTCGATGTCTGGGCCTTTGGTGATGACCAGGTGATTGAAAGCACTGTCAAATCCGGTTTGCTGACATCCACGGGCAGCGGGAGCTCCGGAGGGGGTGGCGGATCTTCATCATCAGGCGCGTCGGGGGAGTCTGGCAGCAACCAGAGCACCACCGTCTCAATCAAAACATCACTGATTGGGGACATTGAAAAAAACGTACAAGCGATGCTAAGCCAGCAGCCCCAGGGTCGTATGTTCCTTTCTCGGTCCACTGGGACCTTGACGGTAAGCGATCGCCCAGAGGTACTTTCCAACGTCTCGAAGTACTTGACCTCCCTCAACCGAAGTATTACCCGCCAGGTGCTGTTCAATGTCAAAGTCTTTGAAGTAACCCTCACCGACAAGGATCAAACAGGCCTAGATTGGTCTGCGGTTTACACTAATCTGAGCAGCAAGTGGGGCTTTTCCCTAAAAAATGCCACCACTGGAATTACCACTAATGCGGTCTCCAACTCGTTCAATGTTTTAGATACCTCCAAGTCACCTTGGGCTGGCTCGAATCTGATCATTAAAGCGCTATCTGAACAGTATCGAGTTTCAAACGTCCGATCTCCCTCGATCACAACTTTGAACTTACAGCCTGCACCTATCCAAGTCGGTAACGTGCAAAGCTATATTGCCTCGAGCTCTACTACCACAACAGCCTCGGTCGGATCGTCCACATCACTGACTCCCGCAACGATCACCAGCGGGTTCAACATGATGTTGCTTCCTCGCATTATCGACCAGGACAACCTGCTGCTAATGGTCACTTTGAGCATGAGCAGCAAACCCACCTTCACTCCCTTCACCAGCAACGGCTCCAGCGTTCAGACAGTCGATTACGACACCAGGAACCTGTCTCCCAAAGTCAAATTGCGCAGCGGCCAAACGTTGGTTCTGACCGGCTTTGAGGAGAACAGCGAAAACGCGACCAAATCCGGTGTCGGTGATCCTGGATTCTTCGGCCTGGGCGGTAGTCGCATCCGCAGCACGGATCACAACGTGCTGGTCGTGTTGATTACCCCTGTTGTTGATAGCGACACTGGAAGCCCTAGCGCCCTGAGTTTTCCTTCCGCCAATGATCCGTGGGGCTCTTGCCCCAGCCCTTTGCTGCGTTGCAGCGCATTCAAGGGTTAAGTCATGGTCGCGGAAATCGTAAAAAGCACACGCTCTGCACGGGTCCAGGTCCTGCAGCACAGAGGAAAATCGTTCGTCACTGGCCTACGCTGGCATCCATTGGGCAGCGTCACCGGCCACATGAGGGAAGCACGGCAGTACGGCCGTGAACACCAGTTAGATATCGTTGCCATTCGCAGAACACCGGCCATCATCCAGGCGGGTTTCGTTGCGCGCAGTGACGCAGTCACCAAAGGCATGTACTCGCTCGCAGCGACCCTGGCAGGCCAGTTGGGGGACTCGTGGATTGCGGCCTGGAGAACGGAAGCTGACCTTGACCAATACGCCCTTGTCGCGGTGTTTCAAGGAGGTGTGATCTCTGGGTGCGACATGATCGGTACAGGTGCCGAGGTTCGCCGCAGGGTTGTTCAGCAACGCAGTCGCGGCATCAACTTCGACCAAGAGTACCTGCCCACAGAGTTTGAAATGGGTGGTCAACCACTGGACGTGGAAGAGCTACTGCAACCCTCGCACCTGAAACGCGAATACCGGCTTCGACCACTTGTATTTGGGCTGTCCAAAGCAGAGTTGGTGCAACTGGTGATTGTTGGTGCGCTGATCGCTGCCGGTATCATCGGGTGGCTTCAATGGCAGAGTCATCAGGACCGGATAGCCAAAGAAGCAGCTTTCCAGGCTGAACAACTTCGCCTGGCAGAATTAGCCAGGCTGCAGCAAGAGTCTGGCGTGGAGCAATTGCCCCAGGCTCTGGAGCACCCTTGGGCCAAACGCCCTTCGGTCACAGACTTCATTGAGGGATGCAGCAGCGGCATTTATCAGTCGCCCCTATCCATTGAAGGTTGGTTGTTCACAAGTGCCGTCTGCGATGGTGCAAAGGTCTTGTCATCTTACAAACGCACGGGCAATAGCACTGCCGACGAACTGATACAGGCAACTCAGGGCCACTATGCTGATCGGCCGGTCTTCTTTGACGACGGTAATTCGGCAACGTTGAAACTCGACATTTCCTTACCAGCAGCCGGTGATGAACCGCTAAAAGAAGCCATCGTCATGCTGGCGAATTTGTCTTCCTGGCTGCACAGCTTCGGCCAAAGCCCCGTTTTAAAAGAGGTGCCGGTCGTAGTGCCCATCCAGCCGGCATTACCTGGTCAGCCTGCTCCCCCCCCCCCACCTCCCCCTCAATGGAAGCAATTCGAACTGCGCTACACCACACGTATTACACCAATCGACTCTTTATCCGGCGCTCCAAGTCAGGGGCTTCGTCTTTCAGAAATCAAAGCTGATTACAAAGCCGACCATCTTGAATGGTCAGTTATAGGTGACCTTTATGCGAAGTAAAATTCAGCAGTTTTTCTGCCTGGTTATTGCTGCCGGATCCTCTATTGGCTGGGCAGCGGAAAACAGTGTCTCCGGTGTCAACGTAGGTGAGCTGGCCATCGTTCAAAGTCAGACGATCCTCCTCAAAGCGCAGGCGGAAAGGGCTCAGGCTCAGCGGTCAATCAATGGCGATGACAACCATTCAAACGCTCAGTCTCCAGCCTCATTCGTCCCTCAAGGCCTCCTCCCACCACCTATTACCGCCACACGCGCCACTGATACCCAGCAAGAACTGCCGGTCGTCAAAGCCATATTTGGCTCCGCAAGGCGGCTTCGTGCCACGTTGCTCTACAGCAGCGGATTTGAAGTGGACGCAGACGCCTCGACCCGGGAACTCCCAGGAGGCTACCGAGTGGCAAACCTCACCGTGGACAGCATGACACTCGAACGTGATGGCAAGCGCTTTCCTCTCGGATTTTCCAATGTTCCGCCAGGAAGCACTTCCAGCACCAACAACCCGGTCTCCAGCAGTATCCCGTCAGCCACCACGCTGCCCGGGTTTATCCAAGGACAGCGGTGAGGTTCGAACCAATGACGACTTTGACTGAAATACAAACTGAAGCGGAACCAGTTCTCGATGAGGCCGCTGCAGCGCTGCTGAACTCGCATCAGCAATTGCTCACTGCGCCTGGCGGAACTTTCGAGCTGAAACCGGAGTTACGTCAGCTGTGCGCACTGACCAACGATGGAATCCTTTATGTGTCTGCCCAGCATCAAACCGATCCCTATGTCATGGCTTTCGAGGATGAGTTAGAACACAAAAATCATCAGTTTGCGGTCAAGGTCTGCTCGATGAGCACGATCAAGGCGCTCTACCAGGCGAATGACGACGCCAATGGCAGAGCCCTCTCGACCACCGAGACCAAACGCCAGGCGCAGGTGGTACAACTGCTAGGCAAGGCACATCGGGATAATGCAAGCGATGTTCACTTTGTTGTGGGCCACGACATCACCAAGATCTTCTTTCGCATCCACGGGCTGTTGTGGGAGGCAGAGCAGCATCAAAGTCAGGTGGGCCTTGAGCTCTGCTCATCCCTCTATAACAGCATGTGTGATGTTGCGAAAGACCACTACCAGCCACAAGTCAGCCAGGACGCACGTATCAAACGATCCTACGTGGATCAACTTGGTCTGTTTGGTGCCCGGGTTGCCACCAGGCCCCTCGTAGAGGGGCCTTTGATGGTTCTGCGTCTGCTGTATGACGACAAAACCAAAATGACCCTTGAGGCTCTCGGTTTTCTCCTCGAGCAAATTGAGGCGTTTAGCCGTATCCGCAGCTTTCCTTATGGCGTGAACTTGGTCACCGGCCCCACAGGATCCGGCAAATCCAAGACTCAGCAGGTCAACCTGAACCTGCTCTATGAAGAGTGCGGTGGCACAAAACACATTTTGACCATGGAGGATCCGCCCGAATATCCAATCATGGCCAACCAGTCCCCTTTAGGCGCAGAAGAAACCTGGAGCGACGGCATCACCAACTCGATGCGACTCGATCCGGACGTCCTGATGTATGGGGAAATCAGAGACCTTGCCTCGGCCCAAGCGGCTTTCCGCGGCGGGATGACTGGGCACCTGGTGTCTTCCACTTTGCACACCAATAACGCGGTGGCGGCGCTTCAGCGGCTAATCGACATGGGGGTAGACCGCTACCTTGTGACAGATCCCGCGCTAATGACCAGCATCGTCAATCAGTCCTTGCTTCCCGTGCTGTGCCACCACTGTCGTGTACCTGCCGCAGCTCACCTGGACCAGCTCAACAGTGCATTGGTGCAACGCCTGCGCGGCCTGGACGCGGTCGACCTGACCTACCTTAAAGGTTCTGGATGCCGACACTGCAAAGGTTTGGGCGTCATTGATCGTACGGTAGCCGCTGAGGCGCTCATCACCGACAACAATTTCATGCACGTTTTCAATACAAAAGGGGCCAGTGCAGCACGTCGATACTGGGTGAAGGAAATGGGCGGTATCACCAAAACTGCCCACACAATCCTCAAGCTCAAACAAGGTTTGGTAGATCCACGTCACGCAGAAATGATGGTGGGACCGTTGGACTTTGACCGGCAAACCCTGGAGCTCGCCCATGCTGAGTGAAGTCAGAGCAGTGCTGAACCGCTGGGCAGAAACCTTCTACGCCAAACAGTTCGGCAAGAACGAGCGAATCCAATTCTATGAAAGCCTTATGGGCATTCATGGGGATGGCGTTTCGCTTGAAGATGCCCTGAATACTGTTGCGCGAGCATTCAGTGATAACGGCCAAAAACGGCATCCCGTCTCGATTGCCTGTCGTGAAATCGCGCAATCGGTCAAAGGAGGCAAGTCGTTCAGCGTGTCATGCGAAGGCTGGGTGCCTTATGACGAAAACTCTTTGATCGCTTCCGGGGAAGAGACCGGCAACCTGGTGCAGGCCTTTAGAGATTGCGTGAGGATTATTGAAGTACGCCAGAGGATCGGCAAGCTGGTGGCCTCAGCCACAGTTTACCCTTCGGTGGTGTGGAGCGTTATGGCAGCGCTGCTGTATGTGATCGCCGCGTGGATGGTGCCTTCAATGACAAAGCGCTCCAATCCCGATGCCTGGACAGGTGTGCCGGCGTTTCTTTACGCGCTATCGAATTTCGTGACCCACTACGGACTGGTGACCCTGATCGCAGTCGTCATCTTCATCCTCGTATCGATCTTCACCCTGCCGGTATTTTGCGGGCTTCAGATCACGGCCGCCAGCCCGTCATGGAAGCTACAGCTGAACAAATTGCTCCAGGTTCTGAGAGTCCGAGCAGAGCGCCTTCCCCCTTGGTCGGTCTACAAGGCGCTTCACGGTTCCATCTTTTTGCTCAACATGGCCGTGATGCTGCGCTCAGGCATCAACCAGCTCGACGCATTGAAGTCGCTGCAGCGCAACGCATCTCCGTGGCTCAAGGAACGGTTGAGCGCCATTCATTACGGCGTCAGTGCCGGCAAAAACTTCGGTACCGCCTTGAAACTTGCTGGCCATGAATTTCCAGACCCAATGGCCATGCATTTTCTTGAAGTGCTCGCCACCCGCAAAGGCTTCGCCGAATCGATGGAAAGGTTTTCCAACCGTTGGCTGGAGCAAACGCTCCAGCGGGTCGAGGCCATCGCGAAGTCGCTTATTGGGGTGTCCTCGATGGCCATGGGAATCATGATGATTCTGGTGGTGATCGGCATCTTCCAGTTGGCCGGCAATGTGACAGAAACGCTTAAATAAACCCAAGTGAGGTCGTAAAGATGAGAATAAATACCCGCCAAAACCAACGCGGATTTCTTTCCCTGGACGGGATGTTCTGGCTGATGCTGATCGCCGTGGCACTCGGTTTTATCGTATTTATGGGGTACAGGACGTTCGGTAGCTCGGACGTCACCATTGAACAGAGCAACCTGGGTACCTTGCTGAGCAATACCAAAAGGCTGAAAAGCACAACTGGGTACGCAACAGCCGGTACCAACCTGGCCCCGTCGTTGATCAACCTGGAGGCCACAGGTGGTATGAGCATTAATGGCAACGCCTTATCCAATCGTTGGAACGGAGCCGTTACTGTGACCAGTAATGGTATGACCTTCACCATCACCGAATCCAACCTTCCGAAGAACGCCTGCATCACGCTTGCGTCCAACATGGCGAAGGACAAGCAGACCACGACGGCGATCAACGGTGGTACTGCCATTGCCGGCGAAATCACAGCGGTAGCCGCTGCGACCAGTTGCTCATCGGATGCCAATACCATCGCCTGGACTTCGTACTAAGGAGTCCAGTGTGAGCGTGATCTCCGAAGCAGAATTCGTCGACCTGTATCTGGGAGACGGGTTTGCCGACGCTAAAGGCCTGCCGGGTCAGCCGCGTACCGTTGAAGCGCCGACTGAATGGATGGCTGACCTAGAACGGCTGCGTGAGCAATGCCTTGAAAAATACACGTCAACTCAAGATCCGGAGTTCACGCTGATTGAAGATGGAATCGTTCTCCGTGTTACTCAGCTCATAGATTTAAACGGCAAGCCAGTGTTTGTCCTCAGTAAGTCATCGGTGCAAATCCGTCCGTTGGACATGCTAGGTCTGCCCGACTATCTGCAGGATGTTCTAATGAGTGACAGAGTGCGCGGTCTCATTTTCATCTGCGGCGAAATGGGCACAGGAAAAACCTCAAGCGCAGCATCACTGCTGACGGCCCGTTTGAAAGCTTTGGGCGGAATAGCAGTGGCTGTTGAAGATCCTCCTGAACCTTTACTGCATGGAAAGCATGGTGACGGTCGCTGCATCCAGGTTCCTGTTTCCAGGCGCATGGGTGGCTATGAGGAGGCTTTAATTCTTGCACTGCGAACCAGGGCTGACCTTCTTTTTGTGGGAGAGGTACGTGACAGTCCTACCGCTGCTCAAGTCATTCAAGCGTCAATCAACGGGCATCTCATTATTTGCACTGGGCACTCAGGCGGCGTGGCTGACGCCATTGAGCGTTTATCCGCGATGGCTCAGCCAATTTTAAAAAACTCTCGAGAGTTACTTTCCAGAGGACTGGTGGCCATCATTCACCAAACCCTGTCAAAAAACTCTGACGGAAATACTCGGCTGACATTACAAAGCCTGTTGTTCACGGGGGAGGACGGCCCAAGCATCCGCGAGAAAGTCCATGCAGGAAAGATCAATCTGCTCGATCAAGACATCGCCAACCAATCATCAAGGAGCCTCTGGAATGACCAGTAAAACTAAACAACAGGGCTTCTTGAGCCTAGATATGGCAATCGGGTTGCTCGTATTTGGTGTCGTTGTGACCTTGGCGATGGTTTGGCAAATCAAACAAATGGATGCCCAGGATTATCGAATTGCGGCCGATCAACAGCGCACTATTTCAGAGGCCCAGGCCAAGTACCTGAAAGACAATTTCAACGTAGTGCTCGCCAACGCGTCTGCGACCGTGCCAGTGCAAATTACGGTGCCGATGCTCATCAACGCTAATTACCTGCCTGCAGGTTACAGTTCCACCAATGTTTTCGGGCAGACCATTCTAGGCCTTGCCCGAAAACCCAATCCCACTCAGCTAGAAGCGATTGTGGTCACCACTGGCGGACAGACGCTTCCGGAAATGGGTGTGCGTGCCATTGCTGAAAATCTGGGAGGACCTGGTGGTTTTATATCTACAACCAACCCTAACGTCGTTCAAGGCATCCGCGGTGGCTGGCAAGTCGCGCTGAGTAATTACTCCATTGCGCCTGGGCCAGGCCACACTGCCAGTGCACTGTTTCTCATGGACGGCGCCTTGGCCAACGATTACTTGTATCGAAATGCTGTGCCAAATCGTCCTGAGCTCAACACGATGAATACTGACCTTGGTATGGGCAACCACAACATTAATAATGCAGGGAGCATCTCCGCCTCTGGCAACGTTACGACTGGAGCCGACGTGACGGCTCGCAACGTCACAGCCACCGCGAATGTGAACGCGGCGACCGCGAACGTCACGGGCGAGACGTACACGGGTGGATGGTTCAGAACTCGGGGCGACACTGGCTGGTACAGCGAAAAATGGGGAGGTGGTATCTATCAGAACAGCCCCGATTGGGTCCAGGTGTACAACGACAAAAACTTCTCAACCGGCGGCCAGCTCTGGGGTGGGAAGATCACTTCAACCGGCAAAATAACGGCCTAGGATCGAATCGCTACCAACGAATTCATCTCCGTCGGTGGTCTTGCTACAGAAGGTTCCGCCTGCAGCGATCGCACGCTCATCGCAAAGAGTGCAGTGGGAATAGTGCTCTCTTGTCAGAACGGCGTATGGAAAGGCGTTGGAGGGGCTGGCAGATGGGGCGGCTCATTTTGGACAGCATCGCACACGGCTGGCGGCTGCCCAGGTCCAAACCCGTATACGGGTTCCTGTAGTTGTCCTGCAGGTTACCGGACAAACACTCAGTTTGCGGTAGCAATTGGGGGATGCAACCCGTGCGTATCTTACTCTTGCTACAAACCTGATTGAGATAGTTCGACTACAGCCTCGGATCTCTAATGGAACAAATCCCACGTTTCCAAGGGTGTTAAAAAATGACATTACAATGGGCTGTCTTGATGATTCTGATCATTGCCACGGGGATCTTGATGGATACCCAGCAACAGGCCCAAACCGCCTCCGACTTCGCCTCCGTTGATTCACTTGGACGAAACTTTTTGATCTATCGATCTGCTGCAGCTGGTTTTACTCAGTCCAATCCGGGTTTCTCTGGAAGACCCGACGACACTGCGCTAAATCTACCGACGTGGTTCGTAAAACCGCTCGGTATTGAGGCCTACATCAATGGCGGAACAACCTACACCTTTTACAACGGCACGGCGCCGGCAGGGATGCCATCGACGCTGGTCGATATGACTCAGTCGACAATGGTTGGTGTAAATCGAGCGGGAGTGCTTGTCTCACCAAAAGCAGGAGTGACCGGTATCCCCATCCCATCTGTTGTACCCGACGGTGCCGTCACTGCAGTGAACTGATCGAAGCCCAGCTCAGCACTGGCTGTGTTGCATATCGCCCAGCCTAACAACATAATGCACGCAACAACGTTTCCACCCCGTTGGCTACTGGCGGTCATCAGTAGCGCCCGGAGATGCGGTTCGCCTCATCTCCATCCCCAAAGCACGCTGAGCTCCGGGAAGGGCGTGCGGATCTGGTTCAAAGCTCTCCCTGTGTCTCCCTGTTCAAGCCAGACACGCAGCCGTCTAACTCGTGAATTGCGAGTTCAAAGGCACATAGAGCTTTGTTGAGGTTCGAAGCACAGTAATCTCAGGGCCACACTGGTGTTGTGGCCCACATTTTTTAAAGCTCACACAAAGGGTAGCCTGATCATCCTGTGAAGGATTATCAGGCTACCCTTTGGTAGCTACTTTTCCCTGCCGGTGGCCCGCCGGCGAAACGCAGGGCTCCCTTTGTGCGCGGATGCGTGCCTTATGTTTGCTGGCCTCAGCCACGATAATAGGCCAGGTGTAGGAAGTGAGACGTTCAGATCACAGCCCAGGGATCGATGACGCCTTTATCCCACACAGGTGGTATTTTTTTCTGAAAGACGCTTAGTACTACATCCGAGAGTGACTGTTGAACCAGCTACTCTCGGTAGCTTCTCCTCTCATTGCCCCCCGATATCCCTCTCCGCTTGACACCTCTCAATCCCCCCTCGATTATATGAGCGTGCTTTGCTGACGTCGTCGGCATCATGCCCAGGCAACCAGGATCTTTAAGGTTGCGACACGTCAATCGTGTTGATTCGCCCAAGACCGCTGAGCTTCTGGTAGCGCGGTCGGTCGACAATCGTCGATAGAAGCATCTGATGTTACTCACCTCGCGGGGAATCACTTCCCCGACCGGGCCAGTGCTTTCTCCGCATCTCAACCTGCAGGAGAATCACCATGTCCAAACTCACTTATAACCTCGGTTTTGCACTCGGCGTTGTTGCTCGAGAGTTTCTGCGCGCCGTGAAGAAGTCGAACATACGTCCAGCGGATCAGCCGCAGGCGAAGTCTCACGGGCAGCTTCCACCACCCTGCGTTTCTGACAGCATGGTTCGTGAAATGGATCACTTGCCAGCCATGGTCCGTGCCAAAGGTGTTGATCTGAATCTTTGGTACAAGGCTAATACTCGTGAGGTCGAAAAGCCGGCGCGCAAACGGCGCTCCCCAGGCAAGGCTCAACAGCTCACACCTGCTGCTTGCTGAACCTCTCCTCATTCACCCCAGCAGGAAACCTCCCGCTGGGGAGGTTTCTCTGAAACCCTTCACCTGGGGCTTGACAATCAGCAACAGGATTTTCATGCTGTGTCCATGTATAGCTGACGTCGTCAGCAACATGCCCATGTAGTCTGGATCCGCAAGACTACGATGCGGTTTACCGCATTGATCCACTCCCAAGATCGCCATAGCTTCCGGTAGCGCGATCAGTCGACTTTGTCGATGGAAGCACCTTTCCCACCCATGACGGGCCTTTCCCGTCAGGGCAGGCCTCTCAATTTTTGGAGGTCTGATGAAAACCGCACTAGCTCTCTACCAAGCGCTGATTTCGATCAACGTTCCGGAACAGAAAGCAAATGCTGTTATTGAAGCTTTGGAGACCGACATGCAATCGCTACTCGCAACCAAGGCTGATATTGCCGCTCTTCGAACTGAACTGAAATCTGATATCGCTCAGGTCGAACTCAAACTCACTTTGCGCATGGGCGTCATGATGTCATTTACTGCCGGTGTGATTATCACCGCAGTGAAGTTCATGCTGCACTAAGCAAAACCTTTTGCTCTACCCACCCTCGCGGGGAATACTTTCCCCCAAGGGCGAAGTGTTTCTCCGCTTTCTGCTATTTCGAAATTGGAGAATCACCATGAGCACTACTCAAACCAACGAAACCAAGTTTTTCGACCTGCACACCACTGGTATTGGTTATCTCAACCGTATCCGTGAGGTGAAACCACGCGGCAAGGGCAAGCCATTCATGGCTGTCACTGTTGCTGCATTACGCGGTTCGTCTGACGACACCGAGTACTCCTACATCGACTGCAATGTCGTCGGCGCCGAAGCTGAAAAGCTGATTCGTCGTAGCCAAGCTGCTGTTGATGCAGGAAAGAAGGTCCTTGTGAGCTTCCGTATCGGTGACATCTGGACCGACTGCTTTATCTATGAAAAGGGCGATAAGAAGGGTCAACCTGGGGCAAGCCTCAAAGGACGTCTTCTTTTTATCGGCTGGATCAAGGTCGATGGCGATACTGTCTACCAAGCCAAACCGAAAGACTCTGCTGAGCCCCTGGCAAACCAGGACGGTAACGCGGATACCAATTCGGAAGATGGTCAACAACAGCCTGACGCGCAAATGCGTCAGTCCGCATGATTGAGAACAAGGCATCCCTCGGGGTGCCTTTCAATTCTGATATTTCGAAGGGAATACCTCCCTTCGGGATAGGTGATTTCCGAACCTAGGAGATCCACCATGATGCACTTCGTCCCACGCCTGGAGCTGCTGATCGAGATCGGTCTACTTGCCGCTCAAGCTAGCGTTTACACTGATTTGGAAAAACAACTTCCAATCGAAACCGCCCTCGATACACAGGATGGCCCAAGATACCTTGAGTCTCAATTCCTTCGGGATGAAGCGTCGTTCATGATCAGTATGCTGGCAGAGATCGACATCCTAACTGGTATCACTCCGAAAGCTAACCCAATGCTGTCGGAATTCGGGCTCCTCGAAGAGTACTGGAAAGCCCGCAGTCGTATTCATCTGCATCCAGATCCAGACGATTTCGACGATTGCTGACGACCGATAACACCTACTGCTTTTCGCACTGGCTCTAATACACCCTAAACACACCCTACGGGAAATCACCTCCCGGACGGGCCAGGTGTTTTCTCACCTGGAGTAAACCATGGAAAACACCAATAACCTCGTGTCGTCAGACTTGCTCAAACTCCCCGTCGTTCTGACGCCACGGGCCTGGCAAGAAGCGGTGCATATCGAAAACCCACAGGATGTATCAGTAATCAGTAACCGATTGGGCGATGTCGTCCTGGAGGCCTACCGAGAACTGCATATGCAGCCTGACTGTTCACAAATCCATTTCGGGCTCTATCGGTTGCTGCCTGCCGGCGACAACTCGGATCGAGTCTGGTTGGACCTGAAACTTGACCGCATAGAATCGCCGCCAGGTTCATTCTATCTGTACATCTCACTCAAGGAAGAAACCCATACCTCCTGCCCATAAACCATTCTGAACTCACTGCACCACCCCAAGCCCGACACTGTCGGGCTTTTTTCATTGTGCGAGTAATGCACTCGTAGCCTTACACCCATGCAGTGTGGAGCTGCCCATGATCAACATCCCAGGCCAGTTGGCCATCCGCACTATCAGCGGCCGCAATGGCGACTTCAACGTCGGCCGGCTATCAACCTCAATCGGCGAGTTCGTTATCAAAGACGCGCTTCTCGACCAATACGATGAAGGCAAATACAGAGGCGATTTCCTCATCACTGAAATACGCCCTTCGTACTACTCAACCGCCGGCCGGTTAGTGGTTGAGATCCGGGCCAAGCTCGAAAGCGTGAATCTCGACGACGTGGACAACTTGACGGCGGAAGACGCTGCCAAGCTTTCACCGAGCGAGCCAGATCCCATAGATGAAGAGTCGTCTTCAACTCAAACAAAGCCTGCGCGACAGCGCAAAACGCCGGCCACCGTAACGGCGGTAAGCAACGTCGACAAAGCGTCATCACCGGAGGACGCCCCCTTTGGGGTGCCACTCCCCAGTTCGAAGAACACCACTGAGCAAGACTCGATTCTGTTTGGCACGATCTGGCCACTGGGGGATGAGGTCAAACTTGACACCACCGTTGACCGGCAGCGCTTACGTCAGCAATGCACTCGCCTCGGCGAGCTTGGCTACGTGCTGGACTTCAAACAACAAACCTGGAGCTGTCAATGTCCCACCTTGCGGGAGCTCCATCACCAAGGAAACACTCAATGAATTCGATTTTCTCAGACATCGGTGAGCACATCCTGCTGACCGTCGAAGACCAACTGACCAACAACGAAGTGTCCGATGATGACGAAATGCGCGAGCACTTCATCGAAATTGGACTGACAGAGGCGCAAGCGGACGCTGCCTTGCAACTGCGGCCCCTGTACCGGCTCAACCTCTACATGATAGGTCAGTCGCCATTGTTCCGGGGCGACATGACCACTAGCTTTGATCCATACACCCGCTCATTCAAGCGCACTCAATAACACATCATCCGTAACCCAGAGGGGCAGCGTCCTGCCCTTCAGGGACTGGAGCTGCTCTCCATTCCGGAGGCTGCAAAATGTCCACCCACTCATTCACACGACTCTATCAGGTCGACGAATGTCCTGATCTGTATGTCGATGCCTGTGCCTGCGACGAGCAGCGCAACTTAGTGTTTCTGTCGGCCTGGGGCCGTGACACGGCACTGCAGGAGTTCTTGGCCAGATTGACCCTCGGCTCCGCTGAAAACGGCCTGGACCAGTTTCATATCGTCGTCGACGGCCGGAGTCATCCAGTCTTCCCCAACGTCGACATGCTGGAGAAACGAACCACCCGGCAATTCCGCGGAACGTTATTCGGCAGCCTGGCACACCTATGGCTGTTCGACCGGCGCTGCGCGCATCCCGACCGGGCCAATCATTTCTCCTACGCCCTTCTACAGAACGGGCAATCTCCTCACCAAAAGCTTTGGCCCCTGGTAATGGACACATGCCCATTACCGCTGCTACCGCATTGGCATAACCATGTTATGGAAGTGCTCACCCAACACGACATGTTGCAGTCCTTACCGGGATCGTTAGGTGCTATCTCTGCCTGGCGTTTGTCGCTGCATCTCGACGTACTTGAACCCGCCCTGGGTGATCTGATCCGCCAGGGGCATCTCTCAACCCACGCTCAGTTGTGAGCCTTGATTCAGGAGCCTCATCATGGCCTTGATGTTCCCACGCCTGGCGCGCAACTTCGCTCGCAATGGCTACTACCCTACCGACGAAACGACTCTGGAACGGACCCTGCAGGCATTGGCTCCCTCTCCAACCGGCAAGATGCGGATCTGCGATCCATGTGCCGGCGAAGGGGTCGCCCTGGCCGAAGCAGCTCATTTTCTTGGGCGAGACCGCACAGACACATTCGCAGTTGAATACGACAAAGAGCGTGCCGAACATTGCAGGACGCTGCTGGATCGCGTTCTGCACAGCGACCTCATGGACACCATGATCAGTCGTCAGGCCTTCGGTCTACTCTGGCTCAATCCACCTTATGGAGATTTGGTCTCCGATCACTCTGGCGCGTCGCAGTACCAGGGCAACGGACGCCGCCGCTTGGAGAAAATGTTCTATCAGCGAACGCTGCCGCTGCTGCAATACGGCGGCGTGTTGGTATTCATCGTTCCGCACTACGTCCTGGACGATGAGCTGTGCGGTTGGCTCTGCAATCACTTCACCGAACTACGGATTTACAGCGCAGCGGATCCAACCTTCAAACAGGTGGTGATATTCGGTATTCGTATCCGACGTCAGGATCTGGCTCGGCCACAAGACGTGAAATACACACGCGCACGACTTCAGGCGATCGGCTCTGGGACGTTGAATGCAGAAGTGTTACCTGAAAGTTGGTCTTGGGAACCCTATAGGATCCTGTCGTCGACCAGCGAACTGGAGCATTTCTATCGCATCAGCCTCGAACCGGAGCAGCTCAGCGCTGAAGTTAAACAGCTTCGCGGTATGTGGCCGGACTTCACGCTGCACTTTGGTCAAACGGGTGTTCAACCACGACCACCAGTACGAGAACTGTCACGTTGGCACTTGGCGTTAGCCCTGGCTGCCGGCGCAATATCGGGCGTCGTTACCTCGAAGTCCGGGCGAGTGCTGGTACTCAAAGGCGATACTTACAAAGACAAGGTTCGCAAGACCGAGTTTACCGAAGACCAGGAAGGTAACGTTTCTGAGGTAAGGATCCTGACCGATCGTTTCGTGCCGATCATTCGGGCATGGGACATGACGCCGGGATCTGCCAACCAAGGACGCGTTATCACCATCACATCTTCGGCGGATCAACAACCTGAACCTGACGAACCGATTGCACCGGCGGTCTCGGACACCACCTCACGCGTGACGTTTGAAGCTGGACAGTTGGTACTGACCCAATCCGTACACCACCTAGTGGAGCATGGACACCTCGATCCGAGTACCTACTTGCGAAGGCATTTCTCCGGCGACTGGGGGGAACTGCCCCAGGAAGACTGGAGCAGTAACCAGCGAGCCCTGACTACCGGAGAGAGTCTGTTCTCAAGCTACGACATCAACGCTGGGGATGAAACCCGGCTCTGGATCATCACTGAAGCCGACCGAAGCGTAACAACCTTGTTGCTGCCATCGGACTACTGACCCACCAAACCCATAGGGGACTCCCCTATCCAACCCACAGGGTATTCACAATACCCGTGGGGGTGTCGTGCATGCCCTGTTTTATCCTTTTTAGGAGAAACAACCATGAACGACCTATCCCATGCCCCACTTTCAACTCTTTCCATCGGTTTGACTGAATTCATCGACGAGTTCGGTGATGAGCTGCTGGACTCACTCAATCGATCAAACCCACCGGTCTACGCTGGTCATATCAATCCAACCCGGCAACGGGTAATGGATGAACTGAAACGTCAGCCCTTTTCCGCTCAGGCCGAAGTGGTACACGCTGTTACAGCCTTGCTGTTGGATCGAAATGAGCAGGCTGCCGTGATCAACGCAGAGATGGGGACTGGCAAAACCATGATGGCCATCGCTGTCGCCGCCGTCATGCACAAAGCTGGCTATCGCCGTACGCTGGTCGTTTCTCCCCCACACCTGGTATACAAGTGGCGGCGAGAGATTCTCGAAACCATCCCAGACGCCCGCGTCTGGGTACTCAATGGACCCGACAGCCTGGTCAAGCTACTCAAGCTGCGCGACCAACTGGATGAGCCCTACGACGGCCGGCAAGAGTTCTTCATCCTCGGGCGCGTGCGCATGCGGATGGGGTTTCATTGGCGCTCGGTGTGTTGGCCACGTCGTGCTGGTGGCGACCACCGACTTGCAGGTTGTCCAGACTGCGGACGCCTACTGGAAGACCAGGAAGGCAACCGGATAACCGTCGAAGGTTTTCACCAAGAGGAACGCCGTCGCAGCTGCCCTCACTGTCACAGCCCACTCTGGACACTGATGCGCCCAGGCAAAGCTGAAAGCGGAACACGCCGAGCAACCATCTTGAAGTCAATGTGCCGCATTCCGACCATTGGCACGGTTCGCGCTGACAGACTGCTGAACGACTTCGGGGAAGACTTCCTCGCCTCGATGCTGATCGATAATGTCAGCGAGTTCATCAACCTGATGGACGCTCAAGGTAATTTCATTTTCACCGACCGTCAGGCCAAGCGTATGGAACGTGCCATGGCCAACATTGAGTTTGGCTTTGGTGAAGGCGGTTACCAACCCACGGAGTTTATCAAGCGCTACTTGCCTGATGGATATTTCGACCTGCTAGTGGTGGACGAAGGCCATGAGTACAAAAACAGTGGTTCGGCTCAGGGCCAGGCCATGGGTGTACTGGCAGCCAAAGCACGCAAGTGTGTTTTGCTGACTGGTACGCTCATGGGCGGCTATGCCGACGACTTGTTTTATCTGTTATTTCGGATCCTTACCCGCCGGATGATCGAGGACGGTTATCGACCAAACGCACGCGGCAGCATGGCCCCTGCGGCCATGTCGTTCATGCGGGATCACGGCGTATTGAAGGATATCTACATCGAGCGAAATAACGAGTCACACAAAACCGCCAAGGGAAAAAAACTCTCGGTGCGAACGGTGAAGGCCCCAGGCTTCGGTCCAAAAGGCATCCACCGGTTCGTACTGCCATTCACTGTATTTCTGAAGCTCAAGGATATCGGTGGGAACGTGTTGCCGGCGTACCAAGAGGAGTTCATCGACATAGCCATGTCTGCAGAACAGGGTTCGGCCTATCAGCAGTTGGCAGGAAAACTGTCCCAGGAGCTTCGCCAGGCACTGGCACGCAGAGATACGATCCTTCTGGGGGTTGTACTCAACGTACTGCTGGCCTGGCCGGACTGCTGTTTCCGGCCGGAGATTGTCAAACATCCACGCAGCAAGGACACGCTGGCTTTTGTGCCGTCGATCTTTGCTGATGAACAACTTATGCCCAAGGAACAGGCTCTGCTTGACCTCTGCATCGCGGAAAAAGCCAAATGCCGCAAAGTCCTGGTCTACACCGTGTACAGCGGCACTCGTGACACCACTTCACGTCTCAAACGGTTGCTGGAACAGGCCGGTCTGAAAGTGGCGGTGTTAAGGGCGTCAGTCGATACCGCCAGGCGCGAGGATTGGATTCTCGACCAGTTAGATCGTGGGATCGACGTGCTGATCACCAACCCGGAGCTGGTTAAGACCGGTTTGGACCTGCTCGACTTTCCAACCATTGCGTTCCTGCAGACGGGATACAACGTGTACACCCTTCAACAGGCAGCTCGACGGTCATGGCGAATTGGGCAGAAGCAAGCCGTGCGAGTGGTTTTTTTTGGCTATACAGGTAGCTCGCAAATTACTTGCCTGCAATTGATGGCCAAGAAAATCGCCGTGGCTCAAAGCACGTCGGGAGACGTTCCTGATTCGGGCCTCGATTCGTTAAACCAGGATGGGGACTCGGTTGAAATGGCACTCGCAAGACAATTGATTGCTGCATGACTGCATGGCCACCTTCGGGTGGCCATTTTTGTACAGAGGCATTATCTCCGGTCGCGCTTCTCGCTGGTTGGCGAGGGCATATTATTGTCTGGGCGGCCATGGGCCTACGACTGGAGGGTACTCAGGTAGCGTCAGCTAAAGCCGGCTTGAGGTTGATCAATTTCTGAGCATTCGGGTCAGAAGGAATGCCTCATCCCCATTATTACTAATAGTTAAAGCTTGCGCTCAACGTAAGTGACACCCATGGAATGGCCGCTTTCTGCCTATGGTGACCGGCTGAAATCGGCCATAAGCGGACACTTGCTGACCTGAAGCTCTCACTCTGCAAGCAAGAAGCCCATTCTCCGCTTACCCCGCCGCCTGAAACACACAACCCCAGCACTTCCGGATCGCTTCTAGGCGCCTACAGGATGTATCTGCACGTTTGACGTAAAGCTACATCGATGCTGCTGTGGGCTATCCCATCAAGGAATAGTGCTCGCCAGAATGCCACGTGACCAACGGGATTGGCTAGCGGTATTTCGCCAACTTAAAAACAACTAGTCTTTGACTTCGCGAGTGGAGAGGCAAAAAGGCGGCGAATTGCGAAGGGTGTTCCTGGGAGTCTGGCCTGCTCAGCGTTGAGAGAGTAGGCGCTGCACATTTGCTTTTAGCTCTTTTAGGGCAAAGGGCTTAAGCAGGAGTTCGGTCTGCCCGCTTTTTAGTGCAATCGCCGGCACAGCATTTACCACGAAGCCGGAAATGAAAAGTACTTTGAGGGTCGGGCATTTGTCGAGCGCGATTACCGCTAACTCAGCACCACTCATATTGCCAGGCAGGCCGATGTCCGTGATCAATAAAGCTGCCTTCACTTGTAATTCCAGCTCCCGAAGTGCTTGCGCAGCGGTTCCAGCCTTGGTGACCTGATAGCCGACTTCTTCAAGCGCTTCACCAATGAGGTCACGAATTGCAATCTCGTCGTCGACCACGAGTATTCTGGCGTTATCTGCCTGGAAATCGTGTACCACGCTGCTGGGTAAGCTGACATCAACAGTAGTGGCCTGGCTGTGGTGCAATGGCAGAAAAAGGCTCACCGTAGTCCCTTTCCCCATAACGGATTCGATCCGGGCTTCACCCGATGATTGCTGGGCAAAGCCATAGACCATCGAGAGGCCCAGTCCCGTTCCAGAGCCCAAGGGTTTGGTGGTGAAGAATGGATCGAAAGCGCGTTCAAGCACGCTTTTTGGCATGCCCACTCCGGTATCAGATATCCGGAAAACGGCGTATTGCCCTGAGTCCAGCACTGTAGCGCCATCTGCGGTATCAACGCGGGTCTGGCTAATTTCGATCTGTAGCCGACCTCCGTTAGGCATAGCGTCGCGTGCATTTATGCACAGGTTCAGTATCGCGTTTTCCAATTGGTGGGCGTCACACAAGCAAAGCAACGTTTCTTCCGGCGCCACTAGCTCCAGTTCGATCCGCGGAGTGAGGCTCCTGCTGATGAGTTCCCTCATTTCTTGAACTAGCAACGCCAGGTCGACCACTGAGCTCGCCATAGGCTGACGTCGGGCGTAGGCCAGCAGCCGGTGCGTCAGAGAGGCCGCACGGGTAGAAGCATTTCGTGCGAGCCCTACGTAAAGTAGTAGATCCTCTTGCTTGCCCTGGGCGATACGTCGGTCGAGCATGTCCAAGCTGCCAGTGATCACGGTCAACAGGTTATTGAAGTCGTGGGCTAATCCCCCTGTTAGCTGGCCCACCGCTTCCATCTTCTGGCTCTGCTGCAATTGCGAGCTCAATTGCTCGAGCGCGTCCTGACGCTCCTTGTATAAAGTAACGTCCCGCGCGACCGCGAAGTAAAGCTTCTGTCGAGGCGCTATTCGCCAGTTGAGGTGCAGTGGTTTGCCATTGGCGCGAAAGCCTTGGGTATCAAACTCTGCGATAGCCCCTCTGCCAAGGATGCCTAAGGCATCCGACAGTTGTGAGGGGGAGATGAAGCTGAAAAATGCACCGCCCTTGAGCTCCTGATCTGTAAGCCCAGTTTCGGTTTGCCAGGCAGGATTCATAGCTATGACGTCCCCGACCTCAGACAGCGTACAGATCAGGTCAGGGGATACATTCCATATACCATCTCGGTCCAGTGTACGACGCTCGACCTCATGCTCCAGACGATCATTGAGATCGGAGAGGACGCTCAAGGCTCTTCGTAACAAGGCGCAAACAACCGCCATGCCGAAGGTAACAAGGGCGAAACTCGCGCTACTGACCCAGGCGGTCACGCCATCATTGAAGCCAATTTCGCCGATGAAGAAATAGTGCGCGGTGAGCACTGCTAGCACGCAGCCCAGTACCGACGGGCCAACACCGAAGCAAAAACCGATGAACATCAGCCCCCGGTATGAAAAACAGGTACGGTAGTGCCGTGAAGTGAAGCTGCACGCGCACGGCGCCACATAGCGCAATCACCATGACGGTGCAAGCGTAGCTAACCGGCGTGCTCGGCTGGATACGTGCCAGTCGGCGCACCAGCTCAAGACTGCGAGAGAGAATATTGATCAACTGTGGCTCCGTTGGTCATGTCGGAGAGCTCGGAAGCGAAGCTTCGGCTGTCGATAAGGGGAGGATTTGCCATCGCAGATAATTATCGGCATCCACTCTCTCAGCTTTAAGCGGTTCACAATCAGGCCCTATAGATTCTGACTAACAGCGTAATGGCCAACCACAATCGTGGGGATTTCGCGACGTGATAAGCTCAAAGCACTCAATGAACACCTAAGCTTGGTGTTTGCAGCCGACTTATTACTCCATAGTAGCCGACATGACCACGTGCAACTTATCTCCCGAAGCAGAACTCGCCCGGCTGGTCGATGTAGACCGCTTGACCTCAGGCTTGGAAAGCGGGTCGGACCCTGTGCTGAACAGCATCGTGGCGATGGTCTCTAGCTATTTTAATGTGCCAACTTCGCTTGTCAGCATCATCGAGCGCGACTACCAGGTTTTCAAAGCCCGTGTGGGCATGGAGTCTGAACGGACGTCGCGCGAAATGTCCTTTTGCGCCCACTGTCTGGACGAAGGGGCAGTGTTGGAAATATGCGACCCTGTAGCTGATCAGCGTTTCTCGAGTAACCCGTTGGTAACAGGCGCTCCGTTCATCCGGTATTACGCAGGTGCTCCCTTGGAGATCAAATCAGGACGCAGCCTGGGTAGGCTCTGTGTGATTGATCACAAAGCGCACGCGCCCATGGACGAGCGAGGACGAATATTTCTGCGCCACGCGGCCCAGGTTGTGGTGGCGCGATTGGAATCCATGCATAGGTCGCACTACATCGACCCGATGACTGGCTTACCCAACCGGCAGCGCTTTGATGCAGACATTCTGCAAACAATCGATCAGGATGACAGGGTAGCAATACTTATAGAACCGCTCTCTGCATCGGGGGTGGACAGTTTGGCGAAGTCGCTTGGCAGCGAGTTTTTCACCAACTTCATGCTGGCGGTCAAAGAGCGGCTCTTGAAGCTGCTGCCAGAAAAGACGCGGTTGTACCGCACCGGAACCCTGGGGTTTGTCGCACTGCTCAGCCACCGGAAACTGTCGCTGCACAGCCTAGTAGACAGCATCGTTCATGCGTTCGAAAGGCCGCTCTACTGTGTGGATATTCCCATTTCCTCCGATGTAGGCATCTGCGTACTGCCGCTTAAGCATGAGGCCGGCCCGCCCACGGACTTCCTGCGCCTTATGTCCAGCATCACTGATGCTGCGCGCCGAAGCGAGCAACGTTGGCTCGATTACGATCCCGCGATCGATTCTAAACTGCGTCGCAGCACCGCACTGCTCAATGACATTGAAGCGGCACTTGCCGCCATTGATCAGTTCAGGCTGGTCTACCAACCTCGTATCGATCTTGCCACTAATCGGTGTGTTGCTGTCGAGGCATTGCTGCGGTGGTCGCATCCCCAGCTAGGTGAGATTAATCCCGCTGAATTCATCCCGCTGGCTGAAACCACTGCTTCGATTCGCCACATCACCAGTTGGGTAGTACAGCATGTCTGTGAGCAGCTATCAGATTGGCGCACTCAGGGCTTGGAAATGATCGTTTCCTTGAACATCTCGGCACTAGATTTGACTGACGGGCATCTTTTCGATCAGTTGGTCGAAGCCTTACAAGTCTTCAAGGTAGCGCCACGATTCATTGAACTCGAATTTACAGAAAGCGTCCTGGTAACCGATTTCCAGGCCGTGCGAGATCAACTGCAACGCTTTCGCGATCTCGGCGTTGCCATTGGGATTGATGACTTTGGTAGTGGTTACAGTAACTGGGCCTACCTGCGCCAGATTCCAGCAACCAGCGTCAAGCTCGATCGTTCACTGCTAGCTGATCTTCAGCCCGGTAACAATGAATGGCACATCATCCGAGGCCTGATTAGCTTAGTGCGGAATCTTCGTCTGACCGTCGTGGCGGAAGGGGTTGAAACGGAGCTGCACTACCACCTACTACGAGGTTGGGGCTGTCAGCAGGGCCAAGGTTACTACTTCGCCAAGCCATTATCCCCGACCGCTCTTCTCGCTTGGTTTGACGAGGGTAACTGGTTGTCTGGGCTGCCTAGCTGACGTGCCCGCTCTCGGCCTACCAGACTGGAGGGGTTTCAGGTTGCGTCAGCTAAAACCGGCTTGAGGCTGATCAATTTCTGGGCATTCGGTTCATAAGGAGTGCCTCATCCCAGTACTAAGGCTTAACGCTTGCGCTTAACGTAAGTGACACCGATTGAATGGCCGCTCTTTGCCTATGGTGATAGGCTGAAATCGGCCAGTACCGGCTTGCCAATAAAGCTCCTTCCGACCAGTGCACCCATCTACAACAGGACGTTCGGGGTCATTATCAATCGCTTACTATCTAAGACGATCAGATGACCCCAAAGACAAGCAGTCCTATATATGAAACTGCTTAACTAGCCGATTCAATTCGACCGCAAGTTTAGTAAGTTCAGAGGTTGCGACGGCTGTTTGACTAGAGCCCTCTGATGCTTGGTTTGACAGATCCCGTATGCTGACCAAGCTACGGTCCACCTCCCTCGCAACTTGAGCCTGTTCTTCCGATGCAGTTGCGATTAGGACATTGCGCTCGGTGATATCATCGATGGACTCGGTGATTTCAACCAATGCAGTACCGGCACCTTGGGCAGTGTCAAGAGTTCTTTGAGCTTGGGCGTTAGTATGAGTCATTGCCGAAACAGCCGCCCCAGTGCCTTTTTGAATTGAGCTGATCATCTGTTCAATCTCGCTAGTTGACTGCTGCGTGCGATGAGCCAATGCCCTGACTTCATCCGCCACTACAGCGAAGCCCCGGCCCGCCTCACCGGCACGAGCAGCTTCGATAGCAGCATTCAATGCAAGAAGATTAGTCTGTTCTGCGATAGCCCTTATCACATCCAAAACCTTGCTAATGTCAGTCGCCATTACTGCCAGTCTTTGTACTTCTTGGGAAGCGTCTTCAACATTTGCGACCATTAAACTGATGGCGTGAACGGTTTCATCTACCCGTGCGCGACCTGCCAATGCGGCTAAGTTTGATCGACCGGCCGCTTCGGAAGCTGCGGAGGCATTTCTAGCTACTTCTTCCACAGCTGAGCTCATCTCTGTAACAGCTGTAGCAGCCATCTCAACCTCTTTATTTTGACGCAGCATGCCCTTATTAGCATCCTCAGTTACGGCATGCATTTCTTCAGAAGTAGATGCTAGCTGGTTAGACGAATCCGATATCAGAGAAAGCGTGCCTCGCAAACCTTGCTGCATAGCTTTCAAAGCTTGCATGAGCCTTGCAACTTCATCGCTACCCCGCACTTCGATGATCTCACTGAGATCATTCTTCGCAATACGCTCAGCGATGGTCAATGACTGGCTTATCGGCCCTGTGACACTGCGTGTGTACATAAGGGCGAGAGTAATTGCCGCCAATGTGCTGATCAATATAAAGGTACTAACAATCAGCTGGGCCTGCTCGTACATATGAGAGGCTTCATCCCCTGCCTTTTTAGCCTTGTTGTTGTTTAACTCAATCAGATGCTTTATGAGCTGCTCTATAACATCCGCAGATTGCCTCATTGCACCACTGGACATCTTTAAAGCTTCATCCAAGTTCCCTAGAGAAACATAGGAAATATATTGATCTTGTACTTTCTGATAATCAGTGTAGCTTTGCGATAGCTCGGCAAAAAGTTTTTTTCCGTTAGGCGTTACTATGAGTGCATCTAGCTTAGAAGTCAGTTGTTCAATACTTTCTCGAGATGCCCTTATAGCCTCAAGTGCTTGCTTTTTACGATCTTCTGGTTCTATAGGATTACGCAACCTCGCGTTGCTGCCTCTAATACTTACAAACTCCTTATCAATCATTCCCAGTACAGCTATGCTAGGCACAACGTTTGTTTCTACGAATTTTTCAGCAGCGTTCAGGCTTGCCGCCTGCTTTAGCGCGGTGAGCCCCAACGCAATAATCATCAGGCAGAAAAATCCGAAGCAAAGCGCCGAGCGTGGAGCAAGGTTTAGCTTGCGCAATATCATAGTGAAGCTCCTCAGGGTTTTATTTTTCTCGTCACATCCGCTAAGTACTGAAGCCACCGTTCGTCGCCACGAGGGAAGCCTCAATAAACGCGAGGCCTAATCCGTAAAAAACGTGTATCTGAATGTAAATGGCGTCGATTCAGAAGGCTGAAGCGCATCAGCTATCGTGCACCTTCTTAGTGTCCGCTTTTGGCCGATTAGCCACGGCCTGGCTTAGACCGCCGCTATGCATGGTTGCCCATAGGCAAACCGTTAAATACCGGTAAGGTCTAAAAACATAGCATCCCCAAAAACCTATTTCCTACTGCACCTAATACGCCGGTTTGAGAGGGTGTCTTTGCTTTTGCGCGAGGACGCTCATGAACCTACCACGCCCTACCCGAACCACTGTGATACTCAGCCTCTGCCTCGTCGCCCTGACAGGCATGTTGGCCTATGAACATCATCAACTGTCCCTTCTCAGGATCAGCATGTCTACGACTGCTGATAAAGAATCCCTGGATGCAATGCTGACGCGACTGAGCAAAGTCGATGAACGGCTGGACATGGTGGATGGCAAGCAGTGGGTCAGCAACGATGACTTCCGCTCAGGACAACAAGCACTGTCAAATCGGATCGACGCCGCACAGGCCTATGCGAAACAAGCAACCGAATCAGTACAAGATCTCTCTCGTGATGTCGCGTCTTCTGGTGAATTGGTGGTGCTCAAGGCAAATGTCGAAATGCTCGATATCCGTGTTCACGAATTAAGCCAAGCCCAGACCAAGCAACCTGCAGTTCCTCCGTCCAAGTCCAAAGCCGTTGTCCGCAAGCCTCGTCCCGCTCAGAAACCCAGTACCAGCGTTATCACACCGCAAGCGCCGCCCTTCGCCATCGTCGGTATTGAATACCGGGGCGGTGAGCGTTTTTTGTCCGTAGCACCGCCTGGCAGCACGCACTTAAACCAGATCTACCTCATCCGACCGGGTGATGCCGTGGCGGGAACGGCCTGGCGCCTTAACGCTTTGGACGGCAAATCCGCACGTTTCGATGTAGCCGGAACGCCGCAAACCATAACCGTCGCGCAATAGGACGTCCTTTATGTATGGCCTTCGAACACTCTCAAAGAAAATGAATGCTTCAAACGCCTCGTTGATTATTGGCTTGGCAGCCATTGTGCTGGCTTATGGTTGCTCAGCTGCTCCAGGGCCTTCAACGTCCATCACCAGTACGCAGAACAGCGAAACCCAGAATTCTTCTCAAGGGACCAGCCAGACAGAACAGGCCCGCGAGTGGGGATTAACACCCCAAGAGTGGAGTCGCTATCGCACCGTCATGGAAGGTCCCCGGGGCATCTACTCACCAGGACTGGATCCTCTGACTGCACTGGGTATCGAAGCTAAATCAGCGGAAGAACGCCGGCGTTACGCTGAACTACAGGTGCAAGCTGAACGGCAACGTATCGACAAGGAACTGGCTTATCAAAAGGCCTATGACCAAGCCTTCGCTCGCCTATACCCCAACGAAAAAGTCATTCAAATTTCATCAGAGCCGCTGTCTTCTAAAACCCCCGGCGCGACAAATGCTCTCAAAGGCTCAGGTCGATTAGCTGTTTTTGTTCAAGACAGTTGCACCAGCTGCATTGCCCGGGTGAAAGACCTCCAGGCTCAGAAACACTCCTTCGATCTGTACTTCGTGGGCAGCCAAGGTGATGACGAGACCATCCGCCGTTGGGCGATCCTGGCTGGCATCGAGCCAACCAGCGTACGCAGCCGCCAGATAACACTGAATCACGATGCCGGCCGCTGGCTTGGCCTTGGGCTCGGCGGCGAGCTACCTGCTGTGGTGCGCGAGGTAAATGGGCAATGGCAGCGACAGTAGTAGGCGCCGTATTGGCTGGCTGTTTTATGTTGGCCGCGGCGTGGGCCAACAGTGCGGAGGTTCCTCCACCGGCCTATCAATTGATTGCCCTGCCTGCCGGCGTTCCGTCCGAGGTGCTCTATTCCGTCGCACTGCAGGAGAGCGGCACGCGACTACGCGGCCAAATTGTGCCCTGGCCATGGACATTGAATGTCGCCGGTGCCGGCTACCGATTTGCCACCCGAAGCGATGCATGCAGGGCATTGATGATTGCGCTTCAGACCGCAGGGCCCAGTCGGGTCGACGTCGGTTTAGGGCAAACCAACATAGGTGCCAATGGTCACCGTTACAGCTCTCCCTGCGAAGGTTTGGATCCCTACAAGAACCTCTCGGTTACCGCCCAGATCCTGGCAGAACAAAAAGCCAAGGGCGGTGACTGGATCACGGCCGCCGGCCGGTACCACCGACCGGCTGGTGGTGAACCAGCCGCACGCTACCGCCGTGCCTTTGCCAAACACCTTAGCCGCGTAACCGGTATCAACCTGATGGCGAACAACCCATGAAGAGAATCTTGAGCTTAATGCTGTTGCTGTGTTCGATCTCGCCCATTGTGGCGAATGCCAGCTCATTGATTGTGGTGAAAGACCGTCGCGGCGTTTCCGCCCTGCCCTACTACCAAGACCTGGTACCAGAACCTACCGGCCAGTCTGCACCGTTAGAAAACATCGGAGTGCGCGGTCAAGGGTCGTTTCCAGTACGCTCAGACCAACTGTCACCTGGGGAGTTACAAGGCCGGGTAATCAATGCACCAGGCTTGCAGCCCCTATTCCTGATTGGCGACGACGCAATGTCAAAAGCCTGGCTTTCGCAACGCCGCGACCAACTTCAGCAACTAAACGCAATCGGCATCGTAGTGAACGTAGCCAGCGCAGAACGATTTGCCGAGGTGCAGCGTTGGGCGGGTGGTCTTCAAATGGTCCCGGCGCCGTCGAATGACCTGGCGCAACGTCTTGGAATCAAGCACTACCCGCTGCTCATCACTGCAACAGCCGTTCAGCAATAGGAAGCAAGGATGCCACCACCTCAGTCACTCACCGTGGTGATCAGACAACCGCAAGACCCGCGCACATGCCAGCTCATCTTGGAGCAAGTGAGGTATGTGGTCTGGCTGTATGGGGGTCGTGTGACTTCGACAGAACAAGGTGATGCCATCGCAATGCGCTTGAAATTAGCTGATCGATTGGCTTCACACGAGATATCACAAGTAAGCCAGGAGCAGGACGAACAGTTCCCGTTGAAAACCCCCTAGCTATAGAAGGCTCCAACCATGGCTGGTTCTTTCACCATTGAGGCATTGCTGCGTCCTGCCGTCGAGCTTTACACGGTCTGTGTCTGCGCCGCTGCAGCACTGCTCTGTATTTTTGCGCCCTGGGCCTTTGCACTGACTCCCTTATTTGGAGCGGTTTCCGCCTTTGGCTTTTTGATTCTTGGCTATGTGCGCCTGATGCAGGCTTTGGTCGTATTGCGGTATCGACGCAATATTCGGCGTCTCCCCCACTACACCATGACCAGCAAGGACATGCCGGTCAGTAATGAACGCCTGTTCATCGGTAAGGGCTTTCGCTGGACTCAGAAACACACCCAGCGGTTGATGGACACCTATCTGCCCAAATACGCCGAGTATGTCGAGCCAACCTCGATCTATTCCCTGGCACGGCGCATCGAGGAGCGGCTGGAGTTCGCCCCCTTTCCACTCAGACTCCTGACCAAAGCCACCTCGTGGAACGTAGCGATTAACCCGGTGCGGCCACTGCCGCCAGTGGGTGGATTACCGCGTTTACACGGTATAGAACCCCATGAAATTGACGTCAGCTTGCCGCTGGGTGAGCGCGTTGGACACTCCCTGGTACTGGGCACTACCCGGGTGGGCAAGACCCGTCTGGCAGAACTGTTTATCACCCAGGACATCAGACGCACCCGTAGCCGAAGCCGGTCTCGACGCCGTGTTCAGATGGGTCGACGCGTTCAGCCAGTCCATCGTAGCCAGCGCACAGCGGCACAAAACGAAGAGATGAACCTTGATCGCGAGGTGGTGATTGTTTTCGATCCTAAAGGCGATGCCGACCTTCTCAAACGCATGTACATCGAATGCATGCGTGCCGGCCGACTGGACGAATTTTATGTGTTCCACCTGGGTTGGCCTGACTACTCCGCACGTTACAACGCCGTGGGCCGCTTTGGCCGTATTTCAGAGGTGGCGACTCGAATTGCCGGTCAGCTATCAGGAGAAGGCAACTCAGCAGCGTTCCGTGAGTTCGCCTGGCGGTTCGTCAATATCATCGCACGTGCCTTGGTGGCCCTCGGACGTCGGCCAGACTACGAGCAGATCCTCAAGCACGTGACCAACATCGATGCGCTTTTCATCGAGTATGCACAGAAGCACTTTGCCGAACATGATCCTAAAGCCTGGCAGACCATTGTCGAGCTTGAGGGCAAGATCGATCGCAAGAACCTCAGTTTCGCCATGAAGGACCGGCCACTCCGTGTAGTGGCCTTGGACATGTACCTGACTCAGCAGCGCATCTCCGACCCTGTGATGGAGGGTCTGCGATCAGCAGTGCGCTATGACAAAACCTACTTCGACAAGATCGTTGCCAGCCTGCTGCCGCTGTTGGAGAAACTGACCACAGGACGCATTGCCGAGCTGCTTTCGCCTGACTACATGGATCTTGAAGATCCGCGGCCCATCTTTGACTGGATGCAGGTCATCCGTAAACGAGCGGTGGTCTATGTGGGACTGGATGCACTGTCGGATACCGAAGTGGCTGCCGCCGTTGGGAACTCCATGTTCAGCGACCTGGTGTCAGTCGCAGGTCACATCTACAAGTTCGGTATCGACGACGGCTTGCCCGGTGCCTCCGGCGCCAAGGTGGCGATCAACGTGCATGCTGATGAGTTCAACGAGCTGATGGGCGAAGAATTTATCCCGATGATCAACAAAGGCGGCGGCGCCGGCATGCAGGTCACCGCCTATACCCAAACCATGAGCGACATTGAAGCCAAGATCGGTAACCGGGCCAAAGCTGGCCAGGTCATCGGTAACTTCAACAACTTGTTTATGTTGCGTGTGCGCGAGACCGCCACTGCCGAGCTGCTGACCAATCAATTACCCAAGGTTCAGGTGTTTACCAGCACACCGGCCAGCAGCGCCAATGATGCAATCAACGGCAAGACGGCCTTTACCTCCAACACCCACGACCAGATCCAAAGCGTCAGCGTGCCAATGATCGAGCCGGCGCACGTGGTTGCTCTGCCCAAGGGGCAATGCTTTGCACTGATCGAAGGCGGCAACCTCTGGAAAATCCGTATGCCGCTGCCGGCAAGTGATCCGGACGAGGTGATGCCCAAGGATCTGCAGGCCCTGGTTGAAGGGATGCGTAAAGGATCAGGAACGAACAGCGAATGGTGGCAGGCGCCGGGATATCAGTCCCTAAGCGAATCGCTACCCGAAGACCTGGTCGACGATTTCCGCCTAATGGCCAACGACGACAAAGTCGCTTAGCGTAAAGGAGCAAAGCGATGGCCGATATCGCGGAAAAAGCCCAGCAACAGCAGGAAGGGCAAAAATCATTTTTGGGCATGGTGATTTCAGTCCCCTTCCACTTCCTGGGGGTGATGTTCGGGTCACTGCTGGGCGCCATTCTCGTCGAGTGGCTGTGCATGTACGTGTTTTGGCCTGATGCTGGCTGGAAGCACGCCCAGCAGATGTTTGAGCATGAACTAGGCTGGCTGTCCCAGGATTTGTTACACAGCGTCGTCATCAATGAGCCCGGGCGCACCGCAACCTGGCTGGCAAAAACAACCTATGAATGGCTGATGGTAAAAAGCGGCCTGCAGGACAGCATAAACACATTGACCCAATACGCTCGCTCCACATCGCCGCAGCAAGCCGGCACGCTCGACCTGCGCTATGAACTCGGTCGGGTGATGATCAAGTTCCAGGATTACGGCTTGGCCACGCTTTATACCGTGCTCACCTTTTGCGTACGAATGGTCATCCTGACACTGACAATCCCACTGTTTGCACTGGCGGCTTTCACGGGCATAGTGGATGGCCTGGTGCGACGTGATCTGCGCAAGTTCGGCTCAGGCCGTGAGTCGAGCTACCTGTATCACAAAGCACGCGGAACCATTATTCCGCTGGCCATCGTGCCATGGACGATTTACCTGGCCATCCCAATCAGCATCAGCCCATTACTGATTTTGCTGCCGTGCGCGTTGTTGTTGGGCGTATCGATTTACATCACTGTATCAAGTTTCAAAAAATATATTTAGGAATTGCCAATATTGATACTTAGATTTTCGCAGGCGGGCATATAGAAATCACAGAAAACAAAGCCACCTGCTCTAATGCACTACAAAGCTTGATCGTTAATCAGTTCGTTTTCCCACCAAGTAGGAACGAAGAATATAAAAGAAGACTGCCAGAATACCGCAAACCATAAGTATTACAGATTATTGTCTGGCGAGTATGGAGAGAAAATAAGAGCCAACTCAAGACCGCAGCAAGCTCGATGAAATCGCGTCATCACCCGTGAAGGATATAAAGTCCTGCTGAGGCTCAAGCGTGGCCAATTCTATCGGGCCGCAGCACGGCAATGGGGAGTGGGAGTTAATGATAGATTGCGATCGCTGAATTTCATTTTAAGCAAAGAGGCATTCAAGAGACTCGGGACGCTTACCTACTCCAGTCAGACGTTGACACATAAGGCTTTCCCATCACAATGTAATAAGCACACCCTCAGCCCTATAATTCCCTAAGAAAAATTAGTTAACCTCAGCTCTGTCACGACCATTTATTTTTGCCTTATAGAGCAATTGGTCAGCCCTAATAAACCATTGACTCGCGCTTTCCAGAGTACTATCCCAAGAAGAAATACCAGCACTAATACTTAGCGACTCATTGAAAGCATCAAAACTATTCCTTTTAAAAGCACATTGAATCCTTGAAATTATCTTCACTGCCTGATCTTGAGACGTATCCCACATAATAATGCAAAACTCATCACCACCAAACCTCGCGATGACATCATCAGGACGTAAAGAGCTCTTTAATGTTTCGCTCAGCAGGCACAAGGCTTTGTCTCCGACGTCATGCCCATAGCTATCATTTATCTTCTTAAAATTATCGATATCCATTAATATCAAAAGCGAATTCATACACCTTGAAGACTCCTCCGCAAAATCACTTAAGGCTTGATTGACATACCTCCTATTAAGGAGTCCTGTCAAGTCATCCGTAACACTCAAGCTTTTAAGTGTAAATTTCGTTTTCTGCAGTTCGGAGGCAAGTTGATAAGAGGCAAACCCTACAATCATTGGGTAGATAGCAAGGAGCGGCAGGCTTGCCCACGCTGAGGATGCCGGGCTCTCCTGCAATGAAATATCAAATACTATACCATATAAGAACACGCCCAGTGCCTGAAGCAATAAGCCTCTCCTCATGAACCTCACCCCACCGGTAGCAATGGTATTGAGAATTACCATCGCCGACATGCTTATTGAACCAAATGAGTTGAGACCTATTGATGAAATCCATAGCCCGCAAAATAATGAGTCAAAACTCAAATTTAATATTTCTGTTTTGTAAGGATCCTTTGCCTGCCTTGCAATTCTATAGGCCAAATGTGGCCACATTAGAACATTTAAAGCGAGCGCAAATATTAGAATTTTTGGCTGATCAAATTGGACAATTGATACAAATATAATTGGGGAGCATAGCAAGGTCCCAGCAATACGAGGATAATACATTCTTTTGGCGAACCGTATACCGCTTTGCCACTTGTCCATCATCAACCTCATATGGCCTAACCGCAATGACAATATGACATCATTTTAGCTGGTAAGCGTCTGCAATTGGTTTTTTAGGCGTTGGTTTGCACTTTTTTTTCTGCTTTTCGCATCTTACCTGCGTCTGCAAATAGCATCCATTTCGATCTCCATGTACCTATACTCATGCGGCCACTGCACTGGGGGCGCCAGTAGCCTAGACGCGAGCGTATGCTGAAAAAGTACGATTTTTTGACGTCAAATCCTCGTCTTTTCCAGGGTTGATGCTCCCTTTCTCGAATGATTCGCCGATGGCCAGATGCTTATCAGTGCAGGATTATAGTGGACTTCGGACTATGTCGTGCGCGCCGAATAAAGCTAGAGCAGACCTAGAGAACTTCGTGCCAATGTTCACAGCAGCGGTAATCCTAACTTGCATATTTTCCATTGTCGACCTTAGCGATCACGGGAACAATCAAAGCCTAATGGTAGGCTATGAAATATTGCTATACTTCTAGCACGTCTAACCCTCCTATATTTATCACCATGCATTATGTTGAGCGGCTGGCTGCGTCCGACTGGGAGGCACTTCATAAAATCCGACGCACTACAGATGCGGGGCATAAGAAAATAAATTTGGGAAACATATAAAAACCTCCATTAACCCTACGTATCGGCACAATTGCTGTCAGAGCACTCAGACAGTGGGGCATCAAGCAGCAGCTGGAACTTTCTAAATCTTTTAGAATGATCTTCTATTGCCGAACCCCATGCATCGCTATTGACTAGATCCAAACCAACAAGCTTTATCAACTCTATATTTGAAACTTGCAGCTCAAGCAAGCGTGCTTGAATTTCATTGCGCAAACTATCTCTTCTACACATAGAGACTCCGACCAAAAAAATTTAATTAAATGATACTCCGCTACATCTTCCTGACCATTCGAACACCTATCCTATTTTCTACACTTCCAGCCCTGCTTTTTAAGCAACTGTCCCTGCCTTACATAACACTTTAACCCACCTGTACTAATCGGGCTAACACTCACATCCAAGCGCATCATATGACTGTTACCTGGCACAGCCGCTCTTGGCAATAAGATGTTTTTGTCATTCGCGCACCTCACTCAACCCTCAAATTTTAAAACGCATCTAGATCTCAAAACCAGAGGTGAGTGATGAAATCTCATGTAGTTTAGGCACGAGAAAAAACTTAGCTACCCGACTGTTTATTTCTGATGCCCCTTTCATTCGCTCATCTGCAAGTCTAACGAGACTACACTTCAGAGGCTGTCGCAATGAGCTACCAAGCATTTGAATACCATACCGAATTCGCCCCGCTGCACTATCTCGTCCGAACCAAAAAGCTCTTCATGTTCAAGTCCGAAGAGCCATCTACCGAACCTGACGTTCAAGGCTTCCTGCAGGATCCGGAACATCAGCAGCGCCTTGCTCAGCTAGGCCAAGAGGGCTGGGATCTGATCAGCGTTCAACCCGTGGTAAGGGGCGAAGTCCAGATTGGCAATCAAAATGCTCAGGGCTGGGCCTACGGCCTTGCCTTGCCAACCGGCTATCTTCTTTTCTTCAAACGCTCGATCCACAGAGACTGAGGGTGCAGTTACCGCACGGAGAAATCCTAACAGCCCCGAGTATGGTTTTCTTGCGGCGACTATAGCTTGATCACGGCAAGCTGGCGGCAACAGGAATGACTTGAGCCCAGCCGTGATCCAGAAACAGCGCCTACCCGCCCTTACATGCCGATTCGTACTGACAGGACTGATCCTGCTTTTCGGGATCAGCCTGTCTGCCTCCCAAGCGGTAGCTGCTTCTGCCTCCGAACAGGCCAACCTGGACGTCATGATCCGCCAGTTGAATGCCTTGGAGGACACAGCACGTCGTAGCGCTCAAGTAGCAGACGAGCCGGGCAAACGGTACTTCTTCGATTACCAGCGTTTGGCGGGCGACATAGCCCGAATCCGCCATGGCTTGGAGGGCTACCTGACGCCAAGCCGAGCCCAACCTCGGGATCCAGCCGAGCTTTCAGGACAATACACCACCGAAGGTCGCCAGCCATGAGCATGAACGGCGCTCAGGCTTCGGCCTTTCAAGCGGCGAGTGGTTTCCCGGCTTCGTCGAGCTACCTATTTTTCGTCGGCGTCGCCGTCGCCATCACGTTCGTGTGGGGGGCCTGGGCCGTCTGGAGCTGCTACCGAGGATGGGCCACCGGCAACCTTGACCGGACGATTGCTTCGACCTCTTTGGTTCGCATCCTGCTGCTTTGCATGATCCTCACCACCTTTGTACTCAGTTGATCGTATTGGAGACTCACCATGAATTTGCTTTCAAAAACACGCTACATGCTGATCGGCATGCTTGCTCTTCCGCAACTGTCCATGGCCGCCCTCCCCCAGTCACAGCCTCCGACTCGAGGTGAGGGCTCTAACCTGATGCAAACCATGCAGAACTACGCCTTTGACGGCATGTCGCTGATGGGCCTGATCGTCTGCGCCGTTATTTTCACCGGGGTAGCGTGGCACGCCTTCGGCGTTTACCACGAGATCCAACACGGCAAGAAGAAATGGGCTGATCTAGGAGCAACGGCCGCTGTCGGTGTGGCCATCTTGGGTGTCGCCATCTTTCTGATCACCAAGGCAACTAACATTCTTTAAAGAGCCTTGGCCATGACAGAACTCTCTGACGATGGGACGCTAATTTTCCTACCGGTACGGCTGAACAATCAGCCGGTCATCATGGGCGGCCTCACTGCCGATGAAATGTGGGCAACCCTTGCGATCAGTGCCGGCACAGGATTGGTAATTGGGATTCTGGCAGCAATTTTGACCCATATCTGGGCGCTGATCATCGCCACGGCCATGCTCTTTGCGATCCTTGGGCTGACTCTTGCGAGCCGCTTTTTAAGGCGTTGGAAACGCGGCCGACCGGACACCTGGCTCTACCGCCAGATGCAACTGAGCATTGCACGATATCTTCCTACCTGGAACAAGGCCCACCTGATCACACGCACGGGTGCGTGGACCTGCCGTAGAACGGGGGCTCAATGACTTATCGAAAAAAAGTGGACGCCCAACTGTCCCATATCAACAGCCTGCGCCTGGTCATTGGCCTGCTGATCGCCCTGGGGCTGTACATGGCCTATGGCTGGCAGAGTGCACCACGTGACCTGACTATTCATGTACCGCCAGACCTGCGTTCAGGTAGTACACGACAGTGGTGGGATATCCCACCTGAGTCGGTCTATGCCTTTGGACTGTACATCTTTCAACAGATGAACCGCTGGCCCGTCGACGGTGAAACCGACTACGAGGACAACATCGCCCGATTAAGTGGCTACCTGACGCCCAGTTGCAAAGCCTATATGCAAAAAGACTTCGAACTGCGCCGCAACAGTGGGGAGTTGCGCAAACGCGAGCGTGGTGTATTCGAGATTCCTGGCCGAGGAATTGACGATAAATCGGAACAACATATTGAGCAGCACAGCATCAACGACTGGACGGTCAACTTGGATATCACCGCTGACGAGCACTACGGCGGAGAACGCGTGAAACGGGCACTAGCGCGTTATCCGCTGCACATCATCCGATCCGACATTGACCCCGAGAAAAATTCTTTTGGACTCGCCTGGGACTGCTACAGCAGCAACCCTCAGCGCATCGAAGTCTCCGCAGAACCTACCCGATCGGGAGGCAAATGATGATGCGTCGGCTGCTGATTATCGGATTGCTCATGCTCAACTTCTTCGGCACGGCCAACGCCGTTGAGATTTTACGCTGGGACCGAATTCCACTGGCACTGCCCTTGATCGTCGGCCAGGAACGCATTGTTTTTGTCGACCAAAATGTTCGAGTGGGTGTACCCCGGAATTTGGTTGATAAGCTGCGCGTCCAGAGCACCGGTGGCGCACTGTACCTCCTGGCCAAAGAACCCATACCTCCGACTCGCCTGCAGCTCCAAAATATGAGCAGTGGCGAAATCATGTTGGTGGACATCATCGCTACAGAAGGTAAACCAAATCAGGCCGCACCCGAGCCTGCAAAAATTGTTGCCGGCGAAGGTCACTCGCCTCGTTACGGGCAGGCCAGTTCGAAGCCGACAAGCAGTCGCGCTCCGGTCCCCACGTCGGAGCCCAACGTTCAATACGCGGATCCGCCGACTCCGCGCCGCGAGACGCCTCTTCCGGTGGTTATTACGCGCTACGCCGCACAGATGCTCTATGCCCCTCTGCGCACCGTGGAGCCTGTGGACGGTATCGCCCAGGTCAATCTTAAGCGGGGTCTGAACCTCACGACGTTGCTGCCGACGTTGCCGGTCGACGCCTCTGCATTAGGAGCATGGCGGTTAGACGATTACTGGGTGACGGCAGTGAAACTGCGCAACACCAGCACTCAGCACCTTGCCCTCGATCCGCGGGAGCTGATGGGAGACTTCATCACGGCGACGTTTCAGCACCCTTACCTCGGCACCAAGGGTGATGCAAGTGACACCACAACGGTCTATTTGGTGACACGCGGCCGTGGTTTGGCCGAATCGTTACTGCCGGCGGCCGTCAGCCAGATCGATCCGAAAGGAGGTCGCCATGAAGAGTAATCCTCTGGTCAAATTCCTGGTCATCCCTTTCGCGATCCTGGCGTTATTCATGGTGGTCAAACTGTTCAGTAAGGACAGTTCTGAGAAACAGGCTAACGCTCCAGAAACAATCGTGCTCAGTACGGGTGAAGCTAAAAAGCTTGGCGTTGACGGCGATACCCCCGGCGACACGCTGCGCACCATCGTGGTGGAAAGCAGACAGCTCAAAGACCAGGTTTCCAATGCGTTGAAGAACAATGATGAGCTGAAACAACAAAACCTTGAGCTACAAAGACGTTTGCAGTCGATCAACGACAACGTTGACAGCAAGCTGCAAAACGTCCAGCAAACAATGAAACAGGAGTCACAACAACAAAGCCAGACCATCCTGGATACGCTGCAGCAGCAATACAACAGCCTGAGCAGCAAATCAGCTAGCAGCAATCAGTCGGGATCGGATTTGCCGATCGGATTCGGCGTTCAGCCTGGTGATGGGCAAGACTTCAAAGGCGCTCCTGGACCGGATTTCGTTTGGATCGAGCCGCAGGACGCAACCCCTGTCGATATCAATGGGAAGCCCATTGCGGCCGGTTCCAATCAAACCGCCTCGGGATTCAACTTCCCGACCTCCTTCGGCGAGTCCGTAGATCGAGGCCAAAATGCTCTGCGTACGGGCGCTCAGAACGTAGCGAGTGAGATCTCGCCACAGGAGGCCCGCAAACAGGTACGCAAGGTCTATACGCTGCCACAGAACTCCACATTGATGGGTTCGGTGGCCATGTCTGCGCTGATCGGCCGGGTGCCCATCGACGGCACGGTCAACGACCCCTACCCCTTCAAAGTACTGATAGGCCCGGACAACCTCACCGCTAATGGTATCGATTTGCCCGACGTCGCCGGCGCCGTGGCCAGCGGCACAGCGTCCGGCGACTGGACTCTATCTTGCGTACGCGGGCAGATCAAAAGCCTGACCTTTGTCTTCAATGACGGCACGGTACGGACGCTGCCACAGCCACAAGAAGAAACGAATGGCAGTCAGAACAGCAATAACCAGAACAATGGCAACCAGAACACCATACAGGGAGGCCTGGGCTGGATCAGCGATGCCTACGGTATTCCGTGCATCAGTGGCGATCGTAAAAGCAACGCCTCGCAATACATCGGTTCCCAGGTACTGATTACCGCGGCCGGAGCCGGAGCTGCCTCCCTCATCAAATCGGACGGAAACAGCAGTTCATTTATAAATCCGCAGTCCGGGACCATCGGGTCAGTTGGCGGCTCAGGCAGTGACGCCATGGGCAAGATCATCGGCCAAGGCGTCAATGATGTGTCCAGTTGGGTGAACAAGCTCTACGGGCAAGCCTTCGCGGCAGTGTACGTGCAGCCCGGTGCGAAAGTTGCCGTTCACCTGGACCAGCAGTTGACCATCGATTACGAACTCCAAGGCCGCAAGGTCAACTATCGCTCAGGAGCCCGTCATGCTTCGACTGCGCTTGACTAATCATTCTTTAAAAATCGGAACCTACCTGGTGATCGCAATGCTCGGGACTGGCTGCTCCACCAGTAAGGACGAGCTGCTCTCCCATGGCGACAGCACGATGATGGACGTTTGGGATCAAGGTGCCAGTGGTTCAGGCAATAGCACGAGTAACCGCCAGTTGCTCGATGCCCGACAGGATCTGCGTAGGCCTCTGCAACCCAATCAGCCTGGAGCCCTGGGCGAGAATGCCAAATTTACCCGTACGGCTCAGAGCGAGATTTACAGCCAGTTTAAGCGTCTGCCCAATCCGGACCTGGTCATGTATGTCTTTCCCCATCTGGCGGGCTCTGATCCAGCCCCTATCCCGGGCTACACCACAGTGTTCCCGTTGTACCAGCGCGTGCAATACGCCATGCCTGGCGAACGCACGGAGGCCTATTAATGAGGTTTTTTGAGCGGTTTAAAACACGACGTGGCTCAGACCGAGTCGAGCCGGAGCTCGCAGTGAATGCTACCGAGCACGTCGACGTGCAGGCATCAACGACTGAGTCCTTTGAGGCAGCGACTGAGCGCTATTTCGCACGCCTGGCTTCCATGGGCATTCCCTCGCCGAGTGATTGGCGCAACCCAAAGAAAAAACCAGCGACTACCGCTGACGTCGACCGCATGTATGACGTTAACCCCTCTTTCGTGGATCTTCTGCCGTGGGTGGACTATCTGCCGGCGGAAAAAGCCATGCTGTTGGAAGATGGTGTGTCTCGTGCTGCGTTCTTTGAGCTGACACCGATCGGCACCGAAGGTCGAGATCCCGACTGGTTGCGCAAAGCCCGGGATGCCCTGGAAAACGCCCTACAAGACTCTTTCGATGAGCTTGAAACCTCCCCGTGGGTCGTGCAGTTATACGCTCAGGACGAAACCAGTTGGGACAACTACCTGCAGCAGTTGCACGACTACATTCAACCCCGGGCACAGGGCAGTGACTTCACCGAGCTTTACTTGAAGCTGATCAAGCAACATCTGGAAGCCATTTCCAAGCCAGGCGGGCTGTTTGAAGACACCAAGGTCAGCCAACTGCCATGGAGGGGCCAACAGCGCCGCGTCCGCATTGTTGTTTACCGACGTACTCAGGGGGCACAAACTGACGTGCGCGGCCAAGCACCTGCCCCTTATCTCAAAATCATCTGTGATCGCTTGGTAGGCGGCCTGGCGAACGCCGGCATTAAGACGCATCGCATGGATGGTCACGCTATACGCCATTGGTTGATTCATTGGTTCAACCCGCGGCCTGACCACCTCGGCCCTACAGACGCTGATATCCGCCGTTTTTATGAGGTGGTTTGCAAGCAGGTGCCGGAAACTGAGGAAGGCGAGTTACCGCTGGCCAGCGGTACCGACTTTTCGCAAAACCTCTGTTACCGCGAACCGCTGTCGGACACAGAGAAAGGCTTGTGGTACTTCGACGGCCTGCCCCACCGCGTGGTGATGCTCGATCGTCTGCGGGAAGCGCCCAAGACGGGACACCTGACCGGTGAAACACGCAAGGGCGGTGATGCGCTCAATGCGCTGTTCGACAAAATGCCAGAGGACACCATTCTCTGCATAACCCTCGTGATCACTCCGCAGGACATACTTGAAGGCCACCTGGAGCAGCTTTCACGCAAGGCCGTTGGTGATACCCAAGCGTCGATCCTGACCCGCGAAGACGTTGCTGTCGCCCGCCAGTTGCTCGGCCGCAAGCACAAGCTGTACCGGGGTAGCGTAGCGTTTTACCTACGCGGGAAAGACGACTTGGAGCTGCAGGAGCGCAGTTTGCAACTGAGCAGTGCTTTGCTGGGAGCGGGTATGGAGCCCGTGGAACCCCGCGATGAGGTTGCCCCCTTAAACTCGTACCTCAGATGGTTGCCCGGCAATTTTGATCCAAATGAGCGCAAGGCACTGGAATGGTACGCGCAACTCATGTTCGCTCAACACATTGCGAACCTGGCCCCCGTCTGGGGACGGTCAACCGGAACGGGACACCCAGGAATCACCCTGTTCAACCGAGGTGGAGCACCGATTACCTTCGATCCGCTGAACAAGCTGGACCGCCAAATGAATGCGCATCTATTCATCTTCGGCCCTACCGGTTCAGGGAAGTCGGCCAGCGCAACGAATATCCTTAGTCAGATCGTGGCCATCTATCGGCCGCGACTTTTCATCGTTGAAGCCGGCAACAGTTTTGGTCTGCTGGGAGACTTTGCCAAGAAGCTCGGTTTGACGGTCAACCGCGTCCGTCTCGCACCAGGATCAGGGGTCAGCTTAGCGCCCTTCGCCGATGCGGAAAAACTCATTGAGCCGACCGCGAACGTCAAAACGCTTAAGGCTGATGACCTCGATGCCTCGGACGAACACCTGGCAAGCCAAACCGAAGACGAACAGCGCGACATCCTGGGAGAGATGGAAATTACGGCCAGGCTGATGATCACTGGCGGGGAGGATAAAGAAGATGCGCGCCTTACCCGGGCTGATCGCAGCGCCATCCGCCAATGCATCCTCAATGCGGCACAGAAATGTGTAGCGGAGCAACGCATCGTTCTCCCTGAAGACATCCGTGAGTCACTGCGAGAGATGGGGCATGAACCGGGTATACCGGCCGCTCGAAGCTCACGCTTCCTGGAGATGGCGGAAGCCTTGTCCATGTTCTGCATGGGCACAGAAGGCGACATGTTCAACCGCCCAGGTACGCCATGGCCCGAAGCGGACATCACCATTGTGGACCTGGCCACGTATGCCCGAGAAGGCTACAGCGCACAGATGGCCATCGCCTACATTTCGCTGCTCAACACAGTCAACAACATCGCAGAGCGGGATCAATTCAAAGGCCGCCCCCTGATCTTCTTCACCGACGAAGGCCACATCCAGTTGAAGGTTCCGCTGCTGTCCCCCTACTCCGTCAAGATCACCAAAATGTGGCGGAAGCTGGGAGCTTGGTTCTGGATGGCCACTCAAAACGTTGACGACGTACCACCAGAGGCATCGGCCCTACTCAACATGATTGAGTGGTGGATCTGCCTGAACATGCCGCCTGATGAAGTGGAGAAGATCGCACGCTTTCGTGAACTGACCCCCGCTCAGAAGTCGATGATGCTGTCCGCACGCAAGGAAAGCGGGAAGTTTACCGAGGGTGTGGTGCTGTCCAAAAGCATGGAAATGTTGTTCCGGGTGGTACCACCTAGTTTGTACCTGGCCCTGGCCATGACGGAACCGGAAGAGAAGAAACAACGCTACGACATCATGCAGGCCACAAGCTGCAATGAGCTCGACGCGGCCATTGAAGTGGCAGCAACGCTAGACCGCTATCGCGGTATCGAACCTCACATCATCACTTTTCCCGAGCAAGTCACGGCCTTGGAGCGCCACGTATGAGAACACTGAATTCCTTGACCCAGAACCTGATTGAAAGTCTGACCCAGTTGCTTGAACAGCCCGGTGAGGATGCTTTGCAAACTTTGGAGGTTTGCGCCCCCGTCCTGATAGAGGAGCTGCAACAGGTCTTGATACGTGCCGTGGACCGTCGTGACATCGAGTCCCAGCTTCAAACAGTATTGGCCAATTGGCTTCGCCAACATCCACAACCCGAGAGTGCTGAACACGCCCTTCTTGAAGCCCTGCGCAAACAAGCGCTTCTGTCATCGAAATCCGCAGCAGAGGCTCAGACGTGATGCGTCTTGGTAGACGATGGGCAATTCCTTCAAACCTTCTTCTGGCAAGCGTGGCATTGGCTTGCCTCATCACCTTATCGGCTCTGCTTATCAACGCCTTCATTAAAAGAGAGGCACAAATACCGCGGCACACCGGCCCTTGGCTTTTAGGACCAGCCGATGCTCGCTGGACTGTGACTGAGTTTGCGGATCTGGAATGCCCGTATTGCAAGATCTATACACCGGCGCTGAAAGCCTGGGTACAGCAGCAGAAAAGCGTGAACTTGCAGTGGCAACACCTGCCACTGGATTTTCATGGTTCGGCCGCGATAACCGAAGCCAAAATCGTTGAATGCGCGGGAGAGTTAAGCGGCGCGCCGGCTTTCTGGCAAGCCGTCGACCAGGTCTTTGAACGAACCCGTAGCAACGGCCTAGGCTTTAATGGTCAGTTGGATATCAACGACGTTAGTCACCAGGCACTGATGGCCTGTGCTGCAAATAATAGACAGATCGCTCTACGCATCAGTCGCCAGGCTGAAGAAGCGATGAGGTCTGGGGTCACAGCGACCCCCACCGTGCTGATTAGAGACAATAAAACCGGAAGGTCTCTAAAACTGGAAGGTCCTGCCGATGATGTGATGTTGCTGTCGGCAATTGACTTGTTGATTGAGAAAGGCAACTAGCTCTACACCATATTTCCACTATGTGCATACGCGGCCAGCAACCGTAATTCATGTGCGAAAGGTGAAAATATAGTTGTGTCGAGCCTAGGAGATCTAAAAGACCGCCCACGCCGGCGTATAAAGTAGAGCAAGCCAACCTGCAGCAGCCAGGTACTGTACTGGTCTGATGAAACCGAACACCCTTTTAGGTAGCCAATTGGGCGTCCTTCGATTGACCCAGAGTTGATGATCCGCATGCTGATCGTGAGCTGTTGCTACGGTATTCGCTCCGAGCTGCGGCTGTGCGAAGAGGTCCATTTAAACCTGGCGTATCGCTGGTTCTGCCGATTAAGTCTTGAAGATGAAGTCCCCAATCACTCGACCTTTTCCAAAAATCGACACGGCCGTTTTCGGGAGAGTGATCTGTTTCGCTGGTTGTTCAAAGAAGTGCTGCGTCGCTGCATGAACGCCGGTCTGGTCAAGGGCGAAGGCTATGCCGTGGACGCCAGCATCATCAAAGCGGATGCCAGCCGGCAGCGCGGTGTACCGGGCGATGAACCGGCGAACTGGAGTGATCCGGCCCTAAGCACCCGCGCCGTGCGTGAGTATCTTGAGGCACTCGATGAAGAGGCTCTGGCCGAAACCCTACCGAAGCGCCTATCGCTGACTGATCCTCAAGCCCGCTGGACCGCGGCTGCAGGTGGCCCAGCGTTCTACGCTTACTCCACGAATTATCTGATCGATACCGAGCACGGCGTGGTCATAGATGTCGAGCCCACACCGGCTCATCGAACCGCGGAAGTCGGGAGCGTCAAGACAATGATAGATCGGGTCAAAGTCCAGTTCGACATCAAGCCATAGCGCCTCATTGCCGACACCGCTTACGGTACAGCGCCAATGCTGGCCTGGATGGTTGAGGTAAAAGACATCGAACTGCATGTGCCGGTGTGGGACAAAACCGAGCGAAAGAACGACAGTTTTTCGAGGAACGATTTCCACTGGAATGAAGAGGCTGAGGAATACCGCTGCCCGGCCGGAAACCCATTGCGCAGCGAATGGCGAGCCTTCAAAAAAATGAGCGTTCAGACGTCACCAAAGCCAACACCATCATCTTCCGATCCCGGCAGACCGACTGCGTTACCTGTCCGATGAAAGCCAAGTGCTGCCCCAACACGTCGGCTCGTAAGATTGTCCGCAGCGTCCATTAAGCTGCTCGTGATGTGGCTCGGCGCATTGCAGTAACGCTGGCGCATCAGCGCTCTCGCCACGAACGTAAGAAGGTCGAAATGTTGTTCGCCCACCTCAAGCGCATTCTGAAACTGGATCGCTTGCGACTACGTGGCATGAGTGGCGCGACTGATGAATTCACCCTTGCTGCTGCGGTGCAGAACCTGCGACGGCTGGCCAAATTTTCTTCTCAAGGGCCACCGGTTACGGGATAGGTGCTTCTGCACAAAGCAAAAAATCTCCAATCAATACAATAGCCGAGCTGCAAAGCTCAACGAAGGGTCGAAAAACCACTCAATGTGGTGAGTAGGTTCTCCAGTGGAGATCGTTCGTGAGTTCAGCCGATCTGCAAATCAGACTTTTTTCAACAGAATCGGCCATAAGCGGCCCCCCTGAGGTATCTACGAAACTTGGGCGATTCAGTTTCCCTATGATGAGGGTATACCGCTGCTGATGCACTAGGGAGCCAATGGTTGAGGAAATGGCAAAGCCGAGATAGGGAAGTGGCCACTATCGGCAATAGCAGACAGATCGTTCTACAGCCTCGGCGCTTTGTATCAGCCAGCTGAGCACTAGCGCAGAGAGGAAAGATACTGAGTAGGCGGTTTTCCCAGGGCTTTTTTGAACATCGTGATGAATGCATTAACAGAGTCATATCCCAGGATGCCCGCCACACGTTGCACGGATACCCCCTCCGCCAAATGACTCAGTGCGATCATCAAATGCAATTGTTGACGCCA